>Ga0157372_10000513_pt1 | contig 42634 bp, 33 predicted proteins | sample C55metaG_FD_115307 | JGI IMG/M metagenome (GOLD analysis project Ga0157372, IMG submission 115307) | Corn rhizosphere microbial communities from Kellogg Biological Station, Michigan, USA - C5-5 metaG | ecosystem: Host-associated > Plants > Roots > Rhizosphere > Soil | place: USA: Michigan...
ACATTCCCCGATAGCTCAGTCGGTAGAGCAAGTGACTGTTAATCACTGGGTCGGCGGTTCGAGTCCGTCTCGGGGAGCCAGATAAATCAAGGGCCGCAGCGGTTTTCGCTTGCGGCCCTTTGTCTACCATTCGAGCGTTTGTCTACCATTGACAGTGACGTCTGGGTCACGGGGCCTCAAATGGGCGGAAAGAAACCATAGCGCCCCTCTGCAGGGTTACGGGTGAACACCGTCAGTCGGTTTTCAAGGTCGACGGCTGCCGGCGGATGCTCATTCTCGATAACGATGACCTGGTTGGTGCGGTGCTTTTCATTGAGGTACTCGTAAAACCGATCCTTCAGATCACTGCCCTTCAAGTTGTCTTCACTGCTCTCTGGTTTCCAGTACGCGAGCAGAGGCGATTCCAGTACTACAAAACCAGGATGGGGGCGGTCATGCTCAAGACAGTACTCGAGCAATCCGACCGAGCCTGCGGCCGAAATGATCGCTCTGAAGCCCGCACCGAAACTACTGCGCGGCTTGCCTCCGCAAACAAAATCACAGGCTCGGTCGTCAAAGGTCACACGGCCGGCACCCGGGAAATTCCAAGCAGCTAGGACTCTTTCTACGACTAGGCAAAGATCTTCAAGGACTGATTTTGAGAGGTCGGTAGTAATCTCAGCGGCAAGGGCCGCAGGTTTTTCCGGTTCCTCTGTCAGTTGGGCTTTGCGGTCTTCTAGATCCGAGATGCGCACGAACACGTCGAGCTTTCTGTGCGTCTCCGATGCCCTTTCAACCAACAGACTGTATCCCTCACGCAACTCACCAACGTATGGGCTCAGAATGTCGCCAATTTCCCTATCAAGCGACTGCGCCACTCTGGTCAGCTCATCCATTTGCATCTCGAGGCGAGAAGATTCGGCCTGTAGGTCACTGACCGTTCCTGAAAGCTCCTGCAGCAACCGCCGTACTTTTTTCTGCTCACCCTCTGCAGCTTCGGCGACGCTCGCGACGTTCCCGTCACACTCACGATCTAAATGCTGTTGCTCTGGAGCGGCCCCGCACAATGGGCAGGGACCATTGGGCATGTGCGAAATGAAATGCCCCGCCTCAATGATGGCGGCCAACCTCTGCAGGTCGACGTTGTAATGGTTCCGTAGAAGGTCAAATCGGGCCAACAGGCTATCGATCTCCTCGCGCCGCGCATTTGCCGACTCCAGGTTCCGATACGCTTCTCGTCGCCGCCGTAATCGGTCGTCCAGGTGTTGCTGTGCTTGTCGCAAAGCGTCGTTTGCAGCTGCCATTGCGTTCTGGAGGCGCTCGAGCTGCGAAGTTAGTTCCTCCGCGGTACCAACTCCAGCGACCTCTCCGCGCAGCTGATCTATGAGGCTGTCCAGGATCTCAATTCTCGCTGCCGAAGTCTCCGCCTCGACTGGCGATGGTGCACGAACTACAGCAGAGTCATCGACGCCTGTTAGTAAGAGCTTCAACGCCGACAATTCAGCGGTCTTCAGGACGAATTGGCCGGTAAGGTAAGGCGAAGTTTTTGACGAGATCTCGCCTTGCTGGAGGATGACGAGCCTAGCGATGTCACGGAAGCTCAAGCTGCGCAATACACCTTGTGCGTTCCTTCGTATCCTTTTCGCTTTCAGCCCAATCGCGTTCAGCAACCACGCCGACAGTGAGTCCTCCCGATCTTGGGTATGTCTGGCGTGCAGTTCTGTCGGAACGGCTTCCAGCCCGACAACATCAAATCGACGAAAATCACCGCCACCAGTACTACGTTCCAATCGGTAAGTCTTCTGCTCCTCTGGCAACTCGATAGTCAACGACACCTTGTCGTAACCAACCCTCTCTGGGATATCGCGCGGCGTATCACCGCCTCCCAGCATAAAATCGATCGACTCGGCGATAAATGACTTGCCGGTGTCCGATGCTCCGCACACGACATTCAATCCACGCTGAAAGTAGACCTGCGCGGCTTCTTTGTCGGGCGCCGTGTACGCCAAGGAGCGGAGTAGGATCGTAGGTAAGGTCACTGGTACGCCGTCTGCTCGGACACTTGGAAGTGAGCGCTCCACTGCCGATAGAAGCGGTTCGTTACGCGCGTGAGATCGTCCGGCGCCATGGCGCCGAACTTACTGGCAACCCATTCAGCACGCACTCGCAAATTGCGCAGATAAGGTGATTGCAGGGCGTCCAGTAAAGGCTGTGCGAGTTCAGTTGCACCGTAGCTGAAACCGATTGGTGTGCAGTGACGCGCAATCAAATCCCTCGACACCATCAACAATACGCCCCGTTCCAACATGCCTCGACGTACCAGTAACTCTCCGCTTCGAAGTGGCAAGGGAGGGTGAAGGCTCTCTGGTCCATCGGCATCTCCTGAATGAATCAAGAGGTAGTCCAGTTCGACCATGGTTTGCAGGTCAATCGCGCGCGGATGCAACGATGTGAGAACGGTAATAACGCGCAATCCAACTTCAAGAGCGGAGTTGAACGGCGATTTGACGTCAACCACCGACATTCTTCTTTACCCATTTCAGCGTGTCTGCGTTGGCCAGCTGATGGCAGATTCCCTGCTTGTCGCTGTTATTGGTGACGGACACGAGCGGGCTGCTGGACAGTGGGAGCTGCGCGGCCTGACTCAATGTTGATCGCATGCGGGCCCGGCCATGCTCGTGATGGCCGGCATCGCAAGTGTCGATAACGCCGTCCAAGACGTCCCCCTGCAACTTTTCAAATGTGCCTGGTGGAACCGTATCACGAGCAAAATTTCTCAACGACTCTGCGTTATAGAACCGCGTTCGTTGCCGAAGAAAATCTTCGACGAGCGATTGGTCGGCTGCAACAATTGAGTGATCGACTTTGCTGCCTGCCTCGTCACTATACGCTTCGAGGATCTGTTCGACGTATCGGCTCTCCGCTGCGGCGATTTCAGCGGGAGGGACTTCTACCAGCGGACGCGTTGGCAGCCCGCCACCGAAACGCACTGCGTGAAAAGGCGTTGCCGAGTGTTGCTCGACCAGCTCCAGGACCGACTTGGACGAAAACAGGGCGAAGTCAATGGCATCAAAGTGATCGAGAAGTTCATCAGATAACGGAATGTCGACGCCTCCAACGATCTTCTTGCGGCAGTGCTCTTCCCAGTTCTGTTGGGCCTCGAGCTTTAGTTCAGACGGTTTGGCTAACAACCGGGCGAGCTTAGTTCCAATGTCCCTGCTTCCGGCGAAGTAGTATCGCCTCGGCAGGGTGTATTCCCCAATCCATGTGTAATAGACGAGCTTCCCTATCTCGATCCAGATGTCACTTGGTTGTAGGGGGTGGTCATATCGCTTGCATTGAAAGTTGTCCCAGTCGCCCTCGAAGAGGGCTTCTGTCGCAAAGCAAATGACGTCGAGCCCCTTGTCGCCAGCGCCACCGCTTCGCACAACCTTGAAGTAGTTGCTCTTCTGACCGGATGCCCATTCCTGGATGAATGTCTCCCACTGGTCCGGGGAGAAGACCTGGACCCTAAGGACTTTCGGAATTGGCTCGCCGCCAGCGATATAGCTAGACGGATAGGCAGCCGTCGCCGGTGCCGGGCTAATGTCTACAAGCGAGTCTGCGTTTACCAAGTGCCCCCCGGTTCACCGACCAAGCATAGACAAGGTAACGCGGGACTCAAGCTAGCGCCAGTGTTTGGCTTGCCGCGCGAGATCAGCGAAGCGGTTTCACCTGCTTCGGCTTCGCGCGATAGTGCGCCTTGGTAACGGCACTATCAGCATGATCGAGCCGCTCAGTGGCTTCGGCATCAGACGCTGAATCCGAACCCGTCTTGCGCCGAATATCGTGCCAGCGCAGATCGGGAATTCCGATTTTCTTACGCCAGCGCTGCCAGATCGACTGAAAACTATCGCGAGAATATGGCGTCCCGTTGGCCGTCGGAAACAGCGGGACAGCGCCGATCCGAATGCCCGCGGCTTCTTTCCACACTTCCCGCAGCTCGTCGGTCCATTCGACCAGTAGCGGTTTCGCCGGCTTGCCTTTTCGACCCTTGATCGGGGTGTAAGTCACGCCGGCAATGGAAGCGTCGCTCAATTTCATTCGTAGCATGTTCGATTCACGCATGCCCGTGAGATAGGACCAACGCGCCATCAGAGAGAGTTTTCGCGGTAGCGCTGCAACGAGCTTTTCGAACTCCGCATCGGAGAGGTAGCGCTGGCGTGGGATCTCCGGATTGCGATACCTCAAGCCGTGACATGGGTTGATGCCCTCAAACATCCCCGCGTTGATCAGGTGTGTATATACGGCCGACAAGAAAGCTCGGTCCCGATTTGCTGCTACGTCGCCACGCTGGGTTAGATAGCGGTAGATGTGTGCGCGCTTTACGTCCGAGAGTGCCATATGACCGAAAACGGGCGCGAGGCGCCGTGCGCTCTGACGATAACCAGCCATCGTGTCGGCGCTCAACTTGGAAGATGAGATGATCAAGTGGTTCGCCATGGCTTCGCCGACCGTCTGGGTCTTCTCGGGCTTAATGCCCACCAGTTCGCCGTACCGCTGAAGCGCCACTCCGTATTCGCGACCAAGATGAGTCCACTTCTTCTTGCCGTCCACACGCGAGAGGAAGTAGAACGCTCCATGCTTTTGTTGCATGCCGACCGGCAGCGGCACGCCACATTTTCGCCGTCCGCTCATTTGCTACCAGTTCGGCTCGGTCGAGCGCTTACGTGACGCTGAGCGGCTGATGCTGATCGCGCCTCTTTCGACGAGCGGTCGGCCAGCGGCGTTTCGCAGAAATGGGATACCCATCGCGCTCAAAGCGTTGCACTGCGCGGACCACCGCCTACGGGCGGTGAGCGTGGAGACGTCGTCTGGATCAAGCCACAGGTCACTCACCGCTGCTCCTCATCAAGGGTTCCGACACAAAGTTACGCGCCGACTTGCGCCTCAAAAGTTAATGGAGAATTTGTGAGCACCTGCACCTGTGATTTCTCGGTTGGAACTCGCCGAACGGATTAAGCCCGCCAGCTGGTAGGACCAAAAATAACGCGGATTTCCGAACCACAGCCGACGAAAAGTGAGCCGTTATTCGCCTCGTTTTTGAGTCTCCCTTTGATTCTCGGCCCAACTTTTCATCGTCAGATTCCGTGGTACTCCTAGCTCTTTGCCGGGAAAGTACACTCGTGTCTGAACACAGGAACCCGCGGAGGCTTTGGCAGCTATCCGTCGAATGGCTGGGAGAAAGTGGTTGGCCGACGCGGTTCGATGACGCCGCGATAGCCGACCGCGTCTATCGAGAATGGGTCGCCGCGACCAACGAACAGTGGCTCGCAACACGCTACCTCAACCGCGACGACCTCGCGGATGCGCTGGAGCTGGCTTTCCGGCCCATCCGTGACGAGCGAACTGCCGATAGCCTAGTAATACTGTACCTACTGATACTAGAGATCCGGGGGCGCCGCGATGGCACCCTGCTACGCAGCCGAACTCATTGAGTTTGACTCGATAAAGGAGGCGATCATGCCGATGCACATCTTCCGCAAACTCGGCCGCTGGCTGAGGGATCACCAAGATCCCCGTTACCGAAACCTCCCATGGGTTCTGCCAAACGCATGGCACGGACATGGAAGTCTGTCCGACGAGGACATCGCCCGACTGAATCTGAACGTGCGCGACATTGGACTCGACCCAGCAGTTGTCTCGCGCCAGCCGCACAATCAGATGCTGTTGCGGCTCAGCAAGCGCAGACAAATTGAGTAAGCTGCGCCGGGTAGGTGGCGACGCGATTTGCACGGTCACCTACACAAGTGCCAATGATTCGGTGAATCCCAGATGATGTGCGGGCCTGCAAAACTGCCAGGGTGCAGGTTTGCGTTCCGGACGAAGCCCACATTGTCGATTCGAATCTCGATTCGTTCGCCAACGATCTGCTCCACGTAGCCGGTCGTGACCCATTCGCCTTGCGTCTGGCATATTTTCGATCCGACCGTTCGGACTTCCGGCAACTCGGCAGCAGCCCTTGCGGCATCAGCACGTGCCTCAGCTTCCTGGCGACGTTGACGTGAGTTTGCAGCCGCGACGTCGTCTTTCGTCCTGAAGCCTGTCTTCTGCCGGAGCAACGCGATGTATCCAGGACTTGTTTCATGTCCCGGCTTGGGCTCGATCACTAACGTCTTGAAGCCGATTTCATCGTAGTCGGGATGCTTACCTTCGCTCGGTTCTACGACGGCGTAAAAGAGCACCCGGTCGACATCGTTGTTGCCCCTGCAGTACGGGTCACTCCAGACGCCCCCGCGCAGTCCGCACATCACTTCGAAGTCGCTGCGCACGCGCTGCAACGAAAACGCTCTCGCTTTTTGACCCCAGGTAATGTCGAAGGTGGTAACAGCATCCTCGGTTGTCTGGTTGTCGGGCCCGGCAGGCACAGGGATTAGCATGTCCCAGAAAGCAATTCCGGGCGCCATCACAGAACGAGAAAGCTGGTGCGCGTATTCGCCCACGGTTCTTGCACTTCTCGGATCCGGCATTGATGGCTGCACCGCCTTGCCTGCTGTCGCGCAACCGCTCGCCGACACGAGCGTCGAAACGATGGCGATGACACCGGTGAATCTGAATACTTGCACCCCGCACCTCCGAACGAAATGATTGGTCTTCATCAGTGTTGGTTTCCTCGCCGGCCCGCGCCCGAATTGGCGCGGGCTTCGAATGCCATCGTAAAGACGACGCACAGGTGTTCAGCCATTCGCTCGTCGTGGCGTAGGCGGAACTCCACATCCAAAGCCACGATGAGCGGATAGCGGTCACGCTCGCCGGATGACAGCCACTCGCGATCGGTCGCTTTGAGCCACTCCATATAAATGCGATTGGCGAGCGCCACGTCCTCGGCGCGCGTCGGCCAGCCCTTCTCCAGCCATTGCGCCGCGCGCGCGAGGCGTTCGGTGAGGTTGCGAAATGATTCCGGCTTCGTCGTCACGTCAGGGACCGGGTAGTTCTCATGCCCCAACAACTAGCCCCTCGCTGAGGACGGCGAAGTCAGATCGAAATCTGTCGGCAATTTTTCTTGCGATGCGCGGACGGGAACACCGTCGCGTGAAGACACGCCAGCATCATTCTTCAACCTGGACTGCTCGGTATAGGCACGAGCGACGGCGCGCAGAATGGTCGGAGCAGCCTCAACGGGAACACGCAGCAGATGCGCGCTTTGCCGCAGGCACAACGAAGCCACAGGGCCGAGCGTCACGTGATCGATCGCAACGGTGCGCGGCGCGAACTTTGCCGCTTCGCCCTGGCCCATCGTTATCCGAATCGTTCCCGTATACGGTGCAACCGTTTGCCGCGACACGCCACACCACTTGTCGCCGTGGTTGCGGAACGACAGTTCATTGACGCCGCCAAGCAACAGGCACGTCAGCAACTGCAGCTCGGTACCCGTGAGTTGGAAGCGGAGTTTGTCGCCCCAGGCGTAAGCGCGTTCGGCACCTTCGACGCGAGCAGCGCATTCGACCGTCACCGTTGGTTCACCGGTGCGCGTTTCGTCGGCAACGAAGGTGAGCGCGGCCTTGGCGCCGTGCACCTTGGCTTGGTCGTACCGGCGCGAGTCGATCCCCGGAACGACTTCGACTGGCGTCATCGGTTCCGCGATCCTGTCGCACCGCGTGACTTGAGCGGTTGGCCGATGCAGCGCGGTAGTGCGCTGCGTAGGGTCAGGACTTGGCCGTGAGAACGGGCCGAAGGGTTCGTAGTCTGAATGTTTCATGCACGATCCTTGCTGGGCGAGCCGCGGTAGCGCGGCATCAGCAGCGTGAAGGATCCATCAGGCCTTCAAAGTTGCGTCGAAGTTTGTTGGTGCCCGACGCGCATCGCCTCGCGGCCTGACTCACAGACGATTCCTGTCGTAACTTTTCGGGCACGAATTCCGAGCTCTTCTGGACGTGTCCGCAATGGTGCGGGCGATCACCAGGAGCAAGCGATGAAACTCTTCAAATGGCTCGACGATGACTATCCATTCCACTCGCTGGAAAGCAGTATCAATCCGGCGAGTGGCTTGCCCATGATTGAAGACTCATGCTTCGACGTCGCGGGCAATCCGTTCGGCACGGACTACAGCAGCGCGCCGGACTTTGACTTCGGCACCTCAAACAATATTGGATTCAGTCTTGACGACTAGGGGGATGCACTGATGAACGAGTCAAGGTTGGAATCCGACATCGCGTTGCGCGATGCAGTCATCGCAACGGCCAGCGAGCTGACGAAGTATCTCGTGGAACAGCGAGAGCTTGAGCAGAAACGGTGGACTCGTAGCGTTGCTACGACAGTCTTTTTTCTCTCCATGGGACTCTCGTACATCGGCGTCCACGCCGTATTAGTCTATAACTCACCATCGCAGGCCACGAAGAAGCCTGTCTTGGGTCTACAACGAGTTCACGTTGCATCCGCAACTAGGTGACGTGCGTCATCACGTGTGGCCGGGAATGTGGCCGGGATTCGGCGATGCAGCAGCTCCGCTGTGAAGATTCCCGGCCACATTCCCGGCCACGCTGCAGTACGCCCTAGATAGATCGTTGAACCAAAGAACAAAATCGGCCGAAAAAATCCCGGCCACACATGCCGTCGCATAGGTGAAGCGAGCATCGCGAGCCGAAGTGCAAAAACGGCGCGAATAACGGCACAGTTTTTGTGCCGCTCGGTAGCCATTTGACTCCCATACTTGGGGTCGCACGCGAATGGCGTGCAAACCTGAAGTTCGGAAAATGTATGGATACAAGCGATATTGGTAGTACGTTACTTGCGCCGCCAAAGGAGGTCTTACTTCCTTTCGGTTTGCCCTCACCGCCCAGAGTGAAACTTCCACGCAGCCTTGAATCCATGGATCGGCTAGATGGAGAGTCAGACGTCGATTGCATGTACCGCCATCTGGATGCGGAAGCAAGGAAGCAGATGGCCTGGTTCGTGACAGCCCGCCTCGCGTGGGAAGCACACACGCAGCGGCATTCGCAGTTGCCTGACAAACACGGAAACAGCAATGGTCAACGCTATCCAGCAACCTACAATCTGATACGGTTCAGGCCCGCCAACAGGTATGGCAACTACGAGTGCACCCTGCTGGTGCGACGCAAAGTCGATACGAAATACGTCCCCATCCCCATTGCTTGGAAATTTTTCAAAACGAGCCGGACAGAAATCGCGAAGTTATTGAGGAGTAAGCCAGAACTCAAAGCAATCATCCTCGCCTTGGATGAAGCTTGCGTTCCGATCCGTTATATGGACAGATTGGTGCGCAAGCTGAGACACGAGCATTTGATGCTCCGCAGGATGTGCGTCAGGCTACAACGGCAGTCCAGTGCTCACGAAGCTGGAGGCCGCTAATAGTGAATTCCGAAAAAGGTGCTTATGGTAATACGCTACAAGTTACACCACCGAAAGTAGATCTCCCTTTCGATATCTCGGCGTTGGAGGTACCGGCAGGCCAGAGCGAATTGCACCAAATGTACAGACACATCGAGGGCCAAGGAAGAAAGCTCACGGCGTGGTACACCAAGCACTACACCGCATGGGGGGCGGCGATGAAGGGGAGAGTCCGGCAGATGAAACAACATCCACCACTGTCGGATAGGCACGGAAAGAGTCCGAAGCAGTACTACCCGAAAACCTACAATCCTCTCCTGTTCCAACCCGTGAACAATAAGGGCAATTACGAATGCACTTTTCTGTATCGGAAATCGCCCAAAGCCCCGATCAAGAGAATTCCTATTACGTGGAAATTCTTCAAGACGAGCCGAACGAAGCTTGAGTCTTTGCTGAAATATTCACCGGAACTCAAAGCAATCATCTACGCGCTCGATGATGCATGCGTTCCACTCAGGCGCCTGGATCGGTTGTTGCGGGAAAGGCGGCACGTCGATATGAAAATCAACAAGCTCCTTCGCCAACACAACGGCAGTTCCATGCTCGCTGGGTCCTCGCGTACCGAGCAGTCGCATAAGCCAGGATCGATCGTCGAACTGCAATCCGACGGCGAGGCAGCATTTCAGCCGCCGGCGCCGATGGGAGAAAGGCGTGAACGGCGACTTTCCCGCCAGCGTGAATTCTGAGGAGTTGGGGGGATCGAATTGGCTAGGGATTCCCTGCCTGGGTTAGTATCGATCGGAAACCCTGGCACTCGAGCCCATGAACCAGCAAGCCCTCTCCGCCTTCATATGGTCGGTCGCCGACCTGCTGCGCGGCGACTTCAAGCAAAGCGAATACGGCAGGGTCATCCTGCCGTTCACGGTGCTGCGGCGCCTGGATTGCGTGCTGGAGCCGACCAAGAAGGCGGTGCTTGCCGAACTCGAGAAGCTGAAGAAGTCGAAGCTCAATCCCGATCCGTTCCTGCTGAAGAAGACTGGCTGCGGTTTCTACAACACGTCAGCCATGGACATGCGCACGCTGGCGGGCGACCAGGATCACACTCGCGAGAACTTGTACAAGTACCTCGACGCGTTCTCACCGGCGGTGCGCGACATCTTTGAGCGCTTCGATTTCCATGCATTCGTAGAGCGCCTGGCCAAGGCGAACCTGCTGTACCTGGTCACCGAAAAATTCGCCCAGGTTGATCTGCACCCGAACGCAGTCGACAACCACCAGATGGGCCTGGCGTTCGAGGAGCTGATTCGCAAGTTCGCGGAACTGTCGAACGAAACCGCCGGCGAGCACTTCACGCCGCGAGAGGTCATCCGGTTGATGGTGAACCTGATCTTCGCCGAGGACGACGACGTGCTCAGTGCCGGCAAACACGCCGTGCGCACGCTGTACGACCCGACCGCCGGCACCGGCGGCATGCTGTCGATCGCCGACGAATACCTGCGTGAGCACAATCCGCGCGCCTCGCTCACGGTGTACGGCCAGGAACTAAACGCCGAGTCCTACGCGATCTGCAAGGCCGACATGCTGATCAAGGGACAGGCAGTAGAAAACATCGTGTTCGGCAACACGCTGAGCGACGACGGACACGCGCACCAGAAATTCGACTACATGCTGTCGAACCCACCGTTCGGCGTGGAATGGAAGAAGGTCGAGAAGGAAGTCCGCAAGGAATTCGAGATGCAAGGCTTCAACGGCCGCTTCGGGCCGGGCCTGCCGCGCATTTCCGACGGCTCATTGCTGTTTCTGCTGCACCTGATCTCGAAAATGCGTCCGGTCGCCGACGGCGGCTGCCGCTTCGGCATCGTGCTGAACGGCTCGCCGCTATTCACCGGCGGCGCCGGCAGCGGTGAATCGGAAATCCGCCGCTACGTGCTGGAAAACGACCTGCTCGAAGGGATCGTCGGCCTGCCGACCGACATGTTCTATAACACCGGCATCGCCACCTATGTGTGGATCCTGAGCAACCGCAAACCGAAGCCGCGCCGCGGCAAGGTGCAACTGATCGACGCGAGCGCGCAATGGCAGAAGATGCGCAAGAGCCTCGGCAGCAAGCGCAAGGAACTGTCCGATGCGCACATCGAGGAGATCACGTGCCTGTTCGGCAAGTTCAAGGAAGCACGGCGCGATGGCAAGCCGGTGAGTCGTATCTTCCGCAATGAAGACTTCGGTTACCACACGATCACGGTTGAGCGCCCGCTGCGCGACGAGGCTGGCAAGATCGTTCTCGGCACGAAGGGAAAGCAGAAAGGCAAGCCGCAGCCGGATGCGAATTTGCGTGATACCGAAAACGTGCCGCTGCATGAAGATGTGGAGACCTATTTCAAGCGTGAAGTGCTGCCGCACGCGCCGGATGCATGGATCGACCACGAGAAAACCAAGGTCGGCTACGAGATTCCGTTCAACCGGCATTTCTACGTGTTCACGCCGCCGCGCCCGTTGGAGGCGATCGACGCGGATTTGAAGCAGACCACCGACCGGATTCTCAAAATGATTGCGGAGTTGTCGGCGTGAGTCTTGCAAAGCATCCGCGCCACAAACCGTCGGGCATTGACTGGTTAGGCGACGTACCGAAGCCGTGGCACGTAAAGCGGCTCCGGTTCGCGGCGTTGCTGAATCCATCAAAGAGCGAGATTGCGCAGGAGCCGCGCGACGCGGAAGTTTCATTTCTGCCCATGGAGGCCATTGGAGATGACGGGTCCCTGAGTTTGGAGCGCACGCGCGCTATCGGCGAAGTAGAAACCGGCTACACATATTTCCGCAATGGAGATGTGACAGTTGCCAAGATCACGCCATGCTTCGAGAACGGCAAAGGCGCAGTGATGCGCGGCCTTATCGGGGGGATCGGCTTCGGCACCACTGAACTCACAGTGGCTCGTCCGCGAGAGGGACAGACCTCTGCCGAATATCTCCATTGGTTATTCAATTCGACACCCTTTCGTGCGCTTGGCGAAGGATCGATGTACGGCGCGGGCGGACAGAAGCGCGTGCCAGATGATTTTTTTCGGAATTTCGCTATTGCATTTCCGCCGCTTGATGAGCAGCTTGCCATCGCGTCGTTCCTCGACCGCGAAACCGCCAAGATCGACGTGCTGGTGGCGGAGCAGGAAAAGTTGATCGCACTGCTCAAGGAAAAGCGGCAGACGCTGATCTCGCACACCGTTATCAAGGGTCTCGATCCCGTTGTGCCGGTGAAGGATTCCGGCATCGAGTGGCTTGGACAGGTGCCGGCACATTGGAGTGTTCTTCGCATCGGCGCGCTGTTCCGCGAGGCCGCCGACATCGGCAACGATGATTTGCCGATACTTAGCGTGTCGATACATGACGGCGTATCGGATAGGGAGCTGGATGAAGCCGAACTCGATCGCAAGGTTTCTCGCAGCGAAGATCGCTCGAAGTACAAGGCAGTCCGTCCGGGCGATCTCGTCTACAACATGATGCGCGCCTGGCAGGGTGGCTTTGGTGCCGTGACTGTCGACGGCCAGGTCAGCCCCGCATACATCGTCGCGCGCCCATTGCGCGAGGTCCGTACGGCATTCATCGAACAGATATTGCGTACGCCGCAAGCGGTCGAACAAATGCGCCGATACTCGCGTGGCGTCACCGACTTTCGCCTGCGGTTGTATTGGGAAGAGTTCAAGAATTTGCGCATCGCACTACCATCGGTTGAGGAACAGCAAGCCATCCTCGATGAAATCGCGGCTGAGACGAGAACATTCGACGCGCTGACCGACGAGGCAAATCGGGCCATCGAACTACTGAAGGAACGCCGTAGCGCCCTGATCTCCGCCGCAGTCATGGGCAAGATCGACGTGCGCGGAACAGTAAATAGATCGTGCCAAGAGGTTACGTCATGACGCAAACATTGTCGGCAAAGGAACAACCGCTCTCGAAAATCTTTGGCGACGATTATGTTTTCACCATACCTGGCTACCAGCGTCCGTATGCCTGGACCACCGAACAAGCAGGCGAACTGTTCGACGACTTGCTGGCGTACATGAAAGCGGGCAGCACGAAGCTTGAGGAGATCGCACCGTATTTCCTAGGCAGCATTGTGTTGGTCAAGCGCGAGACAATTCCGGATGCGACAGTCGTGGACGGTCAGCAACGCCTGACCACTCTGACGCTGCTGCTCTCGGCGATTCGCGCGTCAATCGCAGACGCTTCAGTCAAGGCTGGCATTACCAAACGCATCTATGAGCAAGGTGACGTTGTAACAGCGACCGATAACCACTATCGCCTTTCGCTACGCGAACGGGATCGCGAGTTCTTCCGCGCGCACGTGCAACATGAGGGCGGGATCGAGAAGCTTGTAACTCGTACCGATGTACTTCCGGATAGCCAAGAGCGTCTTCGTGAAAATGCGCGGTTGTTCCTCAAAGCCCTTGGCGATCTGGACGACGTCACAAAGAAGCGATTGGCACAATTCATCGCGACTCGCTGTTTTCTGGTCGCGGTTGCGACGCCGGATCTCGATTCTGCATATCGAATTTTTGGCGTGCTGAATAGTCGTGGCCTCGATCTCAGCGCGACTGACATTCTGAAAGCCGAAATCATCGGAACCATCGACGCGCGCAAGCGCGATGCCTATACCAAGAAGTGGGAAGACCTTGAAGAGGATCTAGGCCGAGATGCTTTCGGTGAACTGTTCAGCCACATTCGCATGGTCTATCGCAAGGCCAAGCCGCAGGGGACCTTGCTCAAGGAGTTTCGTGAGCATGTTGGGCCGAAGGACCCTATCCAGTTCATCGACACTGTATTAGAGCCGATGGCAGATGCGTTCCAAGAGATAACGGACGCGGAATACTCCAGCCACGCGGGTGCAGAAGGAATCAATACGTGCCTGCATTGGTTGAACCGGATCGAGTTCAAGGACTGGATGCCTCCTGCCTTGGTCTTTTTTGCGCGGCATCGCGATGATGCCACCGCGATGCTGGCCTTCTTTCGCGATCTAGAGCGCCTGGCGTATTCGATGCTGGTGCGCCGTACAGGAGTGAATGAACGCATCGAACGCTTTGCCGAACTGACCAAGGCGTTGGAAAACAACGAGGACTTGTATGCCGATGATTCGAAATTGCAGCTATCGCCAGTAGAGCAGTTCGGGATGTATGAGGCCTTGTCTGGTCCTCTATATGACACGCACGCTGCACGAGCACGTGCGGTGATTCTGCTTCGCCTGGATGCGCTCTTGTCGGGAGGTGGAGCAAGTTATGACTACGATACGATCACCGTTGAGCACGTGCTTCCGCAGACTCCGCCTGAGGGCAGCCAATGGCTTGATTGGTGGCCGAGCCCCAAGGATCGGTTGCTCTGGGTGCACCGGCTCGGGAATCTCGCGTTGCTGACGCGGAAGAAAAACAGTGCTGCGAATAACTACGAATTCGACCGAAAAAAAGACGCCTATTTCACACGCGGCGGAGTTTCGCCGTTCGTGCTGACGACGCAAGTCATCCAGCACCAACTATGGACACCAGACGTGCTTGAGCAGCGACAGGCGCAATTGCTCGGCGTTTTGGCAAGTCACTGGCGACTCGATGACCGCAAGAATCCGCAAGCATTTGCCATCGAACGATTGGCGATGCAGGCCGCCTCTGGCGAGGCCACCCTGTTTGAACTCGAGAGCGCAAAGCATCACGTTCGGGCCAGTGCACGGGAAGTCGGCGACCAGTTCATCGTCCTCGCTGGCTCCGGGGCAAAGCCAAATTGGACGGCGCACTACCATGCCTATCAGGCTTTGCGCCAGGAGCTAGTCGACTCCGGACTCCTGATGGCCGGTGACGGTGACAACCTTGAATTCGCAAGGGATGTACCGTTCTCCAGCCCGAGCGCGGCGTCGGCGGTGGTACTCGGGCGACCAGACAACGGGCGGATGAGCTGGGTCGTTCGCGGGACGGGACAAACCTACGCGGAATGGCAAGCGGGTGTGCCCGCAGGTGCAGCCGAAAGCGAAGAAGCGCAGGAGGTTAGTGTCGAACGCAGAGAAACGCTACGCCGTTTCTGGTCGCAGTTTATCGAGCGATCCAAGGCTCTCACCTCCCTCTATGCAAATCGTTCTCCTACTGGTGATAACTGGTTAAGCGGTGGCATCGGCAGATCTGGATTCAGCCTCAGCGTGGTTGTTGCAAAGAACCGTGGTCGGGCGGAGTGCTATTTTCGATTGCCCAACGACAACGATGGACGAACCAAGCGCGCGTTTGAAGCTTTCGTCGCGCAGAAGGAAGCGATTGAGGCGCGATTCGGCGGCGAGCTTGACTGGCAAGCGTTGCCGCAGCGCATCGCTGCGCGCATATGCACCGAAATCCCCGGAGGTTGGGAGCTCCCAGAGGAATCATGGCCCGGGTTTCAGGACGAACTGGCCCGACGTGCCGAACGATTGGCTATCGCCATGCGCGGTCCAATTCGAAGTCTTGAGGGGTAGTGCTTTGCAGCTTGGGCCTCCGCCGCCGTCAGGAGCGAGATCGACGCGCGCTGGCGCTCTTCGGCTACTGATCAATGAAGCCTCTGTTCAGAGAACCTGAAGCTGGGGACCAGCGCGAGAATGGCTACTCCGAGCCGTTCGGATTTCTGCTCGGGCCGATAGGCGTCATCGGTCGCGGCGACATGGCCGACCAGTACTTCCGTGCGGCGAACTTGATCATTAATCAGATTCTAGAACGTCAGATCGCCGACTATGAGATCGCGTACCCGGTGTTGTTTCTGTATCGACACGCGATGGAGCTGCTCCTGAAAACCATCCTTGCGAATCAAGCGAACCACCATAGACTTGACGCGCTCGCTGATGACTTCACCAGGTTCGCGAAGGAAAAATACGCAGAGGACGTGCCGCAGTGGATAACCCGCCGCCTGAAAGAGCTCGCGCGGATTGATCCGACTTCTCAGGCCTTCCGGTACGGTGAAGACAAGTACGACGATTCAAAGAAGCCGACGGGTATCCCCGCCGAGACGTATGTTCGGGTATTGGAGTTGCACGACGAAATGAACCGCCTTTATAGGATGATGAGGCGCGTGCTGGTCGTCGTACGGGGCGAAATTGGTACGCAGTCTTGAAGCGGCTTGGTCGTGTGACTCACCACGTCGCTGGATTGCTTTGGCAATGGAGGTAGTCAAAGTTGACTATAGCCGACTTTCGGTGTAAAACAGCGCACAATCTATGAAAGTCGGTTTTTATCGACTTTTGTTGAAACGAGCGAGGTTTTCTAAATGAAGTCGGCTAAAACCAACTTTGGAACCAACGCCCGCCGCCATGCGCAGCGCGGCGACAATGCCGACCTGCTCACGCTGGCAACTGCAGTGCGCGCCGCGCGCGCGCGCGCGGGCTTGACCCAGGCCCAACTCGCGCTAGTTTCGGGTGTCGGTCGCGATACCGTGATCGCGCTCGAAAATGCGCGCCTCGGCGTGTCGCTCGGCCACGCTTTGCGAGTTATGAAGGGCCTCGGTCTGACACTCGAACCTGTAGCGGTGAAGCGCTGATGCTTGCCGTCATTCATTCACGCGGATACGTGGGCACCCTGCGTCCCAATCCCGACGGCATGGAGTTTGTCTACGCGCCGCAATGGTTGCGACGCAAGGACGCGTTTCCGCTGTCGCCGCGCCTTGCGTTGCGCGAAGACGTGTGGCGAGGAAATGAGGTGTTGTTCTTCTTTTCCAACCTTCTGCCTGAAGGGACGGTGCTGGAAACACTTGCCAAGCTGCAACGACTGCCGCGCGGAAACGTCTATCGCCTTTTGGAAGCATACGGACGCGAGTGCGCAGGGGCGTTCGAGATTGTGCCCGCAGGCACGGAAAAACTGTCCGAATCCAAGCTCACGTATCGCAAGTACACGAGCAAGGATCTTGCCGCGGACCTCGATCAGTTGCGGAATAGAATACCCCTGCTCGCGCGCCACTCCGAATTGCGCTTGTCGTTGGCAGGAGCCCAGAACAAGATTCCAGTGCGCTATGCGGACGGTGAACTATCGCTGCCGGTCGGTAATGCACCGTCCACGCACATTCTGAAACCGGCGCTGCAACCGGAGAAACTCTTCCCCGATTCAGTCGTGAATGAAGCGTTCTGCCTGCATCTGGCGGCTGCGCTCGGAATGAACGTGCCGCCAACAGTGGTGCTGACTGACCCCGAACCCATGCTGCTGATCGAGCGCTACGATCGAGTTGTCACCGGCGAACGCATCGAACGACTGCATCAGTTGGACCTTTGTCAGCTCGCGGGTGTGCTTCCGGATCACAAATACGAATCGGATGGCGGGCCGGGTCTTGGGGACTGCTTTGGTCTAATCGACGCGCACAGTGCCTTGCCAGCCGTGGATCGCCTGCACCTAGTGGACTGGACGATCTTCAACTATCTGATCGGTAATGCGGACGGCCACGGCAAGAATTTGTCGATGCTTTACCAATCCGATGGCAGCCTGCGTTTGGCGCCCGCATACGATTTGCTGGCAACCGGTTATTGGCAAAACTTGTCGGACAAGATGGCAATGGCCATCGGTGGCGAGCGACGCCCCGCCTGGGTGCAGGCGCGGCACTGGCAGAGGTTTTGTGAAAGCGTGGGGTTGAACCCTGTTCAGTTGCGGCGACGCGCACGCGATCTGTGTTCGGCAGCACTGGCGAAGCGCGTCGAAGTGCTGGGTTCTCTTGGCGCTTCGATAGCGCTAGACCAACATATCGCCGCAACGCTGGACAGGAACAGCGAGCGGATCGAACGAAGGCTTGGGGAGGTCGGCGCGTGAATCTGCACAGGGAAATCCATTTCGAGGAACCGATCTGCGAGTACCTCGGTGCGCAGGGTTGGGGGTACGCCGAAGGCGACGCCGAACACTACGATCGTGCCCGCGCACTGTTTCCCGCCGATGTCCTCGCCTGGGTGCGGGAAACCCAGCCGCAGGGCTGGGAAGCGCTGACGAAGAGTCACGGCGCTGCCGCTGAGACGACGCTGCTAGACCGCTTGCGGAAGCAGATCGATGAACGCGGCACGCTGGACGTATTGCGTCACGGCATCGAGTTGCTCGGCCTGCGCCGCCCGTTGGCGATGGCGCAGTTCAAGCCCGCGCTGGCGATGAATCCCGATCTGCAAGCACGCTACGCCGCGAATCGCCTGCGCGTGGTGCGGCAGGTGCGCTATTCGCTGCACAACGAGAACGCCATCGACCTGGTGCTGTTCCTCAACGGCATTCCCGTAGCGACGGTGGAGCTGAAAAGTGACTTTACCCAAAGCGTAGACGACGCTGTCGATCAATACCGCTTCGATCGAAACCCGAAGCCGAAGGGCCAGGGCGACGCCGAACCGCTGCTCGACTTCTCGCGCGGTGCGCTGGTCCACTTCGCGGTGAGTCAGAGTGAAGTGCGCATGACGACACGTCTCGCCGGCGCGCAGACGAACTTCCTGCCATTCAACCTCGGCGACCATGGTGGCGCAGGCAATCCAGTACGCGAAGGTTTCCGCACGGCTTACCTGTGGGAGCAGGTCTGGCAACGCGACAGTTGGCTCGAAATCATCGGCCGCTACTTGGTCACACCGCGCGACAGCAAGAAACAGATTAAGGCACTGATCTTCCCGCGCTACCACCAGCTCGACGTGACGCGCAAAATCGTCGCGGCGATTCGCGATGGTGCCGAACAGAAATTCCTGATCCAGCATTCGGCCGGTTCCGGCAAGACCAACTCGATCGCATGGACAGCGCATTTCCTCGCCGACCTGCACGATGCCGATCAGCGCAAGGTGTTTGACACCGTGCTCGTGGTTAGCGACCGCAACGTGCTCGATGCGCAATTGCAGGAGGCGATCTTCGACTTCGAGCGCACGACGGGCGTGGTCGCCGTGGTGCGCGGAGAAGGCGGCAGCAAGAGCGGCGAACTGGCCGAAGCGCTTGCTGGCAACAAGAAGATAGTCGTCTGCACGATCCAGACGTTTCCGTTCGCCCTAAAAACCGTGCAGGAACTGGCGGCAACGCAAGGCAAACGTTTCGCCGTCATCGCCGATGAGGCGCACAGCTCACAGGCTGGGGAGGCAGCATCGAAGCTGCGGCAGGTGCTGTCCGCCGAGGAGCTGAAGGAGCTGGCCGACGGCGGCGAAGTGAGCAGTGAAGACGTCCTCGCTGCGCAAATGAGCGCTCGCGCGGATTCCCGCGGCATCACCTACATCGCATTTACGGCGACGCCGAAGGCCAAAACGATGGAGTTGTTCGGTACGCGGCCGAATCCGGATCTGCCCGCCAGCGAAAGCAACAGGCCCGCACCGTTTCACGTGTACTCGATGCGCCAGGCCATCGAGGAGGGGTTCATCCTCGATGTGCTGCGCAATTACACGCCGTACAAACTCGCATTCAAGCTGGCGACTGCCGGCAAGTCGCTCAGCGAAACTGAGGTCGAGCGCAATGAGGCGCTCAAGCACCTGATGCGCTGGGTCCGGCTGCATCCGCACAACATAGCGCAGAAGGTGCAGATCGTCGTCGAACACTTCCGCGAAAACGTTGCGCCGCTGCTCGATGGTCATGCAAAGGCGATGGTCGTCGTCGGCAGCCGCGTTGAGGCCGTGCGCTGGCAGCTCGCGATCGACAAGTACATCAAAGGCTGCGGCTATAAAATCGGCACGCTGGTCGCGTTTTCGGGCGAAGTCAGCGACCCCGAATCCGGCACTGAACCGTTCACCGAGAACAGCAAGGTGCTGAATCCGAACTTGCGCGGCCGCGACATGCGCGAAGCATTCGCCACCGACGAGTACCAGATTCTGCTCGTGGCCAACAAATTCCAGACCGGTTTCGACCAGCCGCTATTGTGTGGCATGTATGTCGATCGCCGTCTCGCCGGCATCCAGGCCGTGCAGACGCTGTCGCGGCTCAACCGCTCCTATCGCGAGAAGTTCGGCCTGAAGGATACGACGTACATCCTCGACTTCGTCAACGATCCAGCTGACATCCTCGCTGCGTTCAAGACCTACTACGAGACCGCCGAGCTTGCAGACGTAACCGATCCGAATCTTGTCTACGACCTTCGCGCCAAGCTTGATGCGAGCGGCTACTACGACCAGCATGAAGTGGAGCGCGTCGTTGCGGCCGAACTGCGCGAGAACGCATCACAGGCTGAACTGCTCGCCGCCATCGAACCCGTCGCCGATCGCCTGTTGAAGCAGTTCAAGGCCGCGCGCGAGCGGTTGCGCCCAGCAGCCGATACCGCGGACGCCGCGGTGGAGAAATCGGCGCGCGAGGAGATGGACGCGCTGCGCCTGTTCAAGAGCAACGTTGGCGTATATCTGCGCGTGTACGCATTCCTCAGCCAGATCTTCAACTACGGCAACACAGATATCGAGAAGCGCGCGATCTTCTTCCGGCGCCTGTTGCCGCTGCTCGAATTCGGCCGCGAACGCGAAGGCGTGGATCTATCGCAGGTCGTGCTCACGCATCATCGCCTACGCAATCTCGGCAAGCAGGCGCTGGGTCTTCCCGGTGGGGAATATCCCAAGCTGGAACCCATGACGGAAACAGGATCGCGCGAGATCCGCGATCCTCTGCGCGAGCGCCTCGACGAGATCATCGCGCGCGTAAACGACTTATTTGGCGGCGACGCGACCGAAAACGACAAGCTCGTCTACGTCAATCACGTCAAAGGCAAGCTGCTCGAATCAGATGTACTCGTGCAACAGGCATCAAGCAATACAAAGGAGCAGTTTGCCGGCTCACCCGACCTGGGTAAGGCACTGACGAACGCGATCATCGACGCATTCGCTGCGCACAGCGATCTGAGCAAGCAGGCACTTGACTCGGAAACGGTACGACGCGGGTTGCGCGATATTCTGCTGGGGCCAGCGCAGTTGTATGAAACGTTGAGAAATAAGAACAGCGCGTCAGCCGTATGAATGGCGTACAACGTACAAGCATCCTTCGGCGCGGCGACCGCAGATACAATTAGCGGTTCTGCTCTACGATCGTTTCCTTCTACCTCGGAACATCTGCCGACCCGTAGCGCGCTGGCTATCGCGCGCAGCTTTCACATCAGGGTATCGCAGAGCAAACTTCTCGAGCACCTCTCGTGCAGTTCTTTCTACAACCGTCTCCGCTTGCTCAGTTAGGGTCTTCTTCGCTTGTCTTGTCACGCTTGTTTACCTCCACGGCTCCTGGGCCGCTACCGTAATTCGAAAAAAAATGATGGTTCAGTTCGGGCCGAAAGTAATGTTTGCGCTGAATCCAGACGAATCCGTCGCCTTTCGATATGACCGCTACATCAATGGGCCCCGCAACCGTTTCTTGCTCCTCAGACGACATACGCTTATGAAGCGAAGTGAGGCTGACCAAGAAAGCGGCGACCTGCGCTAGCTCACCCTTCGGCATATACTCAATCGACTTATGCATCGGAGCGACGTACTCTTCCTTGAACGTCTCAATATTGTCCAAAAGCGAACCTAGATCTTTGCGAGCTTCGTCGATTGCGACCTCTAGGTATTGTTGCCTCGATTTGGCAGACATTCTCGGAATTCCACCGACGATCTTCTGCACGAGAGCGAGAACATCGTAGACGACCTTTTCACTAATCTTCCAGGCCAAAGATGAATCGATTCCGTGCAAAAAGCCCTGCACAATGCGTTTGTCAGCGAACGCTTCAACTACAGAGCGGGTTCTCTCGTCGACTTTTCGGGCAGGCAATTTCCGGTATTTGAGCCGCCCGTCAAAAATCTCTCCTAGCTCGTAGCACTGCATCACAGGCAAGTGCTCGGCCTCGCCAAAGCCGGCGATCACCAGTCCGGTGACGGTATCGCTCACAAACTTGTCTTTTGAAACTACAAGCTTCGCAAGCTCAATAAGAGCCTGGGTTTCTTCCTGTTCAAGTTTCCAAACAGAGAACCACTTTTTTATGTTTTCGGCTATTTGTGGCGACAGGCGCGCTGCAAGAGTCTCTCCAACACTGGTGGGAATTCTGCTGTCCTCCGAAGCATCCTTCCATTCACTGAGTGCGTCTGCGATGGAGCTCTTCGCAATTTCTTTCCTGAGCGTATTTTCATCCTGATCTTCGTTGCTAGCAGTGAGAAACATCTCCTGAAAATCATTGAACATCTTTCTTTCCAACTCGATGTACAGAGCATCAACTAAGTTCAAGTAAAATTCGTCTTGAGTCTTTTGAGGAAATAGCTTCTGATTCTTGTCAAGATACGCAATCAGCGCATCCCCGTATTCTTCCAACGAAGCGAAGGTGGTGGCGCCAAGCTGCTTTCGGAACATCTTGAGTATTGTTTCCCACGGGACTCCTAACAATGATGCGCTGTTGTATACCATTATTCCGACGGGATTCTTCTGCGAAAGCATGAAGAGTTTATCCGCGTGGTAGACCTTCATGTGATCAACAACTTCGACTGATGCTGCGCTGTCACTAGCGAGCGCAACTCCAAGCCGGTTCATCACGATGATTTCCATTGTCATTGGCGCGCCCCTCCCTCGTTCACTGTGGCTGCTTCGTCTTCAGCACACCCGAGCGAATAAGACTTTCGATTAGCGCATTTACCTTCTTCGGAGAAGGTGATTCCCTGGCTCCGAATGCAAGACGCATTTGCGAACGAACATCAGGACGAGAACGAGCAAGCTCGCGCAGAAAGGCTAGTCGTCCAATGGAATCCGCTTGGGCAGGCAGATTCACAAAGGTATCTCGCGAGCTGTCTGCTGACACTTTGGAACGCTCGTCGCCTTTGCTACCGTGGCGATCGATTGTCCGAAAGATTAGTGTCCTTACGGCGCGCGCTTCTTCTACCGCAGATCGCCCTCTCATCAACTCAGTGGCAGGAGTATTGAGAATGAGGTCCTCGAGTGCCGACAGGACTCTCTCTGCACCTTTCAGTTGGTTCGTTTTCATATGTCTTCGCCTAATCTAGACAGGGCTCTCCTGATGCGCTTTTGAGCAGCTCGATACTGCAGCTGCGTCATGCCGTTGAGTTCGCAGGTCTCGTCTGGGCTCAGGCCTTCTGCAAGAGCCGCGAGTACCGCAGTCGCTTCCAGATCGCTCGCAAAAATCTCTTCGATGTGCCGGATAGCGTCCTGCAACAGAACCCTACGCTCTGGGTCGATCGCACTGGCTTCGACTTCATCCAAGGGCGCCAGATCCCTATCATTCATGGCACGAAGGTCAGACTCAGATATGACCTGCCGTCGGCTCGTCCCCGCATGTTCCTCGTTCGCGATGCTCCGCATTGTTTGGACTAGAAACGCCATCAGTGGCACATCTAACGGCCATGCCCTTGATCCGCTTAGGGCACGAGAAATCGCTTCCTGTAGGAGGTCTTCCCACTCAAGAGTAGCTAGCACTCGAGCGCGCAGCTCGGCAATGCGTTTTAACCGTACCAGATCGGAGTCAGGTAGCTTTTCTAGAGCCCTGGCAAACTCGTTTGTGGTGGCGATTCGTGTCACAGGCGCATCCATACCTAGGTATGCGGCCGGAAGCAAGGCTTGCGGACACCTGAGGCAACTATTTTTGGGGAGCCATCTTGTCCGAGCTGCCCCTAGCTGACCGCATTCTTAGTATCGGAACACGCCAACACGGAGCAAAGCATGAATGACGAATCCCGAGTGAAATTCGCCGCTGAACTCAGCGGAACGGACAAGCAACGCGTTTATCGGATTGAAATAGACAAACAATTCTTCGACGTGACGAATCCAACGCCGACTGGGCGAGATCTTCTCACGTTAGCAGGGAAACTGCCGCCTACATCCTATGGACTGTATCTACGAATTCGAGGGGGCCAGTCGCAGCGAATACAACTAGACCAAGAAGTAGACCTTCGCTCGCCCGGAGTTGACAGGTTTGTCACGCTTCCTCTCGACCAGACTGAGGGTTAACGATGAGACGCGAGTTTGTGCTGCCTCAGGACGACATCGACTGGCTTGAGGGCAGAGGTAAACCTTACGAACTGGCCAAAGAAGGTGGAGTTCTTCATGTAATCGTGCACGGCTATCCGGTACCCGAGGGGTTTAATACCGCGGAGGTTGTTGCGAGCGTGCGGATTGATCCGGGGTATCCGGATTCTCAGATCGACATGGTTTACTTCTTTCCACCACTTGTTCGCAATGACGGCAGACAAATCAACGCAACTTGCATTGAAAATTTCGATGGACGATCGTGGCAGCGATGGAGCCGCCACCGCACACCGGCGAACCCGTGGCGTCCAGGAATTGACAATCTGTCTACCCACTTTTCCTTGGTCGCAGACTGGCTGTCGAAGGAAAAGTCCAAGGCGTTCACATGAGCCGTGTCTCTTTGACAATGACGGGAGCACAGCGCGAAATGCTCATGAACCACTTGTTTCCGCCGGACCACAGAGAAGCTGTAGCCATCGCTCTATGTGGGACAGCAAGTTCGCCGCACGGACGAAAGCTTCTCGTTCATCGTGTGATTCCAGTGCCACACACTCTGTGTAGTGTGCGAACGGTGGACCAGGTTACATGGCCAACGGAATTTCTCGTTCCTCTGATCGACGAAGCGAGTCGAAAGAATTGGTCGGTTGTGAAGATTCACGGCCATGACAGCTACAAAGGCTTTTCAACAACGGATGACAACTCGGACACTCAGCTCTTCCCATCAATATATGCGTGGGATGAAGGGGATGCTGCTCATGCGAGCGTAGTGATGTTACGCGATGGCAGCGCTATCGGTCGGATCGTGACCGCAGCCGGCGAATTTCAGCCTCTGTACCAAGTAGCGGTAATCGGGGACGACATCGATTTCTACGCGCGCTCTGAAGATGCTCAAGTGCCGGAGTTCGGCACGCGCATAGCACAGTCTTTTGGGGCAGGCACGTTCGAACGTCTCCGGAAGCTCAGAGTGGCGGTGGTTGGCGCCTCCGGAACAGGCAGCCCAGTGATTGAGCAACTTGCGCGAAACTGCGTAGGAGAACTGGTTATTGTCGATCCTGACGTTGTAGAGGTTAAGAATCTCAACCGAATACTGAACGCATCCCTTCAGGATGCGGTGGATGGACGAGCTAAGGTTGAAGTGGCAGCTCGCGCAGTCCGGAACATGGGGCTCGGCACTAAGGTTCAGCCGCTCCAGTTGTCTCTTTTCGATGCCAATGCGGTCAGAGCAGTCGCAAGCTGCGATGTTGTCTTTGGTTGCATGGATTCAATAGATGGGCGATTCCTTCTAAACAAACTCGCATCGTTCTACCTGCTTCCGTATTTCGACCTCGGCGTCAAATTAGTGGCCGATGGTAGGGGTGGGGTTTCTCAAGTCGCTGGCTCGGTCCACTACTTGAAGCCTGGCGGATCGAGTCTTCTCAGTCGCCACGTAATTTCTCTGGAACAGGTTCGAGTTGCTGGTATAAAGCGAACCGAACCAGAGCGCTACAAACACGAACTCCAAGAGGGATACATCCAGGGTATTGAGGAAGACCGACCCGCTGTGGTCCAGTTAAATTCGCTAATAGCGAGTCTCGCGGTGAACGAGCTTCTTGCAAGGTTGCATCCATTTCGACTCGACCCAAATAGTGACTTCGCCATTACCCGAGTAAGTATCTCCCACGCAATTTGGGACCACGAGCCGGACGGTGACCCATGCAAGGTTATTTCGCGACACCTCGGGAGGGGAGATACGTGGCCGTTGCTAGACTGGGCCGAGCTGAGTGCGAGTTGAGTAACGATTATGCGGTGGTTTGAACGCCTTCAGAGTTGGATTCGCACCATCGTTGACTCTCGGCCGCCATTGGTCATGGAGAGGGTCGATGATCTACCGGACAAAGTGCTCCCTGGGTTCCTGTATCTGATCGGAGAGGGTAAGCGGCCTTGGCTTGCGAAGTTTACGTGTCCCTGCGGATGCAGCAACCCGGTTTCGCTAAGCTTACTGCGCGACGACAGCCCAAGATGGCGCGCGCACGTGCATGCGAACGGAACCGTGACGCTTGCTCCTTCGATATGGCGGACAAAAGGCTGTCAAAGTCATTTCTTCGTGCGTAAGGGAAAAGTTGTCTGGGTGACCAGCCTTCCCCGCAGACGATAAGATACCCCTGCGAATAGATCGAGCGAGCTGTCTACCATCTGGGAACGAGTCATGCAGGAATGCGGCCTGCAGAGGTGCTCAAGGACGAATTTGGTAGACAGCAGCGCGGCCAAAATTTCGTGTAGCATCAACGCCCAATGCGGCTCCTCTCGGCAGTAACTGTTAATCACTGGGTCGGCGGTTCGAGTCCGTCTCGGGGAGCCAGCCATAAGTCCGAACATAGCCGGACAAGTCCAAAAACCCGCGTAATAGCGGGTTTTTTTACGTCCATCGTGTCCGAACGCAGCCGGTCGGATTTACAAAATCATCCTCTGGGATGGATACCCTATGGCATTGACAGACACTGCGCTGCGTGGTCTGAAGCCTGTTCCGAGGCGAACGAAGTTGTTCGACGCACGCGGATTGTTCCTTCTCGTTACCCCGGAATCACCCCGTAATCCGAAAGGAGCAAGACTATGAACGACGCTCGTGCGATTGCGTTGTCTCGCGCGCGTAAGCGCGCGAGCGCGGCTGCGGGATGAAAACGGGGTGTGTTCAGGGGTACAGGTTCTAGAAGACACCCCTATTCCCCTGTCGGATCAGCAGAGAGAAGACCTTTCACAGGTCCCGGGTAGGACCAGATTCGTTTCGTTCGACAGTCTTTGAGGCGCGGTACTCACGTACGGCAGGGTGATGCGGGGAAGAAGCATCACATTGCGCGTTTGTACTGTAGGCATAGTCGATTGGACACGATGAGACTTGCCGGATGCTGAGTGCTTTGCAGCACGTGAGATGACCGGCCGCTGGCGTAGACTGGTCGTATGGCACGCAGCGACGCGCAAAGGAATTTGCCTGGCGAAGACGAAGAGATCGACGCTCGCGCTTTCGCGCCGGAACTGTGCAGGAGTGAAAAGTCCCCACTCGTCGGAGAGGGCTGGCTGCACGACGGACGCATCCGAAGGTCGTAGTAGAGGGTTCTACCAGGGCTTCGGCTCAACCTGACTGCTGCGGCAGCCAGCATTCAATACGATGCAGCTCGAAAGGAAGGTGAAGGACCTATAGGGCTTTGCGGATCGTCGCCTGACCGCATAAGTAACCGTGAAGTGATCGTCCCAGTCCACGGGAAAATTTGTGCCCGTCGGTCCAAGTTCTTTGATGCCGACCTGGCTGGGTGGTACCGTTCGCGTTGTTAACATTGCCGAACTGCAGTACGCGAACGAGTGTCGGCTGTTCGACTCGTCTAGGCCCGCTTAAGTGGTACAACAATAGCCGCAAGGCGATTCGTCGTAGTCCGAGCCTTCGATTTTTGTGAAATGAATATCATCAATTGCGAATGGCGAGACATCGAGCAGATCTGCTCCGATTGTGGGTGGAAAGGAAAAGGCAACGACGCAATTGGCGGTACACGATGCGGCAGTGCCGAAGATCTCTCATGCCCGAATTGCGGGCATTACTTTGGGCTGGTTGAGATTCACCTGTCAAAAGAAGCGCGCGCGGCAAATCGCAAATACATCGAAGGGCGTAGGAAGGCGATCGCCGACGCGGTCCAATACTTCGGAGCCGGCGAAAACAAGAAGTTTGAACGGGAAAAATGGGTAGCTCTTCGGTTCGCCAAGGACGTAGGCGCACCGCCCTTGGATAAGCCGCCGGAAAAACCGGACGACATCGCTATCGACTGCTCGTACCGTGACGCGAATTTCCAAATCAAAACGATTTTCGAGCCGGGACGCCGTCCTCATGGCGAGTACAAAGACGCGCTAAAAAAAGCTTCCAATGCAAAGAGCCCGCAGGACCTGCTCGAGGAGATTTCTATTGATAATCTCGCGACGGCTGAGATAGTCGATATGGTCGCCAGCGCTCTACCGGAATATGCCGCCCACTACTCCGACAGCGCCAAGCGACAGTTGGATCTCCTTGTCTATGTCAACAAGTGGGGTTTCACCCGAGATGGAGCAGAAGTGCAGAAGGCGGATTTTTCGTTGCATGGCTATCGGTCTGTGTCGGTTCTTACGAACGACGGTTCGTTTGTACTTGGCGCTGAGGACGACGCTCCTGATTTCATTCGAGATGCCGTGGGCAGGAATGTCGTGCGTGCGAAGCGGGACATTATTCCCAGCAATACTCATATCCGCATTCGATTCGGGAGCACCGACGACTACGTCGAATACAGAAAGGTGACTAATCGTGCGGGCGTCGTCGTCGCTCAGGCGATTAATGAAATCGCGCCAAGCTGGTCTTGTGACTGGGCCGCCGAATTCGACGACGCGAAGGAAATCGAGCTGCTTATCTGCTGGGGTCTCGATACCGGTGGATTCAACGAGTCGCTTGTTCCCGCGTTTGAACAAAGGGTCAAAGAGCTCTGTCGCGAGCACGGTTTGCGGATCATTCAGCGCGATGTCCTGCCCTAGACGGCTTAACACATAGCTATTCGCCCAAGCGAAGCTGCGCCATCGCGCCGAGGAGAAAGACCGGCAATGAATAAAGACTGGATTCTTCAAGAAAAAGAAACCCGTCGAAGGTTCGCGAATGCTACATGGGTTCCTTTGCGAGCGTCTCGCAACGATGAGCAAAGTGGCGTCACTGAAATAGGTTATGTCAGTGAATTTTTTGGCTGCGGATCGGTCGCGTTCCCACCAGAACATCGAGAATTCGCAGAGCGACTAGGCTGGAGTGAGATTGGCATCGGCCACAGTGCGCTACCGTATGCTTACGAAGATGGTTACTACTCTCCCATCGATCAGTACCAATACAATGACAAAGAACCTATAGGAATTGAACTTGTTTTTGAATACAGTCAGCCCGTAGTCGGTGGAAGGCTGTGGATACTGAACCCCGATCTAATTGTCGCTCTTCGTCTCATAAAAGATGGCAACAATTGGGTAAGACCAGAAGAGGATTTTGTTGTCGTTGCTCGTGAGGTCCTTGATGAAGAAGGGAGCCATTGCCTTATCGAGATCAAGCGGGAGTTCCTCATCGACTATTTAGCGGCTAGGAACCTTTCGCTTCGCCTCTCTTGTTACCGCCAAAGAGTCGAAAATGTCGCTGCACTTCAGGGCAGCGAATACGCGAATCTAGAGAATCGACAAGAACAGCGTGACGGCGGGCGATTTAACCTGTTGATTCGCAGCTTGGAAGACGTCTATGGCGGAAGTTGGGCATCGTTCCGAGTCTGGAGAACCGACGTTGATGTGGATGAAGATGCTCCCGTAATGGGACCGGAAAGTGACGACAACACCGCATCTGAAAGCTCGCATGGGCATCGAAGTGGTTACAAAGGTGTCCGCGTTGAGGCCGAGTTCTGGCGAGAAGAATGGATTGAACATCAGGACCAAAGCGTGCGTGTGCGAGGAGACGCGGATCAGACTCTGCCTTCGTTCATCGTGGAGACTGACGGGACGCGAATGGCTTCTGCCGACCTAGACGACCAGGATATTGGTAGATGGCTCTGGTTCCGCTCCGGCGTCGTTAACGAACTTCTCGGTCATCGCGGCTTCTCCCTTAAATGGTATACGGCCGAAACCGGCGGCATCGGCTCCACGTCCGGATTGGTGACGCATTTCGGGATTAACTATTCGGACTTGATTACGGTGCACGCCTATGATGTTGCGCGCCTCGCCGCGTGGGAGCAGCACATTTGGGCCGCTCATAACGTTGTTCCAGAAGGTAAGGTTTCACAAGAGTTGTTGGCGGCACAAGTGAGAGTCGAGCCAGCATCTACACATGCTGTTGAAGAGTTGCTATTCCGGAGCATGAGATTGCTAGAAAAGGGCTTTCGTCAAGACTTCGGCATTTCTCTGTTCACTCATGACATAGATGATGAAGCAGTGATGCAGCACGTTTCCCGCTTTGCGAGCAAGGATCAAGGCTCATTGCTCAGGCTCGCAAAAGAGCTTATTCGCGTGTTCTCGGATCGGCTCAATGTCCGCGAGCTTCGCACACTTTCGAGTCATGCGGAGAAAGAGAAGTTTGGTTCGAACAAGCTTCTCGAAGACGTTTTGGCACAGAGGATTGGGGCTGATAAGGCTCGCCATGTTTTCGGCGTCGTCACTGGCGCCTATGACATGCGAGTGGGCGACGCACATCCGACCGGATCGAAAATCAGAGATGCATTAAAGCTTGCAGGAATCGACGAGATCCGTCACACCTCCGGCACCACCCTCTCACTGACCAACAGTACAGTCAGCGCGAATACGGCCGGGTACACCGGGGGTATCTTCAGCGATCATTTCGGCGCCCAGTTGACCAACTCGATCGTGGCCGGCAACAGCGCCGGCGACGCGAATTTTTCGGCGGACTTCATCAATGTCGGCTCTTTCGTCGGGGGCGATCCCCAGCTCGGTGCGCTGGCTGACAATGGCGGCCCGACTCAGACGATGCTCCCACTCGCCGGTAGCCCGGTCGTCGATGCCGTCGCATGTACGAATGCGCCGGCCAAGGACCAGCGCGGAGTCGCCCGCCCGCAAGGCGCGCAATGCGATATCGGCGCGGTCGAAGTCGGACATCCGGCCTCGCTGACGGTCGACACGACCGCCGATACCCAAGTCGAGGATGGAAAGTGTTCGCTGCGCGAAGCGATCGTCATCTTCACGCAAGGGCGGACCGGCACCGATTGCACGCCCAGCGCAAGCGCCGTCAACGAGGTGCTGTTCGCCCCCGCGCTCGCCAACAACAGTATTGCAGTGGCTTCGCCGTTGGCACTGGACAACAATGTGGAAGTGACGATCGATGGCTCCGCGGCACCGGGCCTGGCGATCGACGGCGGCAATGCGACCTTCATTTTCAACGTACTCGCCGGCTCTACCGTGACCATCCAGCACCTGAGGATGGTCAACGGCAACAGCGCCGGCAGCGATGGCGGCGCGATCGACAATGCGGGCACGCTGACCTTGACCGATACCGCGCTCAACAACAACATCAGCAACGGGGGCGGCGGCGCGATCAACAACCTGGGCACGCTCAACATCGACCACAGCACGCTCTCGAACAACTTCTCATCGGCTTCCGGTGGCGCGATCAGCGCCCAAACCGGCGTGTTGACCGTGACCGCGAGCACCATCAACGACAACATCGCCGCTGCGGGCGGCGGCGTGTTCGTCGCAGCGGGCGGCACGCTCAATCTCATCGGCAGCAATGTGTCGACCAACCACGCGTCCGCCACCAGCGGTGGTGGCGTGGGCGGCAACGGCCATTTCGTCGTCGCCAACAGCACGTTTTCCGCGAATACGGCCGCGACCGACGGCGGCGCGATTTACAACAACAAGGCCTCGAATACGAACAAAGTCGTCAACAGCACTCTGGCCGGCAACACGGCGGCGAACGGCGGCAATCTGGCCAATGCGGCCGGCACGCTGCTGTTACAGAACTCGATCGTTGCCAACAGCGGCGGCGGTGGCAACTGCCACGGCACCGTCACGGCCGGCACCGGTTTCATGACCTGGCCGGCGAGCGACACGACGTGCGGCGCCTTCAGCATCGGCAACCCGGTGCTGGGTCCCTTGCAGGACAACGGCGGACCGACTTTCACGATGCTGCCTGGCGCGGGCAGCGCACTGTTAGACGCGGGCAACAGTGCCACGTGTGCGGCGGCTCCGGTCAGCAATCGCGATCAGCGCGGCGTCGCGCGCCCGCAAGGCGCGGGTTGTGACATCGGCGCCGTCGAACTCGTAACGGATCGCATTTTCGCCGGCAACTTCGACGGCACTCCGCCGCTTTGAACGCAGTTGACCCGCTTATAAACCAGAGTTAATTGCCTGCGTCCCTTTTGATGTCCGCTACACGGCGGCCATCCATAACCGACATGCGCAAGGGCGCTGAACTGCCAGCACCCATCGCATTCACAATTCAGCGCTTGGGTGCTATTCCACGATGGTGGTAGTCTCGTTCCTCAGTGCGCAGGGGCGCCGGGGCAGATTTAGGGGTAGACCATGCGATGTTCCGCAGCGTTGGGTCTTAGCGCGCTCGCGCTCGTTTCTTTTTTTCTTGTATCAAATGTTGCAGCTCAGAACGTTGCCCCCAACCAGAATTTTGACACCCAACTGGCGCCTTGGACATTGTTCCAGTCCTCGCCGCCCGACCCGAGCGGTTCGGGTGCATCGGCCTGGTTGGGAACGGTAGACATCAACAACAATCCCGGCTCCGGTTCCGGTCGCGTCACGATCGATACGAGTCAGCCGGCGGCGAACGCCGCGTCCGGCATCGCCCAGTGCGTGGACTTTGCGTCGACGCAGATAAATCTCGTCAACTACGGCGTCTTCGTCCGCGTTCCCGCGGCGACAACGACGGATGCGGCCATCAATGCGACCGTGGAGATGCGATTGTTCTCCGGCCCGGGCTGCTCAGGTTTTGTCGGCGGGGGCACGCAGGGTCGAACGCTGATCTCCGGTACGGGGTCGGATACGTTCTGGTATGCACTGGGGGACCCGAACTTTGTGCCGCCCGGCGCTCCTGTGGCGGCGCAGAGCGCACAAATCCGCGCCTATCTGCGGCAAGTGAACGGTGGCTCGCCGAGCACGACGAGCTATGTGGTCGAGTTCGATTCAGCGCACCTTGTGCTCAACGCCACCACGCCGGTGCGTCTGCAGCAGTTCGACGTCGAGTAAGGAAGAACGACCATGCGCAGCCATTTCTCCCGGATTGTCGTTCTCTTCGTCTTGGCGTGCTTCAGCCTGATTGCTCAGGCGGCGCCCAGTTGTACTCCCATCACAATCGCGCCGAACACGACGTTGCCTGCCGCGACGGCGGGCAGCAGTTATGGTCCGATCAGTTTCTCCGCGAGCGGCAGCAGTGCGACTCCGTATAGTTACGAGATCTCCAGCGGTGTGCCGGCCGGTTCCGGGCTCACCATCAACGCGTCCAGCGGTGTGCTGTCAGGCACGCCGACCCAGGCAGGCAATTTCCTCGTAACGGTGACCGGCACCGATATGAACGGCTGCAGTGGCGGCCGCACCTATGCGCTGGACATCGCGGTCGGCGATCAGACGATTACGTTTACTTCCGCGGCGCCTGCCAATGCCGCCGTCGGCGGCGCAACCTATAACGTCACGGCGAGCGCAACATCGGGCTTGCCGGTGACGCTCATGATCGATGCGACGGCGACCTCGGTGTGTTCGATCGCGGGCAATACGGTGTCGTTCAATGCCGCCGGCAGCTGTGTGATCGATGCCGATCAATCCGGCAACGCCAGTTTCAATCCGGCGCCCCGAGCCAAGCAGACGTTTTCGGTCGGCAAGGGCAACCAGACGATCACGTTCACCTCGACGCCACCGGCCAATCCAGCCATTGGCGGCCCGACCTACAATGTGACCGCTACGGCAACTTCCACGTTGGCCGTGACATTCACGATCGATGCGACCGCCACGAGCGTGTGTTCCATCTCCGGCTCGACCGTGTCGTTCATCGGCAGCGGCTCGTGCGTGATCGATGCCGATCAGGCTGGCGACGCAAACTGGAATGCAGCTCTGGTCGCCAAGCAGTCCTTCGGTGTGGCCTTGGCCAGCAGCACCACGGCGCTCGCGCTCACGAGCGGCACGAATCCGTCGGTGTATGGTCAAAGCCTGACGTTCACGGCCACGGTCAGCGGCAGCGGTGGCACGCCGACCGGCACAGTGGCATTCATGGAAGGCGTGACGACCTTGGGCACCGGTGCGCTCAATGGCAGTGGCCAGGCCACGTTGACGACGAGCACGCTGGGCGCTGGCAGTCACGCGATCACGGCGGTGTATGGCGGCGACGCCACGTTTGCGACGAGCACGAGTGCGCCGCTGAGCCAGAGCGTCAATCAAGCATTGACGACCACGGTGTTGCTCACGAGCAAGAGCCCCACGGTATACGGAGAAGCGGTGACGCTCACGGCGACGGTCGCACCGGTTCCGCCGGGCGCGGGCGCACCGACCGGCGCGGTGACGTTCACCGACACGACGACCTCCACCACGCTGGGCACCGGTCCGGTCAATGGCAGCGGCCAGGCGACCTTGACGACGAGTGCGCTGACGACGGGCGCGCATGCGATCACGGCGACCTACGGCGGCGACAGCAATTTCGCCAGCAGCAGCGGCGGCGCGGGTCAGACCGTCAATCAAGGAGCGACAACCACAACGGTCGGTTCCAGCGTGAACCCATCCCTCTACGGCCAGAGCGTGACATTCACCGCGACCGTCACGCCCAATGCGCCCAGCTTCGGAAGCCCCACGGGCACCGTCACGTTCCAGGACGGCGGCGGCACGATCGGCACCGGCAGCGTCAACGGCGCCGGCCAGGCGACATTCACGACCGGCGCACTGTCGGTGGCTTCGCACTCGATTACCGCCATTTACGGTGGCGATACGAATTTCCTCACGAGCACGAGCGGGGCGCTGAGTCAGACAGTGAGCCAGGCGGGCACGACCACGGCGCTCATCTCCAGCGTCGATCCGTCCACGGTCAATCAGAGTGTGACGTTTACTGCGACCGTATCGGCCGTCTCGCCCGGCGCGGGTCTACCCAGCGGCACGGTAACCTTTACCGATACGACGACCGCCACGTCACTGGGTACGTTCCCGCTCGATCCCAGCGCGCAGGCCGCGGTGACGACGAGTACCCTGAGCGCTGGCAGCCACGCCATCACGGCAACCTACAGCGGCGATGCCAATTTCACCGGCAGCACGGGCGGCCCGCTGACTCAAAGCGTCACGCTCAATGCGTCGACGACCACGCTGGCCTCGAGTCAAAACCCGGCGGTGTTCGGCGAATCCGTGACCCTGACCGCCACGATCAGCGGCTCGGCGGGTACCGCCACCGGCACCGTGGATTTCCTCGACAACGGCAGCCCGATCGCGACCGGTGTCGCACTGGTGGCCGGCGTGGCGACGTTCACGACCGGCACGCTCAGTGTAGGCGCCCACCCGATGACCGCAGTCTATTCAGGCGATCCGACGTATGGCGGCGGCACGAGCAACGTTTTGACGCAGACGATCAATCAGGCCGACACGACCACGACCGTCACCGCGGATGCGAATCCCTCGCGCGTGGGTCAGATGGTGACGTTCACGATTACGGTCGCCGCCGTCGGCCCCGGCGCCGGCACGCCGACCGGCACGATCACGGATCTGAGCGTGGACGGCACCCCGATTGCGCCGCCGCCCACGTTGACGCTGGATGGCTCCGGCCAGGCCACGTTCTCGATCAATACACTCGCCCTGGGCAGCCATGACGTCACGGCAACCTATAGCGGGGATGTGGATTTCCTGGCCAGCGACAATACGGTCTCGCCGCTGGTGCAACAAGTCAATCAAGCCAGCACGACCACCACGCTCGTCACCAGCAAGAGCCCAACCGTGTTCGGCGAACCGGTGACGTTCACGGCAACCGTCGCGGCACAAGCTCCCGGCGGCGGCACGCCGACCGGCAACGTGACGATAACCGTGGATGCGACGCCCACGAGCGTTGCACTGAGCGGCGGCCAAGCCACGCTCACGACCGGGTCCCTGAGCGTGGGCAGTCACAATGTCACGGCAAGCTACGCCGGCACGTCCAGCTATGCCACGAGCAGCACGGCGGCTCCGACCACGCAGCAAGTCAACAAAGCCGACACGACAACGGTCGTCGTGTCGGATCTGAACCCGTCCAAGACCGGCGATACAGTGACGTTCACGGCCACGGTAACCGCAACGCCGCCCGGTACCGGCACGCCGACGGGCACCGTGACGTTCACCGACAGCGTCTCGGGTTCGCTGGGTCCGGGTACGCTCAATGGCAGCGGTCAAGCCACGCTAGCAACGAGTTCGCTTAGTGTCGGGGCGCACACGATCACGGCCACGTACGGCACCAGCGGCAACTTCACGACGAGCACCTCCGCCGGATTGGCACAGAACGTCAACCAGCCGCCGACGATCACGAGCGGCAGCAGCACGACGTTTGCTCCGGGCAAGACGGGCCAGACCTTCACCGTAAACACGACCGGTTTTCCGACCAATGCGTCGATGAGCATCGCCACACCCGGTCCGCTGCCCGGCGGTGTGACGCTGGTCAACAACAACAATGGCACTGCCACGCTGGGCGGCACTCCGGCCGCACTGACGCAGAACAGCTCGCCCTACGCGTTCGTGATCACGGCGAACAATGGCATTACCCCGAACGCTACGCAGAACTTCACGCTCAATATCGTGTGTCCGGCGATCAACGTGTCAGGTGCGATTGGCTCGCTGACGTACAACAGCGCGATGTCGCCGGCGACGTTCACGCAGAGCGGTGGCAACGGCACGATCGTGTGGTCGGCGAACCCGGCGCTTACGGCAGCCGGCCTGTCGATCAACAGCTCCACCGGCGTCATCAACGGCACGCCGAACAACACTGGCACGTTCAGCGTCACCGTTACGGCCACTGATGCCGGAGGCTGCACCGGATCGCAAACGGTATTGGTTCCGGTAGGCCCGAGTGCACCGGCGCAGGCGTATACGGGCGTGGGCAACACGCAGTTCTTCATCACCGGTGTCGCAGGGGCGCCTGCCACACCAGCGGTGTCCTCGGCCACGACATTGTTGAATGGCGTAACACCGGCAGGAACGACGGTCACGGCGGCGAGCTGCAGCGCAAACGGCGCTCTCTCCGGTGTCGATGCGAGCGGTCACTTCATCATGACCCCGAATGTCAGCGCGGCGAGTGTCACCTGCACGTACACAGTGTCGGGGGATTCGGGCGGCACCGGTACAGCGGCAACGACGACGGCGAACCTGACGTTCACGCTCAACAACAAGGTCTGGTATATCAGCCACGGCTCCGCCGGTACCCACGACGGTCGATCGAATACACCTTTCAGCGACATGGGCGGCGGTGCGAACAATCTGGACTGCACGGCCACGACAGCCGGCGACTTCATTTATATCTTCCAGGGCACGGCCAATACGACCGGCGCGTGCGCGATGAAAGCCGGTCAGACACTGATCGGCGCGGGCGCCACATTGAATGTGCCTACAGCATCACCGTTGCTGACAGTCACGGGCGCAGCGGGGAATACCCCGACCTTGACCGGCACGGTGACCGTTGCGAATAGCGCCACGGTTGATGGCATCGATATGTCGACCGCCACCGTCAACGCACTGACCAATACCGCCGCGACCACGGGCCTGAACATCCACGTGCGTAATCTGACCACGACAACTGGCACCGCGGTGAGCATGACGACCACGGGCAATACCGGCAATATCACGATCGACTCGCTCGCAGTTGGCGCCGCAGCAAACGCGATCAACCTGGGCAGCCTGGGCGGTACGCTCACGGTAGGGACGGCGAGCGTCACCAATAATACTGCTGCGGCCTTCAGTCTCAGCGGAGTGACGACGGCCAACCTGAGCAATACAGGTGCAACGACAATCACCAGCAACGCGGCGGCTGGCGCCGGCCTTTTATTGAATGCGACGGCTGTCAATCTCGCCAACAATCTGACTTACGCGAACTCGAGCAGCGCCACAGGCGTCAGCATGACCGGCGGCACAGTCAGCATCGCGGCGGGCAGCAACATGTTCTCTGTCACGAACACGAGCACGGGGCCGGGCATCGTTGCCACATCCGGTGGCACGCTAACCATCACCGGGTCGAACAACACGATAACCACGCAAAGCGGCACAGCCCTCAATGTCGCCAACACGACAATCGGCGGAGCCAATCTTACCTTCAAGAGCATCGCCGCCAACGGTGGGACCAACGGCATCGTATTGAACAACACCGGAGCCTCTGGTCACCTTGCCGTTACCGGGGATGGTACGAACGTGAATAACGCCTCGGGCGGCACACTGCAGAATCAAACCGGAGATGCCATTTCCCTGACGTCCACGAAAGGCCCGATCTTCAACCAGATATCGATCCAGAATTCCACGCACAACGGAATCCACGGAACGACCGTCACCGACTTCACTCTGACCAACAGCACGATCAACGATTCCGGCATCAGCTCGGGCGGGACGATCGTCGGTACGGTCGACGATTCAAATCTCAACTTTGGTACGCATTCTGCCGGAACCGAGAATAATCTTTCGGGAGTCGTCACGATTACCGGGAACACGTTGACGAATGCTTACTACAACGGAATATTCTTCTATAACTTCGCTGGGACGATCTCAAACGCAACGATTTCGACCAACGCGATCACCAGCAGCGCAGTGACTTTGAACTCGCAGGGAAGTGGCATTTCTTGGATCGCCTTTGGTTCTGCAGGAGGCGTGGCAAGCATCACGAAGGCGACCATCGATAGCAACAATATTCAGCGATTCCCTTCCGGCGGCGGCATCCAGGTGCTATGCGGCAATGCAACGAGTGCTGGCGCACCGGCAGGCGTCTATGGAAGCTTCAGCGATGCCACAAATGCCAACGCAATCCGAATCACGAACAACATCATTACCGGTGGCTCTGTGCAGATGAATACCGACGCCATTCTCGCCACCATCGGTGGTACCGGCAGCGGCAACTACTTCATTGACAGCAATGGTTCGGTCGCGACACCGCTGGGTAACGTGAACGGCGCCGTCATCGGCGTGCAGATCGGCGGCACGGGGCAGCTTCGGACCACGATCAATAACAATAGGATCGTGGCCAACAACGTGGTCGGTTCGAGAGGCATCATAGTCGCGGAGACAAACCAATTTGCCACGAGCGACGCGCCGACGCACCTCGCATTCGTTACGAACAACATTATCAGCGCCACGAACGGCAGCGGACTCTTTATCGAAAGTGCAAAGAGCGGTGGCACCATCAAGGCAACCGTCACCGGCAATACCGTCGGCAAAGAGACTCAGACCGTCGCCGAGGGAGCCATCCAGGTATGGTCGGGCGACTCGTCGGCGACGACCAATGTTCACACCACGGTGTGCCTCACGATCAACAACAATACGGCGACGGGCGGTACCAACAGCACTGCGACTCAGACGGCGCCTGGTATCGGAATTCGCCTGCAGGCCAATTCAGTGCCGAACTCGAATACGTTCGCATTCAACATCAATGGCCTCTCGGTGAGCGGAGCAACAGTGGCTCAGATGGAATCATACGTCGGCAGCCAGAATCCGGGGAGCAACTGCGGCACGTTCGGGACATGCAATGGTGGCGGAGCGTACGGTGTCACGAATGTGGCCGGCTATGGCAACGCTTGCACGGGCGGCTTCTGATACTCGGCCCAATTGGTCGTTTCGGTGAATGCTAACTGTTCTATTGAGTGGAATATCACGTAAGGGGCCAGATTCCGTTAACCGCGAAAGTCGTCCACGTTGGCTCGGGTTCCGCAGTTGACGGATCTGACCCCTATCCGGTGCCTGCACATCGACCAGAGATGCGTGTACGAGTCAAAGACGCATGCACGTCACGCGAAGAGGCGTGCATGCCACTCAAAGATGCATGCACCTCGCCAACGGTCCAAGGGAAAGTATAGAAGTGGACCCGGTGAACTACCGATGACCCGCTTGCCCAGAGGTCGGCGACGGCTTTTGCGCCGAGTTCATGGATCGAGTCGACGTCGCGAAACAGTTTACGCCGCGAGACGAGATTTTCTTCCCGAAATCTGCCGCTCGCGATTGACCCAACGGGTCGTTTCGCGCAGTTGATGGAGGCGCAACTAACGGCCGTTGGTGATTCGATTCGCTATCTGCTTGGGGTACAGTTCACAATGCGGTCCGACCAAATGGGTCAACAAAATTACATGAAATCGCTATGGTTCACAGCGCCCCTGATTCTTCTCTGCACTGCGGTTTGCGCCCGGGCGCCAGACAACCCGATCGCCGATGGGGACCGAGCTTACAAGCAGGGCGACTATATCAAGGCAGAGCAGTTATACCGCGAGGGAGCGAATGATGAGCGATGGCCCCCGGAGCTTCGGGCGGCGGCGCAGGATCGCCTTGGGGAGATGCTTTCCAACGGCGACCATGTGCCCCAAGACGTGAAGCTAGCCATGAGCTTGTTCGAGAAAGCAGATGCGCTGGGCAATACCGAGGCCCCTACCGACATAGGCGACATCTACTTCTTCGGGCGAGGCATGCCACGTGATCTCGCCAAGGCGGTCGATTGGTACCGGAAAGGCACTGACAGGCGTTCCATGCATGGTATGGCCCAGCTAGCGTGGTGCTACCTCAATGGTATGGGTGTCGACGAGGATACTGGCAAGGCGCGTGACCTCTATTTGAAAATGGCGCAGCTTGGTAGCGACGTCGGCGCATATCAATTGGGCTGGATATTCGAAAACGTCCAGCCGACCGACCATAAGCAAGCCATGGAGTGGTATCTGCAAGCTGCAGCGAAGAATTACGCGCTTGCGAGAAACAATATCGGTTATATGTATGAGCATGGCTTGGGCGTGAAGAAGGACTACGCAACCGCTGCGCATTGGTATGAAGAGGCCGCAAACTCAGGCGAAAAACGCGGGCAATACCATCTTGCTCTATTGTATGAGCAAGGTCTTGGTGTCGACACAAACTTGGAAAAGGCGACGACACTGATGCGTGCATCGGCTGTGGCCGGCGACAACGAAGCGATCCGATGGCTGACTGTCCGCCACATCAGCATTAGCCCCTGAGTTCGGTGTGACGAGGGGAAAAATCGTGTCGAATACGCATATCAGAACGGGCGAGGCGCTTAGTGCAGTTTCCGTCCTGCTGCTGCTCGTCGGTCTACTCGCACTGTGGCGCTACGACCACAGCCTAAAGGAATGGCAACACGCAGATAGAATTCGCCACAACGCAGCCGCTTTGGGCGCGAAGGTTGAGCGCTGGCCAGACCTAGAAGATCGTTATTTCGAAGATCTCGAACCCCTACTCGTCGACGTGTCGGAAAAGGTCGAGCAGACGCATTCGACCGAACCGGCCAATCGAATTCTTTACAAGGGCCTCGCCGATGCTAAGGGAAGGTCTTCGCAGCGCTGGCTCGATGAGCAGTGGGAACAGCCAGTGGCGAAGCTCATCGTCGACGTGCCGGAGATGCAGCCGGTTCTTCGCCAGGCGCTGGGCTCCGTGAAATATACGGAAGAAAAAATGTACGGCGACCTTAGTGTGTCGCTCCAAGCTGCGCTGCGGGACGAGTCGGTTCTCAAGCTCAAACAGAGCCCTGAAATCGGGAATGTACTGCGTATGAAAGTCGCGGAGAAGAGATCGGAATTCCTACCACGCGTGCGGGACATCGCCGAGCCTTTACGGCAAGAACTGAAAACGGTTCTTGATATGACGGATGCCGACCTCCTCGACGGGGGCGAGCGAGTGCGGGTGCTCGCACCTCTCAAATGACTTAGGGGTGACGGCATGCACATAAACGCGTTGTACTCGTGACGTAATTTAGCTGAGCCGCCCGAGACTGCCGCTGATCACTGGCAGGTTCGGGTCGATTGTGTTCGTCGCTACATCAGCTGCGACAGGGTTTCGTCAAATCATTTCGAAACGATCCCGCTCGTGCGCAGCCACTCGTCGACAAGATGCGGCCAGTGCGTGATTGGAAGATCGGTTGGGCGCAAGCCAAAAGCGTGGCCACCCTTGGCATAGAGATGAAGTTCCGCGGGAACGTTGGCATCCTTGAGCGCGTTGAAATAGACCAACGCTTGTTCGACGCCATCGACATGATCGTCTTCGGCCTGGATGATGAACGTCGGCGGTGTTTTGCCCGTGACCGGCACATTGGGATTGAGCGTCTCTTTTTCCGTCGATAGATGCCCCGGATAGACAGCAACGGCGAAGTCCGGCCGTGCACTGAGCCGGTCGGTCGCATCGATGGGGGAGTAGAGTTTTTTGTCATAGTTCGTGCTTATCTGAGCAACCAGATAGCCGCCGGCAGAAAATCCGAGCACGCCAATTTTGCGGGGATCGATATGCCACTCTTGGGCGTGGGCGCGTATCAAGCGCATGGCGCGCTGAGTGTCTTCGAGCGACTGCGTCGGAATCTGGAGATTGTGCGGTCGCGAATTGGTCTTCCATTCGTAGGGTTCGCTCGGGACTCGATACTTCTCCAATACACAGGTAATGCCTTCGGCCACAAGCCAGTCGCAGACTTCCGTACCTTCAAAGTCAATTGCCAGTATTTCAAAGCCACCGCCCGGAATCACCAATACAGCCGCACCCGTGTTTCTGTTGAGTGGCGCGTATACCGTGATTGTCGGACTGGCGATGTTGGTAATCGCCGTGACTGGCTTGCCCGCGATGAGTTCCCCCTTGCTGGCACGGATCGTTTCCGGGCCAGGCATCGGCTTAGCGCTAGGTGGCGTTCCAGGCCACAGCGGAATTTGTCCACGCCCGCCTTGCGGTTCCCACACCACGGGCGCGGCCTGCGCGAAAGCGCACGCGAACAGACAACAACAAACAGCCATTACGAATAGGCGCATGAGATTCCTTCCGAATTCAAG
>Ga0157372_10000514_pt1 | contig 42626 bp, 40 predicted proteins | sample C55metaG_FD_115307 | JGI IMG/M metagenome (GOLD analysis project Ga0157372, IMG submission 115307) | Corn rhizosphere microbial communities from Kellogg Biological Station, Michigan, USA - C5-5 metaG | ecosystem: Host-associated > Plants > Roots > Rhizosphere > Soil | place: USA: Michigan...
AAGATGGTAAAACCGCTCAGTTACCACCTGCCGGAACTATCCCGGTTGGCTTTACCAAATTTGATTATCCAAATACCAAAGAGGGTTATGAATTAGCCAGTGTTGAGGTTAAATCTGTCTTGGCTCAAACCCAGGCTAACTATGCTGAAGGTAAGATTTTGTTTGAGCATTTTTGCTCTCCTTGCCACGGTGTTGATGGTCAGGGTGATGGCTTGGTGGTACAGCACGGTTATCCGGCTCCTCCATCATATTCAAAAGGCCAGTCATCACGCGGTGGTAACATGAAAGACCTTACAGACGGTAAAATTTATCATACCATTACTTACGGTGTAAATGCTATGGGTTCATACGCTTCTCAGCTTGCTCCCGAAGAACGCTGGAAAGTGATCATGTATGTTCACCATTTACAAACCTTATAAGAAAAAGATATTAATGAAGACTCATAATAATTTTGACGGGCAATACGAATTTGTCGGCAAAGCCAAAAAATGGAGCTTGATATGCATCGTGATTGGTTTGGTTGCCATACTTGGTGGCTTTGCGCTTGGCTATACTGAGCGTACATTTGCCAACCTGTTGCTGATGACCTATTACTTTGCTGCGGTTTGTATGTGCGGTATTTTCTTTTGTGCCGTACAATATGCAGCGCAAGCTGGTTGGTCTGCATCGATGATCAGGATCCCCCAGGCTTTTGGTAAAGTTTTGCCAATTGCTGCAATTACGCTAATTGTGGTGGTGATAGCCGGGTTTTCATTAACCCATACAATTACCAGCGAAGAAGGTAAGCAGGTGGTTGCCCCTTATTTATATAAAATTTGGGCAGCTGTTGGTGTTACTGACCCTCATAGTGAAAACTACAATGCTGTTATAGCAGGTAAAGCGGGATATATGAACAAGGTTGGTTTCATAATCCGGTTGATTTGTTTCCTTGGGTCATATTGCATATTTGGTCGGTTACTGGCCAAATATTCAGAAGCAGAAGACGAAGTTGGTGGTATGTTCTACTATAAGAAAAGCTTCAATATGTCATGCCTGTTCCTGGTGATCTTTGGGTTCACCACGCCGATATATGCTTTTGATACCATCATGTCATTAGAAGCTGAGTGGTTTTCAACCATGTTTGGCTGGTATAACTTTGCTGCTATGTGGGTAGCCGGATTATCGGTTATCACCCTTACACTGATCCGTTTAAAACGTATTGGTTATTTTGAATGGGTAACTGAAGACCATATGCATAGCCTAACCAAGTTCATTTTCGGGTTCTCGATTTTCTGGACTTACGTTTGGTTTGCTCAGTTCTTGTTGATCTACTACGCTAACATACCTGAAGAAACGGTTTACTTCTTTAAACGTTGGGAACCTGAATTTAAACCGTGGTTCTGGATTAACATTGTTGTTAACTTCCTTGCTCCATTATTGGTATTCATGTCTCGCGATTCTAAACGTGTTTACCGCACAGTTGAGATTATGTGTGTTATCCTGATTGTTGGTCACTGGTTAGATTACTTTATGATGATCATGCCCGGCACAGTTGGGCCAACTTCATCATGGTTAACAGAGATTGGCCCGATTGAGATAGGTGTATTCTTAGGTTTCGGAGGTTTATTTACCTTCACCGCGATGACTGCTTTAACCAAGTTCAAATCGTTGGTTCCTAAAAAACACCCGTTCTTGCAGGAAAGCCTTCATCATCACATATAATAATTATTACATTTGCACCAAAATACAGAATACCAAACAGCTTACTAAAATGGGATTCAGAAAATTAATAAATTCTAAAAAATTACTATCGTTCTTCGCTGCGTTTATGCTCTTGGGCACAAACCTGCTGATGGCGCAAACTGAGGCCGCCGGTGCGACTCCGGGCCAGGAAGAGGCCCCTAAGGTTGACTGGACCGGGGTGGCATATTATGTGGCTATCTTTTTCCTGATCTGCTTAGGTGTTGCTATCGTTGGCAAAATCCTTAAGATCTACGATCTTACTTTAAAGATGCAAGGCAAAAAAGGCATTAAGTGGAATACCGTGATGGCTGTAATTTGTATTGTTTTCCTTTTAGTAGGTTTATACGGCGCTTACTGGTCATTTACCGAGCAGGGCAGTATGACATTGCCGGAAGCCGCTTCGGCTCATGGCGTTAAAATAGATGAGATGTTTACCGTCACTACTGTTTTAACAATGATAGTATTTTTTGTTACCCAAATCCTGCTGTTTACATTCCTGTTCCAATACCGTCATTCTGATAAACGCCGTGCGCACTTCCTGCCACACAATAATACCATCGAAAAAGTTTGGACAATTGCCCCTGCTATCGTGCTGACTATCCTGGTTGTGTTTGGTTTCTTTACCTGGCAGAAAATCATGAACAGTGAAAATCTTAAAGATGATATCAATATAGATGTAACCGGTCACCAGTTTGCCTGGGAATTGCGTTACCCTGGTAAAGATGGTGTATTAGGTCCTAAAGATTTCCGTTTGGTTACAGGCGCTAACTTGTTGGGTGTTAACTTTAAAAAGAAAAGCAGTTTTGATGACTTAAAGGTTGATACTATGTATCTGCCGGTTAACAAATCAATCAGGCTGAATATCCTTGCACAGGACGTGATCCATAGTGTTTATATGCCTCACTTCAGGGTTCAGTTAAACGCAGTACCTGGTTTACCCACCTTTTTTAAATTTACCCCGACTATTACTACCGCAGAAATGCGTACCAAATTAGACGACCCTAAATTTGAATATACCCTTTACTGTAACAAAATATGCGGTGGAAGCCACTACAACATGCAAAAAGTTGTACGTGTTGTTTCTGAAGCCGAATATCAGTCATGGCTGTCAAGGCAAAAGCCTTACCTCAATGATGCTTTAAGAAAAGAGCTTCATTTTGCGGCAGCAAACAACGAGCAAAGCGGTGCTTCAACAAATAGGTTAGCGTTAAATAATTAATAAAGATAAGAAATAGAGATATGTCAACATTAGCAGTTCACGACCACGCAGGAGCCCACCACGACGAACACGGTCACGAACACCATCATGACCAATCATTCCTGTCTAAATATGTATTTAGCATGGACCATAAGATGATTGCCAAGCAATTCCTGATCACAGGTATTACGATGGCGGTTATCGCAATGATTTTGTCAATCCTGTTTAGGATCCAGCTTGCTTACCCTGATAAAACATTCCCGCTGTTAACAACTTTGTTAGGTCGCTTTGCACCTAACGGCCGTATCAGCCCCGATTTTTACCTTGCTTTGGTTACCATACACGGTACCATCATGGTATTCTTCGTACTAACTGCCGGCTTGAGCGGTACTTTTGCCAACTTATTAATTCCATTGCAGGTAGGTGCACGTGATATGGCGTCGCCGTTCATGAACATGCTTTCATACTGGTTCTTCTTTTTGGCCAGTGTTATCATGTTGTCATCGTTCTTTGTACAAAAAGGCCCCGCCAGCGGTGGCTGGACTATCTATCCGCCGTTGTCTGCTTTACCTAAGGCAATGCCGGGTTCTGGCGAAGGTATGACCCTTTGGCTGATCAGTATGGTACTGTTCGTAGCATCATCGTTAATGGGTGGTATCAACTACGTAAGTACTGTATTAAACATGCGTACAAAAGGTATGGACCTTTGGAAAATGCCTTTAACTATCTGGGCTTTATTCCTTACTGCTATATTAGGTATCCTTGCTTTCCCGGTTTTAGTTGCTGGTGTAGTGTTGTTGATATTTGACCGTAGCGTTGGTACAAGCTTCTATTTATCTGATATCGTTTTAAACGGCGTACAGCAACCATTTGAAGGTGGTAGCCCGATCCTGTTCCAGCACTTATTCTGGTTCCTTGGTCACCCGGAAGTATATATCGTTATTATGCCTGCGATGGGTATCTCATCTGAAGTAATGTCGGTAAACTCACGTAAACCAATCTTTGGTTACCATGCAATGGTTTACTCTCTGATCGGTATCACAGTATTATCGTTCATCGTTTGGGGCCACCACATGTTTGTTACCGGTATGAATCCGTTCCTTGGTGGTGTGTTTATGATTACTACTTTGATCATTGCGGTACCATCGGCGGTAAAAACATTTAACTGGTTAGCTACACTTTGGCGTGGTAACATCAGGTTTACACCTGCTATGTTGTTCGCTATCGGCATGGTGTCGTTCTTTATCTCTGGTGGTTTGACAGGTATCTTCCTGGGTAATGCTGCTTTGGATATCAACTTACATGATACTTACTTCGTAGTTGCTCACTTCCACCTTGTAATGGGTTCGGCAGCTATATTTGGTATGCTTGCTGGTGTTTACCACTGGTTCCCTAAAATGTTCGGTCGTATGATGGACGAGAAATTAGGTTACTTGCACTTCTGGTTAACATTTATCTGTGCTTACCTGGTATTTTTCCCTATGCACTTTATGGGCCTTGACGGCGTGCCACGTAGGTATTATGCGTTCACCGAATTTGCTTCAATGCAGAAATGGTTAACTATCAATACATTTGTTACCTGGGCTGCTATTATCGCCGCACTTACCCAGTTTGGTTTCCTTTATAACTTCTTTGTATCAATCTTCAAAGGACAAAAAGCAACTCAAAACCCATGGGAGTCAAACACACTTGAATGGACTACTCCTGTTGAACACTTACACGGCAACTGGCCGGGTGAAATTCCAACCGTTTACCGTTGGCCATATGATTACAGCAAACCAGGTGCGGAAGAGGATTATATCCCTCAAACTGTTCCTTACTCGCAAACTATGAGCTCAAACCTTCCGCACGATTTTGAAGATAATCCTGCAGGTTTGGAAGAACTTAATAAGTTTACAAGTACGCTGAAAGCAAACGAACAAGTAAAATAATTAATACTTATCTGATCTTTTAGGGTACCGGTTAAGTCTTAAGTCGGAAGTTTTGAGTCCCAAGTTGAGCAGCTTTGAACTTGAAACTTAGAACTTCCGACTTAACAAGGTACCCTAATTTTTTAGAACTATTTAGATGAGCACAGCCGGAAAAAATAGGTTTCAAAAGATCAATATTACAACCATTGTTCTGCTCTTTGTTTTGATTCTTGCCGGTGGTGTTGTGCGTAGCTCAGGTTCAGGCATGGGATGTCCCGACTGGCCAAAATGTTTTGGAAGGTACATTCCGCCTACTGATATCAGTGATCTGCCTAAAGATTATAAACAGAAATACGTAGCCAAACGGATTGAAAAGAACCAGCGTTTTGCAAAAACACTTGATGTGTTTGGTTACAGTGATCTGGCAAAACGAATCCGCGAAGATCGTTCTATCCTTGTGCCTGAGGAGTTTAATGCAGGCAAAACATGGACTGAGTATATCAACCGCCTTATTGGTGCTTTATCTGGCTTTTTTCTTTTGCTTTCTGTTGTTTTTTCATTCAGCTACTGGAAAACGGATAAGAGGATAGCAATCTTGAGTATTTTTAATCTGGTGCTTGTGGGGTTTCAGGCGTGGTTAGGCTCAATCGTGGTATCTACCAATTTGATTGCCTGGATTGTTACCGTACACATGCTTTTAGCGCTGGCTATCTTAGCTATTTGTATTTATACTTATCACGTAGCGCGTATTTCGGGTAGAAGTACTTCAGGGTCGTCACCTTTGGTTTACGTTATAACGCTTGCTGCACTGTTTGTAAGTGTTCTGCAAATTGCTTTCGGAACCGAGGTAAGGGAGAAGATAGATGCGGTTGCCAACCACTTTCAAGGAGGTTATCGTAAAGATTGGATCACCAATGCCGGCGAAATATTTCAGCATCACAGGGACATTGCTATTTTGGTGCTGGTGTTGAACGTTGCTTTATTTGCTTTGATCCGTAAAGGCTTTAGCAGGCACTCTATTCAGCAGCAGTTGATGAGTTTTACGTTTTTGATGATCACGATGCAGATAGTTACCGGGATCTTATTATCATATCTCGCTTTACCACCGGTTGCCCAGGCAGCACACATTGTATTGGCGAGTTTAATATTTGGGGCACAATTTTATTTGCTTTTGAATTTATTTCAAGGTGTTAAGGGTAGGGAGGTAAGCAGATGAAATGGGCTGATTTTTCAAAACTGATTAAAACGAGACTTACCTCATTGGTAGTGTTTTCGGCATCCATATCATTTTTAATAGGAAGCCGCGCCAATGGCCATATCATCTGGATTGATTGGGTAAAACTTATCGTTGGTGGTTTCCTGGTGACTTCGGCAGCTAATGCTTTTAATGAGATCATCGAAAAAGATCTTGATAAGCTAATGAAGCGTACAATGGACAGGCCGATTCCTTCAGGTAAGATGACTACCGGGCAGGCATTGGTATTGGGTTTGGGCATGGGTATGGCAGGGACTTATTTGTTAGGAAGTTTAAACCTGTTAACAGGGTTGTTGTCCGTGTTCTCAATTTTATTGTATGCGTTTGCCTATACACCTTTAAAGCGTAAATCGCCTATTGCTGTATTTGTTGGTGCCATTCCGGGTGCTTTACCACCGCTTATTGGTTATGTGGCTGCACAGGTGCATGGCAGGATAGACGAGATAGCGATAGTCTTATTTTCAATCCAGTTTATCTGGCAGTTTGTTCATTTCTGGGCTATTGCCTGGGTTTTGGATGATGATTATAAGCTTGCAGGTTTTAGGTTGTTGCCATCGGGCAAAAGAGATTTAACAAGTGCGGTAATTACCTTTATATTTGCAGTTGTTTTAGTCCCTGTAAGTTTATTACCAACTTTTTATGGTTATGGCGGTTACTGGGTAGGCGGTGTATCACTGATATGCAGCCTGATATTTTTATACCAGTCATTTATGCTGTTGCGTACCCGTCAAATACCAGAGGCACGTAAGTTAATGTTCGGCTCTTTTTTTTACCTGCCGGTAGTTCAGATAATGTTTTTAGTAGATTTTATAGTTAAGTGAGATGATGGCAAGGATAGAACAAGATAACGACAGGCTTAACCTTGGTGCCAAAAAGTTTAATATGTGGATCTTTATATTCACATCATTTATGCTTTTTGCGGCTTTTACCAGCGGCTTTATCGTTTATTCGGGAGGTAGCGGGCACGGTTTAAACGTGATCATGCCTCAGTCGTTTTTGTATAGCACTATTGTTATAGTATTAAGCAGCGGCACATTGTTTTTGGCGTCGAAAGCTGCTAAAGCATTGCAGTTTGACAAACAGAAGCTGTATTTATGGATCACATTGGGCCTGGGTTTAGCATTTTTTGCCTTGCAAATTTATGCCTGCTATGTGTTAACCTTCAAAATGCAGATCTATTTTGTTGATCCTAATGCTTCGCGCTCCTTTGTTTATGTTTTTGTTGGCGCGCATTTGGTACACATTTTTGCGGCGCTGTTATTGCTAATAAATACACTTATAGGTACATACCGTAATATCCCCCAGGTAAAGAATATGTTTAAGATGGAATTAACTTCCATTTTCTGGCATTTTCTCGATATTATATGGATTTATCTCTATGTTTTTTTACTTTTGAATCATAATTAATACACCCATAGATTAGTACAGATGAGTACAACAGTTTCACAAATTGACGAAGTAAAAACTTCGCCCTGGTCGGGAGGAAGATCCCCGTTCAACGTGGAGTACGGAAAAATAATGATGTGGTTTTTCCTCCTTTCGGATGCATTTACCTTTTCATCATTATTGATAGCTTACGGTTCATTGCGTTTCAGCGCAAGCGTATGGCCAGGTGCGGATAAGGTTTTTCAATCAGTACCCGGATTAGTTGATAGCGGTGCACCGCTTGTGTTTGTGGGTTTAATGACCTTCATCCTCATTGCAAGTTCTGTTACTATGGTATTGGCTGTAGAGGCGGGCCATCGTAATGCTAAAAAAGAGGTAGTAGGCTGGATGATAGCTACAGTGATAGGCGGTTTCATGTTCCTTGGTTGCCAGGCTTTGGAATGGGGACATTTACACCATGAAGGTTTCTGGTGGGGAAGTGTTCCGCCTGCCGAAGAACTTAAAAAGTTATTTACCGGCGGCACCGAAGCTGTGCAACATATGACTTCGCAGGAGTTTGCTAACTTGTTCTTTACCATCACAGGTTTCCACGGTTTCCACGTATTTACAGGTGTTATTATCAACATTATTATTACAGTAAACGTGTTAATGGGCACATACGAAAAACGAGGCAGTTATTTAATGGTTGAAAAGGTTGGTTTGTACTGGCACTTTGTAGACCTTGTTTGGGTATTCGTATTTACATTCTTTTACTTAGTTTAAAAATATTTATCATATGTCAGCAGAATCGCACGAAATTCATCACGATGGTGATCATGAAACCATGAGCAGAAAGCGGATATGGCAGGTTGCAGGTATCTTAACTGTTATTACCTGTATCGAATTCTTTATCGCGCTTGTATGTGTGCCTAAAGGAATTCTTCCGATACAGTATGCCAATCCTGTATATATCGTTTTAACCTTGCTTAAAGCATTTTATATAGTTGCATATTTCATGCACTTGAAGTTTGAGAAAATGGGTCTCATATTGTCAATAGCAATTCCGGTAATATTTATAATCGGTTTAATCCTGGTACTTACAAACGAAAGCCACCACTGGGTTGACCTGAGGTAATGAACAAGGCTTCTATATTAAAAAAGATCCTGATCCTGGTACTCATATTAGCGGTACCGGGATTTTTATATTATTTACTTACCGCTAAAGGTAAAAACAGGTATAAGCCCCTCGCTGTTTTTGGGCCAAAGGTGGTTGCCAAAACAGGTCATAAATTTCACGGCAAGTACATTCCTGATACCATTTACCACACCATTCCTGATTTTAAACTTACCGATCAGGAAGGAAAGCCGGTTACACTGAACACACTGAAAGGAAAGATTTTTGTAGTTAATTTCTTTTACGCTAACTGCCCTACGGTTTGTCAAACCATCAACAAAAACATGAGCTGGCTGGTGGGTACGTATTACAAAAACAAGATGGTTTACTTTTTAACCATCACAGTTGATCCGGAACATGATACTCAGGAAGTATTAAACAAATACCTGCAAACATTTAAGCCCGAATCAAACCGCTGGCTGATGTGCGGTGGTGATACTTCATCTGTTTACAATTTTGCCCGTAATGGCCTCTATGTAAATGCTGCAAAAGCCGGTAACGACTTTGTTTACAGCGATGATTTTGTACTGGTTGATCAGGAACACCGGATTCGTGGATATTACAAAGCAGCGGTAACACCAGAGGTAAACCGCCTTAACGATGAGATAAAAGTGTTGATAGCCGAAGAGCTTCGTAAAGTTGATAAGCCGTTATATTAATTTGCCATGAGTGATAAATTTATAATCCGCTTTGTTGCGGGTGTTACCATATTTGTAATTGCAGTAGTTGTTTTGTTAAACAGGCACCTGATCCCGGGCCCGGCTGTGGCTCCTGCTTTTACACCTTACCTGCCGATGCTTAATGCTGTACTTAACGGCACTTGTACCTTATTGCTTCTTTTGTCGTTATATCAAATTAAACAAGGGAATATAACACTGCATAAAAAACTTAACATTATTACGTTCTGTTTATCATCGTTATTCCTTGTATCGTATATCCTGTTTCATTACCTGATGCGTAACGAGATCGTTTACGGAGATCTTAACGGCGATGGGCAATTGTCAGCAGCAGAAAGGGCATCTGCCGGTTTTTTGAGGACAATATACTTAACCATTTTGACGCCTCATATTATACTTGCAGCAGCTGTTTTACCGTTGATATTATTGAGCTTTTACCGTGGGCTGCAAATGCAGGTTGAAAAGCACCGTAAGCTGGTGCGCTGGGCATTCCCGATATGGCTGTACGTTACCGCGAGCGGTGTGGTGGTTTATTTAATGATCCGCCCGTTTTATCATTTTTAATTTATAATTGGTTAAATTTGTACTTATGAAACAAGGTTTTAAAGTTATCCTTTTTGTACTGGCCCTTGGCCTTATGCTAATTGCCCGTGAACCTGTAAAAGCTCAGTGCGCACAATGCGCTGCTACTGTCGAAACCAACGCTCAAAGCGGTAGTTCAAAAACAAGGGGTTTAAATAACGGGATCCTGTTTTTATTGGGCGCTCCTTATTTTGCTGTTGCATTAGGTGGTTACATCTGGTATAAAAAATACCGCCGTAAAGATGTTAAGCTTGAGATGCGCGGCGAAAAACTTAATCTGAATTAATAAGCAACTGCAGGTATTATTTGCCGCTTTTGTAACCTTATAAGATACTTATCGTGTCGCAAACACCAAAGTCATGGGCTATGCTTAAATGTAAATGTCCGCGCTGCAGGCGCGGCGATATGTTTAAGGGTAGCCCTTACAGTTTCTCCAATAAAATAAATCTTAACTGCCCTCATTGTAGTCTTTTCTTTGAGATTGAGCCCGGTTATTTTTATGCCGCCATGTACGTTAGTTATGCACTGAATGTGGGCGAGGCCCTCGGCATTGCCTGGCTTACTTATTTGGTTACCCATAACCAGGATTCGCCATGGTTATATCTTGGTGCCATAATTTTTGGCTGCTTTGTACTTGCTCCTGTAAATTTCAGATATTCGCGTGTGTTTTTGTTGTATTGGTTATCACCCAAGATACATTACCAAAGCTATTTAGATACCGATGATATACCAGGAAAGTATTGAGTTTTTGAAAGATCTCGCCGAAAATAATAACCGCGAATGGTTTGCCGCCAATAAAGAGCGCTACGATAAAGCCCGCGAAAATGTAATTGATTTTACAACGAAAGTACTTGATAGCGTACGCAAAATAGAAGCAGGCATGGACGAGAACCTTGATGCCAAAAAATGTGTGATGCGCATTTACCGCGACATTCGCTTCAGTAAAAATAAAGCGCCCTATAAAAATAACTTTGGGGTAAGCTTGCCAACCTCGGGTTTAAAAGGTGGAGGTGTTGAGTATTACCTGCATATCCAGCCCGGCAATTCATTTATCGGCGGCGGATATTGGATGCCGGAAGCACCGCATCTGAAAGCCATTCGCCAGGAAATAGATTACAATGCTGCCGATCTGAAAAAGATCATCGATGACAAGGCGTTTGTTAAGCTGTTCGGCGATTTCAGGAAGCAGGAGCAGCTTAAGTCGGTACCCAAAGGATATGAACCCGACAATGAAAATATCGACCTGCTGAAGCTTAAAAGCTTTGTGGCCTGGCATAAGCTGGAAGATAGAGAACTTACAACGGCGGGTGCTGAAAAGCAGGTTACTGATGTGTGCGCTATGATCCATCCGCTTAATGTATTTTTGAAGAACGCCCTTTCTTAATTCGATATAAACCCCTTAATAACTATGAAAATTAGATATGCATTTTTAGCCGCTGCTGTATGTTTCACAATGTACTCGTGCAAGGTAATGTCCCCAAAAGCATACAAAACCCTTGTTGCCGAACGTGACTCTTTAGCTAACCGCACAACAAACCTTGAAGGAGAGCTTGCACAGCTGCAGGCAGATACAGCCCGCCTGCACAACCAACTTGCCGATCTGCGCAAAAACAACAGTGTATTAAACAGCAACCTGGATGCAACATCATCAAAAGCTAGCGAATTGGCCGCCCAAACCTCAAGACTGGCCGCTGATTTGAAAAAACGTGAGGCTCGTTTAAAGGAAGTAGAAGATATTTTAAAGAAACGTGATGAGGCTACCAACGCATTGAAAGATAAATTGCAAAAGGCATTATTAGGCTTTCAACAAAGCGGTTTAACGGTAGATATCAGAAATGGCAAGGTTTATGTATCGTTAGCTGATAAGTTATTGTTCCCTTCGGGCAGTATTATTATTGACGAGAAGGGTAAGGCGGCATTGAAACAACTTGCCGTAGTAGTTAACAAGGAAGCAGATATCAATATGGCGGTTGAAGGCCATACAGATGATAAGAAAGTAAAGAACCTTGGCCAGATCAAGGATAACTGGGATTTAAGCGTTCTACGTGCTACCTCGGTAACCCGTTACCTCACCGAAACTGAAGGTGTTGACCCGCACAGGCTTACCGCGACAGGTAAGAGCGAGTTCCAGCCGATAGATGCCTCCGGTACTGATGAAGCCCGCGCAAAGAACAGGCGAATAGAGATCGTGCTTACCCCTAAGCTCGATGAGTTATACAACCTGATCACTAAGTAATAAATGAAAGCTCCCGGATAACCGCCGGGAGCTTTTTTGTTTTAAGTGGATTCCCTCCGGGGGCAAATGAATAAAATAAAATTTGCAATTATATAAGCGCTTATATAAATTGCATAATGAATTTATATCAAAATCTCGGTCATTTGGTTTTGGGTAGCCGTTTGAGGCGGCTGAGCGAAGCTTTTTTGTCTGAAATTAATCGTGCTTATCAAACTGCAGGTATCGATTTTGATGCCAGCTGGTTTCCCGTATTTTATCTGCTGTCAAAAAATGATGCGCTATCCATTAAGGAATTAAGCGAACAGATAGAGGTATCACATCCGGCTGCCAGTCAGCTGATCACTAACCTGAAAAAACGTGGACTTGTAAGCACCGATACCTGTACCGACGACGGCAGACGGCAACTGGTTACACTCACTGCGGATGGGCGTGAGTTGCTGAAGCAGGTTATACCTGTTTGGGATGCCATCAGCCTGTCGATGGCTGAACTCGTTGCCAAAGACGAAACAGCAAAACAATTACTGCCGGCAATAAGCGCACTTGAAAGCACTTTCAGGCAAACTAAACTGGCCGATAATATCGTTGAAAAACTGAATACCAATTTAAAACCAGCCGGCAATGACTAAAATATTTAATTACGGCACCGACCACCTTACTATAGGTATCTGCCTTGATATAGCAGCAGGTAAAACCAAAGGTATCATTAATAATGAAGCTGCGGACATGATCAAATCTTCTTGGCGCAAGGTTGAAAAGATTGTGCATAGCCACCATCCGGTTTACGGGATTAATACCGGATTCGGCCCGCTTTGTGATACCCGGATCTCGGAAGAAGATACCAGTTTGCTGCAAAGCAATATCCTCAAAAGTCACAGCGTAGGCGTAGGGAAACCTATCCCACAGGAAATTGCTAAATTGATGATGATTACCAAAGTGCAGGCTTTGGCACAAGGCTATTCGGGCATCGCACTTACAACGCTTGAGCGGATCATCTGGCATATCGACAACGATATCATTCCGGTAGTTCCGGAAAAAGGTTCGGTAGGAGCTTCCGGTGATCTGGCGCCTTTATCGCACCTGTTTTTACCATTAATTGGTTTGGGAGAGGTGTTTGAAAATGGTGAAAGGGTGCCTGCTGGAAAGCTTTTAAACAAGCACGGTTTACAGCCATTATCGCTTGGCCCTAAAGAAGGGCTTGCCCTCATCAATGGCACACAGTTTATCCTGGCCTTTGCTGTTAAAGCTGTACAGCGGCTGGATGACGCCCTGAACCGTGCGGATCTGATTGGTGCTATGTCATTAGAGGGATTGATGGGCTCTATCCGCCCTTTTGATGAGCGGCTGCATAATATTCGTCCCTTTAAAGGGACGAGGATGGTAGCTCACCGCCTGTTTACTTTACTTGACGGATCGGAGATCAATTCGTCGCACATCAATTGTGATAGGGTCCAGGACCCATACTCATTACGTTGTATGCCGCAGGTACATGGTGCCTCACGTAATGCCTGGCTGCACCTGAAAGAGCTTACCGAGATTGAACTTAATTCGGTTACCGATAACCCGGTTATTTTTAACGCCGATGATACGATTAGCGGGGGCAATTTCCATGGGCAGCCCCTTGCTTTGCCGCTTGATTATGCAACCACGGCAGCAGCCGAAATTGGTGACATTGCCGACAGGCGCTGCTACTTGATGAGTGAGGGCCGTTACGGCTTGCCCAAACTGCTTACGCATGATGCCGGGCTTAATTCGGGCTTAATGATCCCGCAGTATACTACTGCTGCCCTCGTTACCGAAAATAAAACCCTGTGTTTCCCCGCCAGTGCCGATAGCGTGCCTACCTCCTTAGGACAGGAAGACCATGTATCCATGGGTTCCATCAGCGGGCGTAAGCTGCATCAGGTAATAGATAATATTGAATACATCCAGGCTATTGAGCTGCTTTATGCCGCCCAGGCCATGGATTTCCGCAGGCCGTTAAAATCGACTCCTGTTATTGAAGCTTGCCATCAATTAGTAAGGCGACACGTTGCTTTTATACAGGATGACCGTGTTTTTGCCGATGATATTAACAGCCTCCACAAACTGATTACGGATGGCTCCCTGCTGAAAACTGCAGGTGAAGCTGCTATCGCTCACCAAATAGATTTAAGTCATGACGAGTTCGGAATTTATTAAAACCTACGCCAACCACCCGGTATACAAAGCGCCGCGTGGTATGCAGCTTCATGCTAAAAGCTGGCAAACCGAAGCTCCGCTCAGGATGCTGCTCAACAACCTTGACGGCCAGGTAGCTGAAAATCCTGATGAATTGGTAGTTTACGGTGGCATTGGCCAGGCCGCCCGTAACCCGGATGCGCTTCGTAAAATTATTGAGTTGCTGCTGGAACTTGACGAATATCATTCGTTGCTTATCCAGTCGGGCAAGCCGGTTGGTATTATCCGCAGTCACCCGGAAGCGCCAAGGGTTTTGATAGCCAACAGTAACCTGGTGCCTGCATGGGCCAACTGGGAACATTTTAATGAGCTGCGCGAAAAAGGGCTGATGATGTACGGGCAAATGACTGCCGGCAGCTGGATCTATATTGGTACGCAAGGCATTTTGCAGGGCACATATGAAACTTTTGTAGAATGCGGCAACCAGCATTTCAATGGTGACCTGGCTGGAAAACTCATCGTAAGCGCCGGTTTAGGTGGGATGGGCGGCGCTCAGCCATTGGCAGCAACCATGGCCGGCGCTGTATTTTTAGGTGCCGATGTGGATGCATCACGGATCCAAAAGCGGGTTGATACGAAATATATCGACCGGATGACTTCATCATATGATGAAGCCGTCGCCTGGATAAAAGAAGCTATCGCCAAAAAAGAAACACTTTCGGTAGGATTAGTGAGCGATGCCGGTGATTTGCTCGAAAAGTTATTGAAAGATAATATCGTTCCTGATATACTTACTGATCAAACTTCGGCACATGACCCTTTAAACGGTTATATTCCTAATGATTTGTCATTAAACGAGGCTGCTGCATTAAGAAAAGATGATGCAGTGGAGTATAAACGGCGTTCGCTGAAAAGTATGGCAAGGCATGTGGGTTTGATGCTGGCTCTGCAAAGAATAGGTGCGGTAACTTTTGATTATGGCAACAACCTGCGCGAATTTGCCCGGCAGGGCGGCGAAGCTGATGCTTTTAACTTTCCAGGTTTTACGCCGGCTTATATCCGTCCGCTGTTTTGCGAGGGTAAAGGTCCGTTCAGATGGGTAGCGTTATCCGGCGATCCGGAGGATATTTATGCTACCGATCAGGCGCTGATCGAAGCTTTTCCCGAAAATAAACCTTTGATTACCTGGCTTAAAAAAGCTCGGGAGAAAATTGCTTTTCAGGGCCTGCCTGCCCGCATCTGCTGGCTTGGGATGGGCGAACGTGAAAAAGCCGGACTGATATTTAACGAACTGGTGGCTTCCGGCAAAGTAAAAGGCCCGATAGTAATTGGTCGCGACCACCTGGACTGCGGTTCAGTAGCATCGCCCAACCGCGAAACAGAAGCCATGTTAGATGGCTCGGACGCGGTATCCGACTGGCCGCTGCTCAACCTGATGGCCAATGCATCAGGCGGTGCAACCTGGATCTCGTTCCACCATGGCGGCGGGGTAGGCATGGGGTACTCTCAGCACGCCGGTATGGTGGTACTGGCCGATGGTAGCCATCGCGCAGCAACCTGTTTAAAAAGAGTGCTGTATAACGACCCCGCTATGGGCATCTTTAGGCATACTGATGCAGGATATGATAAAGCTGCCGAATGGGCGGATAAGTTTGGGTTGAGAGCTTAAAGCAAAAGTCAAAGGCTCAAAGCTTTTATCGAAATATTATACGCCATACAGATTCGCTGTGATAAATGCTTAGAACGCGGTAAGCCTCAGGGTCCTCTGCGAGAGACCCTGAGGGAACGTAAGCGCAAGGTATTAAAGCGTCATTGCGAGGTACGAAGCAATCCCCGAAAAGCAGAGCAACTATGAAAAGTTCCCTCTGTACAGTTTGGGATTGCTTCGTACCTCGCAATGACGACTCAGGAAGTAACGCATGAAAAAATTAATAGGTCCGTTTACACAAATACTGCCTTTAACAGGCTTATCGCTTAAAGGTGCCCTGAAAGATGAGCAATTGCACATTATTACCAATGGCGGTATGCTGATTGAAGACGGCGTTATATTGGCGGTTGATGATTTTGAGAAGCTCCGCAAAAGCTATCCATCGGCGCAAATAGAAGAAATTAGCGGCGATCATATCCTGTTACCTGGTTTTATAGATTGCCATACGCACATCTGTTTTGCAGGAAGCAGGGCAAAGGATTATGCCATGCGCAACGCAGGCAAAAGTTATTTGGAAATCGCAGCATCGGGAGGTGGTATCTGGGATTCTGTTAGGCAAACCCGTTCGGCCACTGAAATCGAATTAAGCAATTTACTGTCGAAACGGATAGCTCGGCATTTAGCAGAAGGGGTAACGACTATTGAGATAAAAAGCGGTTACGGTTTGTCTGTGGCAGAGGAACTAAAACAACTTAAAGCCATTCATCAGGCTGCTAACAAAACTCGCGCTCATATTATACCAACCTGCCTTGCCGCGCACATTAAACCCAAAGATTTTGATGGTGACGGAAATGAATACCTGAAATATTTGCTGAATGATCTGTTACCGAAGATAAAGCAACAGGATTTGGCAAACCGTGTTGACATTTTTATTGAGCAAAGCGCTTTTAATACCAGCGATGCGCTGTTTTATTTAAGCAGGGCCAAGCAAATGGGTTTTGAGGCTACCGTTCATGCCGATCAGTTTACAACAGGTGGCAGCGAAGTAGCTGTTAAAGCCAGAGCTGCTTCGGCCGATCATCTGGAAGCGAGTGGCGATTATGAGATAAAATTATTAGCCAATTCAGATACTGTTGCTGTAACTTTACCCGGTGCATCGCTTGGTTTGGGAATGGGATATGCCCCTGCCCGTAAGCTGCTTGATGCCGGAGCCTGCCTTGCCATCGCCAGCGATTGGAACCCTGGATCGGCCCCAATGGGCGATCTGCTGATGCAGGCATCGGTAATGGCGGCAGCTGAAAAGTTAAGCACGGCCGAAGTTTTCGCGGGTTTAACTTATCGCGCGGCACAGGCATTAAAACTAAATGATCGCGGTGTATTAACCAAAGGTAAGCTTGCCGATATGCAGGCCTATCCATGTAATGATTACCGTGAGATCTTATACCAACAGGGAAAACTAAAACCGAATCATGTATGGACAGCCAACCATTGATATAAAAATTATTTTTGCTGATTACTCACGAACACTAAAAACTAACCTCTGATCTCTAACCTCCAATCTCTCAAATGAAATTAATAGAATGCGTACCCAATTTTAGCGAAGGTGTTAACCTCGATATCATTAAACAAATAACAGACGCAGTTGAATCTGTTGAGGGAGTAAGCCTGCTTAATGTTGATCCGGGAAAGGCCACTAACCGAACTGTAGTGACCTTCGTAGGCGAACCGGAGAAAGTGATTGAAGCCGCTTATCGCGCCATAAAAAAAGCCGGCGAGCTGATTGATATGAGCAGGCAAAAAGGCGAGCACCCAAGGATGGGCGCAACGGATGTTTGTCCGCTGATCCCGATTAGTAATATCACCATGGAGGAAACTGCTGAATATGCAACGCAGCTTGCCAAACGCGTTGGCGAGGAGTTACAGATCCCGGTTTATTTGTATGAGGCTGCGCAGCCTAACAAAAGCCGGAGCAACCTATCGGTGATCCGTGCAGGTGAGTATGAGGGCTTTTTTAAGAAGATCAAACAACCGGAATGGGCACCCGATTTCGGTCCGGCGGAGAACGATGTTAAGCGCGGGGCAACTGTAATTGGTGCCCGTGATTTTTTGGTAGCCTATAATGTTAACCTGAATACTACATCCGTCCGCAGGGCAAATTCTATCGCTTTTGACGTGCGTGAAGCCGGCCGTACCCTGCGCGAGGGGGACCCAATCAATGGTAAAATAGTATATGACGAACATGGCAAAGCCAAAACCATTCCGGGTTCGTTGAAATCTGTAAAAGCTATCGGCTGGTACATTGAGGAATATGGCGTTGCCCAGATCTCGATGAATTTGACCAATATCAATGTTACCCCGGTTCATAAAGCTTTTGACGAAGTGTGCGATAAAGCTGCTGCACGCGGCATCAGGGTAACCGGCAGTGAGCTGGTGGGATTGATCCCATTGAAAGCGATGCTTGATGCAGGCAAATACTTTTTAGAGAAACAGCAGCGATCTACAGGAGTAAGCGAAAAAGAACTTATCAGGATAGCCATCAAATCAATGGGGCTTGATGAACTTTCACCCTTTAAACCCGAACAACGGATCATTGAATATTTGCTGAAAGATAAAGCCGACAGCAAACTTATTAACATGAGCCTTACCGATCTGGCCGATGAAACTGCCAGTGAAAGCCCGGCACCGGGTGGTGGCTCAATCTCGGCAGTTGTTGGTGCTTTAGGAGCGTCGCTGGCTACTATGGTGGCTAACCTGAGCTCGCATAAAAAAGGATGGGACAACCGCTGGCAGGAGTTTAGCGACTGGGCGCAAAAAGGCCAGCAATTTAAAAATGAGCTGTTAGCATTGGTTGACCAGGATACCACAGCCTTTAACCAGATCATGCAGGCGTTCTCTCTGCCAAAATCAAACGATGAGGAAAAGGCAGTTCGTGATAAAGCCATACAGGATGCTACCCGCTATGCTATTGAAATTCCTTTTAAAGTAATGGAGGCAGCTTTAGACAGCATGGAGGTGATTAAAGCAATGACACTAACAGGTAACCCCAATTCCATAACCGATGCAGGAGTGGCCGCCCTTTGCGCCCGTACTGCGGTATTAGGTGCATTCATGAATGTAAAGATCAATGCTTCGGGTTATAAAGATAAAAGCTATGTAGTTGACGTTATTTATCGTGGCAATGAAATTGAGCGGAAAGCGATTGCGCTGGAAGCGGAGATCATTGAGTTGGTGAATGAGAAAATAGGGTTGAAGTAGTCGAAGCTGCTTCCAAAACGTCATTGCGAGGAACGAAGCAATCGCGAGCTTTACAGGGCGAACCTGCTAATCGGGGATTGCTTCGTACCTCGCAATGACGGTAGTTTGAGATTTGCGATCACACCAAATACTCAAACAAAGTCTGGTCTTTATTCAGTTCGATAACATTAAAACGGTGCGCGTGCATTCGTTGCAACAAAGCCGGATAATCTTCTGCATTCTTTAGTTCGATACCTACCAGTGCCGGGCCGTTTTCTTTTTCATTCTTTTTGATGAATTCGAAACGGGTAATATCATCACCAGGGCCTAATACGCTATTCACAAACAGTTTCAAAGCTCCCGGACGTTGCGGGAAACGTACTATGAAGTAATGTTTCAGGCCTTCATACAGCAGCGATTTTTCTTTGATCTCCTGCATGCGGGCAATATCGTTATTACCACCACTGATGATGCAAACTACTTTTTTGCCTTTGATCTGCTCTTTGCAGGCATCAAGCGCGGCTACTGACAGGGCACCTGCGGGTTCAACCACAATGGCATCCTCGTTGTAAAGTTTGAGTATGGTAGTGCAGATTTTACCTTCTGGCACCAATAACATATCATTCAGGATCTCTTTACAGATGTTGTAAGTTAAGGCCCCAACACGTTTAACGGCGGCACCGTCAACAAATCGGTCTATCTCATCTAACGTAATGGGTTTGCCGTGATTGATGGCACCCAGCATTGATGGGGCACCTTCAGGCTCAACGCCTATCAGGTGGATATCAGGATTGTTGTTTTTAAGATAAGTGCCCGTTCCAGATGCAAAGCCACCGCCACCGATGGGCATAATAGCCACTTCAACATCGGGCAGGTCCTGTAGTATTTCAACGCCTACGGTTCCCTGGCCTTCAATAACGCGGTAGTCATCGAAAGGAGGGATGAAGGTCATTTGATTTTTTTCGGTGTAGGCAAGGGCTTCGGCCAGGCAATCGTCAAAAGTATCACCGGTGAGTACAATCTCTATATTACCGTTGCCAAACATGGCCGTTTGTTTAACCTTTTGTTTGGGGGTAATCTCCGGCATAAAAATTACGCCCTTAATATTCTTTTTATTGCACGAAAAGGCTACGCCCTGGGCATGGTTGCCTGCACTGGCGCAAACCACGCCGCGGCTCAACTCATCATCATTTAACTGACTGATCATGTTGTATGCGCCGCGCAACTTATAGGAGCGAACAACCTGCAGGTCTTCGCGTTTTAAATAAACCTCACACTCGTATTTTGCCGAAAGACCGGCGTTATATTGCAGCGGAGTACGTTTCACAACGTCCTTTATCCGCTGGTATGCCGCTTCAAAATCAAGCTGGCTTTTTGTATCAGTTTCCATTGTTAATTTTTTACCAGTCGGTGCGCCATAAGGCCTTGCAAATCCTGGTCATTTATGTCAAGCTTGCTATCGGCAAGCGTTAAAAAGTTATTGTAAACAAAAGCAAGTTCTTCCTTATCCAGCGTATATCCTAAACGCTCCAGATGGAATTTCAGAGCATGCCTGCCGCTGCGCGCGGTTAGCACTATTGTGGCGCTCGGAAAGCCTACATCTTCAGGGCGAATTATCTCGTAATTTTCACGCATTTTCAGGAAGCCGTCCTGGTGAATACCTGAGCTGTGTGCAAAGGCATTGGCACCTACAATAGCTTTATTAGGCTGTACCGGCATACGCATTTGCGTACGGATCATCTGGCTCAATTCATAGAATTTTTTAGAGTCGATTTGAGTATGCAGGCCCAGGGTATGGTGTGTTTTCAGGATCATCACCACTTCTTCAATAGAAGTATTACCTGCACGCTCGCCGATACCGTTGATGGTACCTTCAATTTGGCGGGCACCGTTCTGTAAACCGGCTATTGAGTTGGCAGTAGCCAGGCCAAGGTCGTTATGGCAATGTACTGAAATGATAGCTTTATCAATATTTTTAACGTTTTCTTTCAAAAACTTGATCTTAGCACCGTATTGGTCTGGTAAGCAGTAACCGTTGGTGTCCGGAATGTTCACCACAGTTGCACCGGCTGCGATAACAGCCTCAACCATTTGAGCCAGGTAAACTACATCGGCCCTGCCTGCATCTTCGGCGTAAAACTCGATATCCTCAACCGATTTTTTTGCGTATTTAACGGCTTCAACAGCGCGCTCCAAAATCTCTTCGCGGGTGCTGTTGAATTTATGCTTGATATGCATGTCAGACGAACCGATACCTGTATGGATCCGCGGACGTTTAGCATACTGCAGAGATGCTACAGCGGCGTCAATATCGCCTTTGTTGGCACGGGTAAGCGCGCAAACGGTAGGTTCTTTAACAGCTTTTGAAATTTCAACAACGCTTTGGAAGTCGCCCGGACTTGAAACCGGGAAACCTGCTTCAATAATATCCACGCCCAGTAGTTCCAGTTCCTTAGCTATCTCAATCTTTTCGGGGGTTGTTAACTGGCAACCCGGTACCTGCTCGCCATCGCGGAGCGTGGTATCAAAAACATAAACGCGGTTGGGATCGTGTAACATATCTTTTTTAGATTTGAGATGTTAGATATGAGATTTGAGGCTCATGCCTAATCATCTATATTGTTATTTTTTGTTTCTTTTATTTTTTGTTAGAGGTATAATTTGAGATATAAAGAATCTCATATCTCAAATCTCACGTCTCATATCTCTTTGAAGAAGCGAGTATTCAAGTTAGAGAAAAAAATCTCATATCTCAAATCTCACGTCTCCTATCTACTTTTTTATCGCAATAAATCTTAACCTTTTGTAATCGGCGTACCATTGGCCGTTGTCATTGTAAAAAGGTTCAAGCTTTTTAGTGATCTCGGCCAGAATTTGATCTTTCTCATCCTCGGGAATGCCTTCTAAAAACTGTGCGCCAAACATGGTAATCCATTTGGCTACACCCTGTTCACCGTCCTGCAGTTCGGTTCTGCGATCATAATGAATCATGTAGGTCACTCTGAAACCATGCTCTTCCAGTTTGGTAGCATACTCGCCAACTGATGGAAAATACCATATTTTACTATCTGCCTGTTCATTATAACCATGGTTATGCAGTACAAGTTTGGTAGCCTCAATCAAACGTTCAACATTATCCTTGCCGCCCATTTCGGCAACAAACCGGCCTCCTTTTTTAAGGCTGTTGGCTACGCTGTGAATAGCTCCGTTGGCATCAAGCACCCAATGCAGGGCCGCATTTGAAAACACAGCATCGTACTTTTCTACCGTGTGAAAATCAGCTGCATTTTCTACCGCGAAATCAACATCAGGATAAAGCTGTTTAGCCTGGGCTATCATTTCGGGCGAGTAATCTGTGCCTTTTACAATGGCTCCTTTATCTTGTATTTGTTTAGTTAAATGGCCTGTGCCACAACCCAGGTCAAGGATGCGCTCACCTTGTTTCACATCCAGAAACTCCAGCACATCCTCTCCGTATTTGAATACGAAGGCATGCTTTTGGTCGTATAAATCAGCGTTCCATTTCATTTTTTTCTTTGATTACACCGATGATTTTTTGATTACACCGATTTTATTTTTTTTTGATTACACCGATTAGTAGATGATTTCACCGATTTTTTTCTTGGATAAACTTCAACTTTAAAAGCGTTGGAATTGTGCGATTCCCCTCTTGAGAGGGGGGAGGGGTGTGTTTCTACTTTTTGCTTATCCCTTGTATAACACACCCCTGCTCTCGCTCGTTTCCTCCGCGCCCCCTCTCAATAGGGGAACTTAAAAAGGCTTATCTAATGCCTTCCTGCACTTTTATCTTGTTTTTAAAGTACGTAATCACGTAAGCCACTGCAGCTGCAAGGAAAAAGCCATTAACCCAAATCACCTTGCCAATGGCATCTGCCGAAGCTGCGGTAACAACTATTACTACCAGGCTGAGGGCTATAATCACCCATAACATCAGCCTGCTGTTTGAGCGGATGATGGCATAAACCCCGGCTATCTGACCTGTTATCGCAAATAATAAAACCAGGTTTTCAAGCTTTTCGTTATCATCCATGCTCATGGCCATCAGCACCTCAATGAAAGCGAATGTCCCTCCTCCGTTATTGGCTCCATAGCCGCAGAAGAGGAACAATATCATCATGAAGATGCTAAACTTAGTCATCATGATATCAATTGTTAATTGAGGTTATCGGATTTCACGTTAAACTCAATTTTTCGTTCTTTCACTTCTTTAAGATACCTCACCACATAAATGACGGCCATCACCAAGAAAGTTCCATTTGTCCAGATTACAAGGCTTAGTGCCCCGCGCGACATAATTGTTGCCGCTATGACTACTAAACTCAGCAAAATGGTTACCCAAAGCGTTAGCTTATTAAGAGATCGCCTTATAGCTATAAAGCCCGTTATGTGTAAAGCGATTATCGGTAACATCAACAAAATCTCCTTGTCTAAAGCTCCTACAAAAGGTGCTATTATTACAAATAGCTCTGCCATTATAAAAGGGCCAGCACTATGCCCCGCTGCAAACATGCAGAACAGGAACAATATCATGATGACTATCTTTAACCTGGCCATGTACTAATCTATAAATATTCAAGCACTTTTTGGCCCATTGCCGTAGTACCTAAAATTTTGGCTTTGTCGGTATGGGCATCAGCAATATCGCCGGTGCGGTAACCGTCTTTCAGCGCTTTATCAATAGCGTCTGTTATCTTTTTAGCTTCCTCTTTCAGACCGAAGCTTATTTCAAGCATCAGCGCAACAGATAGGATAGAGGCCAGCGGATTTGCTTTATCCTGACCGGCAATATCGTGTGCCGAACCGTGGATGGGTTCAAAAAATCCGGTACCATCACCTACCGAAGCAGAAGCCAGCATACCCATTGAACCTGCAATTTGCGATGCTTCGTCGGTAAGGATATCACCGAATAAGTTGGCGGTTAATACCACATCAAACTTTTTAGGGTTTTTAACCAACTGCATGGCCGCGTTGTCGATAAACATGTGTTCGGTTTCAACATCGGGATATTGTTTGGCAATTTCCTGTACAACCTCGCGCCATAAGCGTGAAGCCTCAAGCACGTTTGCTTTATCAACAGAGCATAACCTTTTACCACGTACACGGGCTGCTTCGTAAGCTTTGATAGCGATACGCTCAACTTCATAACGTGAGTAGATCATCAGGTCGGAAGCTGTATTGCGGTCTTCACTACGTTTTTTCTCGCCGAAATAAACGTCGCCGGTTAGTTCGCGGAAGAAAAGGATATCGGTACCTTTCAGAATTTCAGGCTTAAGGCTTGATGCATCCAGAAGCTCATCAAACAGCATAATAGGGCGCAGGTTGGCGTATAAACCAAGTTCCTTACGGATCTTTAATAATCCCTGCTCCGGGCGTACTTTAGCCGACGGATCATTATCATATTTGATGTGACCGATAGCGCCAAACAGGATAGCGTCGCTTGCTTTAGCTTTAGCCAATGTTTCATCGGGTAGCGGATTGCCGGTTGCCTCGATGCCGGCGTGGCCCATCAGGGCTTCGTCGAACGTAAATTCGTGGCCAAAATCCTGACCGATTTTTTCTAAAACTGCTTTACCCCAGGTAGTAACCTCCGGGCCTATCCCGTCGCCGGGTATTACTAATATGTGTTTTTTAATTCCCATAACCCTAATCTCTGCCTGTGGCAGCGGTTTTTTGTTTTATAGATTTTTATTTCATTCGGGTTTTATACCGCGTACTTCTTTTAGTTTCATCACCATTTGCTCGGCCTCGTTTTCTACCCAGTGGGTATACTCGTCAATGGCCTGCAAGCGCGATTCATCGTCGATGTAGCCTTCCTCAACCATTTGCTTTGATTGAGCTACTTTTGCCCAAATGCCTGCTTTGCCTTCAAAGTTATATTCGCCTTTTTGGTAAACCTCATCGGCATTAAATACTTCGATATTGGTAAAACCGGCTTCCTGCAAATATTCGGGCAGATCTTCGGCGATATGATTGTTCATGCCCGCATCTCCCCGCCACCTTAAAAAGGTAGCATAAAAGCGTTGCATACTTGCCGGCGGCTGCGGCTGCCATTGCAAAGCCTCGTGGTTATAATCCAAAATGGATACTGTACCACCAGGTTTTAACAACGAATACATTTTCTTCAAAGCCTCAACCGGATTGCTCAGCCATTGTAAAACGCGGGCGGATACAATCAGGTCATACTTTTCTCCGGGTTCAAAGCTGAACAGATCGGTATAGATGAGCTCCATATTTTGAACCGAAGCGTAAGTTTCCTTACCGCTCTGGATAAAATACTCTGTATTATCAATGCCCGTAACATGACCGCTTTCACCAACCAATGCGGCAATATCCTTAGAAATAGCGCCGGTCCCACAACCCACATCCAGCACCTTCAAGCCAGGCCTGAGCAGGGGGGCAAGGGTAGCATAATCATTCGCTAAACTCCGTTCGTCGAATAATTTGGCGGTACCTTTACCTTCTCGCTGAATATGTTTTTGTTGGTTCATTTGCTTTGGTTTATTAAGCTCCGCTGTCATTAGGTCATTGAGTCATTTTTTTGACCTTCCACCTTTCGCCTTTAACCTTTTACTTCGCAGATTCGAACTCCTCAATTTTGCCTTTCTGGCTCAGGATATAATCAATATCATCGTAGCCGTTTATCAGGCAGGCCTTTTTGTAGGGGTTGATCTCGAAAGTCTCGGATTCGCCGGTAGATGAAATTTTGATGGTCTGACTCTCCAGATCGATCTCAATTTCTGCTTTATTATCACCGTAAACCTCGTCAAAGATCTTTTTCAGGAAATCATCGCTCACCTGTACCGGTAACAAACCGTTGTTAAGCGCGTTGCCTTTAAAAATATCGGCAAAAAAACTGCTGACTACAGCATCAAAACCATAATCAGAGATGGCCCAGGCAGCGTGCTCACGGCTGCTGCCGCAGCCAAAGTTTTTACCGGCTACCAGCACTTTACCGCTAAAGTTTGGATCATTAAGCACGAAATCAGCTTTAGGAGCGCCGTCGCCATCATAACGCCAATCGCGGAATAAGTTATTGCCAAAACCATCGCGGGTAGTAGCCTTCAAAAACCTTGCAGGGATGATTTGATCAGTATCGATGTTCTCGATAGGCAAAGGCACTACAGTGGTTTGAATGTGTTTAAATATTTTAGTTGCCATCTTTTTTAGATTTGAGATGTTAGATATGAGATGTGAGATCTTGTATCTCCCTACTCAATATCAGTATAATGTTCAACAGTTGGGAAAGGATCATAAAAATGATGTAATAAACCTTTCCATTCCTCGTATTCTTTTGATCCTCTGAAGCCTTCTGTATGGTCGGTAAGTTTTTCCCACTCAACCAATAAAACAAACTGGCTTGTATTTTCTATACACCTTTTTAACTGGTGCGAAATGTAGCCTTTCATTTTTGATATGATGCCCTGTGCTTTTGAAAATGCTTCGATGAAAGCATCTTCCTTTCCGGCGATCACATTAAGTACGGCTACTTCGAGTATCATTTATTTATAGACTTGAGCTGTTAGAAGTGAGATATGAGAGAGCGTGATTGAGGCTTTGTCTCATATCTCAAATCTCACGTCTTATATCTAATTAAACCAATTCCTCTTCCTTCAAAAACTCGCGTATATCCGTAACCACACCCGTTATAGCACTTGCTGCCGCGGTAAGCGGGCTTGCAAGGAATGTACGGCTGTTTGGTCCTTGTCTTCCTTCAAAGTTGCGGTTTGAGGTTGATACGCAGTATTTACCTGCCGGGATCTTGTCCTCGTTCATACCAAGGCATGCGCTGCAGCCCGGTTCGCGAAGCGGGAAGCCTGCGGCATCAAATATTTTGTCCAGTCCTTCGGCAATAGCCTGCTGCTGTACTTGTTTTGAGCCGGGAACTACCCATACAGTAACATTATCGGCTTTGTGTTTGCCTTTTACAAACTCGGCAACCTGACGGAGGTCTTCAATGCGAGAGTTGGTGCAGCTGCCGATGAATACATAATCAATTGGTTTGCCCAATAGCGTTTCATCATCGTGCAGACCCATGTAATCAAGGGCTTTTTTATATGATCCCTGCTCTTTGGCTTCAAATGAAGCAGTTTCAGGAACATGTTGTGTAACACCGATGCCCATACCCGGATTGGTTCCGTAGGTGATCATCGGTTCAATATCTTCGGCTTTAAAGGATAATACTTCGTCAAAAGATGCATCAGCATCCGAGTATAAAGTTTTCCAGTAAGCAACCGCTTTATCCCAGTCTTCGCCTTTAGGCGCAAATTCGCGGCCTTTTACGTAGTTGATGGTGGTTTCGTCGGGAGCGATCAGTCCGCAACGGGCACCCATCTCAATACTCATATTACAGATGGTCATGCGGCCCTCCATGCTCAGTGAGCGGATGGTATCGCCGGCATATTCAACAGCATAACCGGTACCACCGGCAGCTGAGATCTGCGCAATGATGTAAAGGATAATATCTTTGGCACCAACGCCTTTTTGCAATTTTCCGTTCACTTCAATTTTCATGCGTTTTGGGCGCGATTGAAGTAAACATTGGGTAGCCAACACCTGCTCAACCTGAGATGTACCTATACCAAAGGCAATAGCACCAAAAGCGCCGTGGGTTGAAGTATGGCTGTCGCCACAAACATAAGTACCACCCGGACGGGTGATGCCCAGCTCGGGGCCTATAACGTGAACGATACCCTGGTACGGGTGGCCTAAGCCATATAGCTCAATACCAAACTCTTTACAGTTTTTGGTGAGCATATCTACCTGATAGCGTGAAAGTTCTTCTTTAATGGGTAAGTGCTGATCAATGGTTGGAACGTTGTGATCGGCAGTGGCCACAGTTTGTTTTGGCCTGAAAACGGGTAAGCCTCGCTGACGCAAACCATCAAATGCCTGCGGACTGGTTACCTCGTGAATGAAATGTGTATCGATATACAAAATATCCGGGAACCCCTCGCTGCTGCTGACGACGTGCGCATCCCAGATCTTATCAAATAATGTTTGTCCCATTTTATTAAAGTTTTAAGTGGCAGTAGCAGTTGCAGTTTTTGATTCGCTGCTTGCCCTTAGTTTTAAGTGGCAGTAGCAGCAGTGTTTTACTGCTCCTGCCACTAATATATTAAAAGTAAACAGTAGCCAATCACAGCAGCTTAACTGCCACTAAAAACTGCTACTACCACTAATATTAAGCTTCTACAACCTGGTTTTCAGGGCGTAAGCTGCGTACGGTTTTGCCTGCTTGCCATAATTCGCTTTCGCGTAATTCTTTCAGTTCGGCATCCAGTTTTTCGCGGTAATCTGGCTGGCTGTTTGAATCGATAGAACGTTGTGACTCTTTACCGGTAGCAACGCTTTCGTAAAGCTCTTCAAATACCGGTTTAGTAGCATCACGGAATTTTTTCCACCAGTCAAGGGCACCACGTTGAGCGGTAGTTGAACAGTTTGCATACATCCAGTCCATACCGTTTTCAGCAACAAGCGGCATTAATGATTGAGTTAACTCTTCAACGGTTTCGTTAAATGCTTCAGATGGAGAGTGACCATGGCTACGCAATACATCGTACTGAGCAGCAAAGATACCCTGAACGCAACCCATCAAAGTACCTCGCTCGCCGGTTAAATCGCTGTATACTTCTTTTTTGAAGTTAGTTTCGAATAAGTAACCGCTACCTACAGCGATACCTAATGCGATAACACGATCAAAAGCTTTACCTGTAGCATCCTGGAAGATGGCATAGCTTGAGTTTAAGCCACGGCCTTGCAGGAACATACGGCGTAATGAAGTACCTGAACCTTTAGGAGCAACCAGGAACACGTCAACATCAGCAGGAGGTACGATGCCAGTTTGCTCGTTGAAAGTGATACCAAAGCCATGAGAGAAATATAAAGCTTTGCCTGGGGTTAAGTGTTTTTTAACAGTTGGCCATAACGCAATCTGGGCTGCATCGCTCAATAAGTAGCAAATCACAGTTCCCCTTTGCAAGGCTTCTTCAATTTCAAAAAGTGTTTCGCCGGGTACAAAACCATCGCTGATAGCTTTATCCCAAGTTTTAGTGCCTTTACGCTGACCAACAATTACGTTGATACCATTGTCTTTTTGGTTCAGGGCCTGGCCCGGACCTTGTACACCGTAGCCAATTACCGCTACTACTTCATCTTTTAATACTTCCTGAGCTTTTGATAAAGGGAACTCTTCGCGGGTTACTACGTTTTCTTCAGTGCCGCCGAAATTTAGTTTTGCCATTGTTTTTTGATTTTTGTGATTTCACCGAACATTGGTGATCTCACCGATTTTATTTGTATTGAGTAATTTAAGTTTTTGTTCTCTTTATTAATCCCGTCATTGCGAGGTACAAAGCAATCCCCTGTATAGTTTGGGGTTGCTTTGTACCTCGCAATGACGTTTTTTTTTAGCTTTCGGCTTTCAGCCTTAAGCCTTAAGCTCTGTGCTCTACATCGTAAACACCTTCTCGCCCTGGTTCAGATATTCATTTTCAATCACATCTTCGCCTGGTTCAAGCCTTTCAAACTCACGCAGTTTGCTGTTAAAGCCCTCGCTGTCTTTAATGATAGCAACACGGGCGCTGCGCACAAACTCTATCAGGCCGTAGGGTTGTAATATATTGATCAGGTTATCGGTTTCCTCGCGATGACCGGTGGTTTCAAACACAGTGTAATCTTTACGGATCACTACCGCGCGTGCACCATTTTCGCGCAATAAACGTTCTACACTAACCTTCTCTGCAATTACATCGGTTGATACCTTATATAACGCTAATTCCTGCCAAATCACATCTTCATTGGTATGATAGTATGCTTTTAATACCTCAACCTGTTTTTCAATCTGGCGGGTTAGTTTACGCACTACTTCTTCATACTCGTTAATTACAATATTGAAGCGGTGAATGCTTTCAATCTCCGACGGAGAAGTGTTCAGGCTATCGATATTGATTTTACGGCGTGTAAATATAATAGCTATCCTGCTTAATAAACCAATTTGGTTTTCGGTATATATGGTAATGTTAAATTCCTGTTTTTTTTCTGCTTCGCTCATGATTTTGTTTTTTTAGAAGGCTTACTTTAACCTGATTTCGCTTACACTGCATCCCTGTGGTACCATTGGGAACACGTTGTTCTCTTTGGTAACCATTACTTCTAAAAGGAATGATCCCGGAGTGTTCAGCATTTCATTTAATGCTGCATTTAAATCGGCGCGGTCATCAACCAGTTTGCCGGGGATACGGTATGCCGCAGCTAATGCTACAAAATCCGGGCTTTGAATATCAACAAATGAGTAACGGCGTGAATTGAACAGTTCCTGCCACTGCCTTACCATGCCCAGGAAACGGTTATTAAGGATCACGATTTTTACGTCAACACCGCTTTGCATAATGGTACCCAGTTCCTGGCAGGTCATCTGGAAGCCGCCATCGCCAATAATAGCTACCACAGTGCGGTTTGGTGCACCAAATTTAGCACCTATAGCAGCCGGAAGTGCAAAGCCCATGGTACCTAAACCGCCGCTGGTTACGTTGCTGCGGGTGTTATTGAACTGCGCGTAACGGCAGGCTACCATCTGGTGCTGGCCTACATCTGTAACAATAACAGCTTCGCCTTTGGTGATCTCGTTAAGCTGTTTGATCACCTCGCCCATGGTCATTTCAGGGGTGGTTGGATTAAGCTCGTTATGGATAACCGCTTCAACTTCCTGGCGGGTATAATCGTTAAATTTAGCCAGCCATTCAGGATACTCTTTCTTTTCGATGGCTTTGGTCAACAATGGAAGGGTTTCCTTGCAATCGCCCCAAACCGGTACGGTTGATTTTACGTTTTTATCGATCTCAGCAGGATCAATATCCAGGTGAATAACTTTGGCCTGTTTAGCATATTTATCCAGGCGACCGGTTACACGGTCGTCAAAACGCATACCTATGGCGATCAAAACATCGCACTCGTTGGTTAACACGTTAGGGCCGTAGTTGCCGTGCATGCCCAACATACCTACGTTCAACGGGTGATCTGTAGGGATAGCGCCTGCACCAAGTACTGTCCACGCAGCAGGGATACCACTTTTTTCGACAAAGGCCTTAAATTCCTGCTCGGCGCTGCCTAAAATAACGCCCTGACCAAACAGGATGAAAGGTTTTTGAGCGCTATTGATCAATTTGGCAGCTTGCTCAATATATTGCGGGCGAACAATTGGTTTCGGCCTGTAGCTGCGGATATGATCACAAGGTTTGTAGCCTGCAAAATCAAACAGCTGGATCTGCGCGTTTTTAGTGATGTCGATCAATACCGGGCCTGGCCTGCCGCTGCGGGCAATGTAAAATGCTTTGGCAATAACTTCCGGAATTTCGGTAGCATCAGTTATTTGGTAGTTCCATTTGGTAACCGGTGTGGTAATGTTGATCACATCAGTTTCCTGGAAAGCATCGGTACCTAAAAGATGCGCGAAAACCTGGCCGGTGATACAAACCAGTGGGGTACTGTCAATCTGGGCGTCGGCCAAACCTGTTACCAGGTTAGTAGCACCCGGACCGCTGGTAGCGAACACCACACCCACTTTGCCCGATGTACGCGCGTAACCCTGGCCGGCGTGAATGCCGCCCTGTTCATGGCGTACCAATATGTGGTTCAGTTTATCATTGTAATCAAACAAAGCATCATAAATGGGCATGATGGCGCCGCCCGGGTAACCAAAAATGGTATCGGTACCTTCGGCTATCAATGCTTCTAATAATGCTACCGATCCTGAAACGTGTACGGTTTCGGTGGCGGCTGGCGCGGTTAAGGTTTCTTGTGCAGTTTCCATACCTGTATTTTTTATATTTATAGCACTTTTCGGGGTGCTAAACTGATTTTACTCTATCTGTCTCTAATTTGCTAAAATGAACATACTTAGCTTGTGTTCACTTTATTCATGGCTTTTTTTAACAAGCCATTTTGTTCATTAATTATTCGTCGGTAACGCAGCCTTCGGCAGCGGTAGTTACGTTTTTAGCGTAACGGTATAACACACCCTTGGTAACCTTCAGCGCCGGTTTTTGCCATGCGGCACGGCGTGCGGCTATTTCTTCTTGCGGCAGCGAAACGTTTATAGTATTGGCAACAGCATCAATATTAATGATATCATCATCTTTTACCATCGCTATAAACCCGCCATCGTAAGCCTCGGGCGTGATGTGACCGACGACGAAACCATGCGTACCGCCGCTAAAGCGTCCATCTGTAATTAATGCAACTGAACTACCCAAACCGGCACCGAATATGGCTGAGGTTGGTTTTAGCATCTCCGGCATGCCTGGCGCGCCTTTAGGGCCTACATTGCGGATCACCACAACATCACCTTTTTTAACACGGCCGCTCTGGATCCCTGCAATCAGTTCAAACTCGCCATCGAACACACGGGCAGGGCCGGTGAAACGCTCACCTTCTTTACCGGTGATCTTAGCAACACTGCCGCCTTCGGCAAGGTTTCCGTACAAAATTTGCAGGTGACCGGTAGCTTTAATGGGGTTTTCAACAGGTTTGATGATCTTTTGATTTTCAAACTCCAGCGCAGGTACATCCGCAAGGTTTTCGGCTATGGTTTTACCGGTAACTGTAAGGCAATCGCCATGCAGCCAGCCCTGCTCCAAACAGTATTTCATTACAGCCGGAACACCGCCAATGTTATGCAGGTCTTCCATCATGTATTTACCGCTTGGTTTCATATCGGCCAGCACCGGGATTCGGTTACTTACCGCCTGGAAATCATCCTGGGTTAATTTAACGTCAACGCTTTTTGCCATTGCAATCAGGTGTAATATCGCGTTGGTTGAGCCTCCTAATACCATGATCACGACGATAGCATTTTCAAATGCCTCGCGGGTCATGATGTCTGAAGGTTTAATATCTTTTTCTAACAGTACCTTGATGGCTTTACCGGCTGCAAGGCATTCGGCTTTTTTATCTTCACTCAATGCGGGGTTTGACGACGAATATGGCAAACTCATACCCAATGCCTCAATAGCGGCAGCCATAGTATTAGCTGTATAGATACCACCGCAGGCACCGGCGCTTGGGCAGGCATTTTTAATAACACCCATGAAATCAACATCATCTATCTGGCCGGCAATCTTTTTGCCCAAAGCCTCAAATGCTGATACTATGTTCAAATCTTCACCTTTCCAGTGGCCAGGTTTAATAGTACCACCGTAAACCATGATAGAAGGGCGGTTTAAACGGCCCATTGCCATGATAGAGCCCGGCATGTTTTTATCACAGCCTGGCAGGGTGATCAGGCCATCATAATACTGAGCACCGGTTACAGCTTCAATTGAATCGGCAATAATATCGCGGCTTACCAATGAATAACGCATACCTTCGGTACCGTTGCTCATGCCATCGCTTACGCCAATAGTGTGGAATATCAGGCCCACCATATCTTCGTCCCAGATACCCTGTTTAACCAGCTTTGCCAGATCGTTCAAGTGCATATTACAAGTATTGCCATCGTAACCCATGCTGGCCACGCCGACCTGTGCTTTACGCATATCGTCGTCGGTTAAGCCAATCCCGTAAAGCATGGCCTGCGCGGCAGGCTGCGTTGGGTCCTGGGTAAATGTTTTGCTATACTTGTTCAATTCTATAGCGTTGGTGGTATCTGATGATGAACTCATTTTATTAGATATGTAGACAGTTTTAGTAATTAATTTTTGTTGGTGATACTGGTTTACTTGGTATCGAAAATCAATATATGTAAGGTAGCCATCGCATCAGGCAATAGCAATAGTCATTACTGATTTTTTGAAATAAGTATTTTATTTTGATTTATTTCATTCATAAGAATTTAATTCTGTTATTTTTATATATAAAGATATAAAATATTTTACAAAATATACCAAAGTTTAAAACGGTATTCGGTATGTTTTTTATGCATGCATAGTAAGTTGCCGATTTTCTGCCTGAAATGGGTGGAAGGTCGATTACGATTGAAAATAGAGGCCCATTTATAAAGGTGTGTACACCATTAAGACCGGACGCTTAAACCTGTGTCTGCAATTAAAATCACCCCACAAAAAAAGCGCCCGGATAAACTACCCGGGCGCTTTATGTAAATTTATAAAGTAGCGCCTATTTATGCTGAATACCTTCAGCTAAAACAGTTACCTTATTGTTTAATGCTTCAACAACACCACCTTTTATAAAAAACACTTCTTCTTTAGCTGCACCACCGCGTACGGTAAGTTTGCCATCCTGAAGGGTGGAAATAATAGGAGCGTGGTTGTTCAGTATTTCAAATAATCCCAAAGCGCCAGGTAAGGTTACCGAGGTGGTCTCGCCTTCGTAAACTTTTTTATCGGGAGTAAGAATTTCTAATGTCATGCTTTTTGAGATTCAAGATTTAAGAACCAAGAGCCAGGGTTTTCCTGTTCTTGATTCTTGAATCTTATTTTCTTGCTTCTTATTAAGCGTTAGCTTCAGCCAACAGCTTTTTGCCTTTTTCAATAGCGTCGTCGATGTTACCAACTAAGTTGAAAGCTGCTTCAGGGTATTCGTCAACTTCACCGTCCATGATCATGTTGAAACCTTTGATGGTATCTTTAATGTCAACCAGTACACCTTTTAAGCCGGTGAACTGCTCAGCAACGTGGAATGGTTGTGACAAGAAACGCTGAACACGACGGGCGCGTGATACAACTAACTTATCTTCTTCAGAAAGTTCGTCCATACCCAAGATGGCGATGATATCCTGAAGCTCTTTGTAGCGTTGTAAAGTCTCTTTAACGCGTTGAGCTGTATTGTAGTGCTCATCACCTAAAACAGCTGGGCTAAGGATACGTGAGGTTGAATCCAATGGATCCACCGCAGGATAAATACCAAGCTCGGCAATTTTACGTGAAAGTACGGTAGTAGCATCTAAGTGGGCGAAGGTTGTAGCCGGCGCCGGGTCAGTCAAGTCATCCGCAGGTACGTAAACGGCCTGTACTGAAGTGATTGAACCACGTTTAGTTGAAGTGATACGCTCCTGCATAGTACCCATCTCAGTTGCCAGCGTTGGCTGGTAACCTACTGCTGATGGCATACGACCTAAAAGCGCTGATACTTCTGAACCTGCCTGTGTAAAACGGAAGATGTTATCGATAAAGAAAAGGATATCACGGCCTTTACCATCTTCATCACCGTCACGGAAGTACTCGGCAATAGTTAAGCCTGAAAGGGCCACACGTGCACGTGCACCCGGCGGCTCGTTCATCTGACCGAACACGAAGGTTGCTTTTGAATCTTTCATGGCTTCGGTATCTACTTTAGACAGGTCCCAGCCGCCTTCTTCCATTGAATGCATGAAAGCGTCGCCGTATTTTATAATGCCTGATTCAAGCATCTCACGTAAAAGGTCATTACCTTCACGTGTACGCTCGCCAACACCTGCAAATACAGATAAACCTGCATAAGCTTTCGCGATGTTGTTGATCAGTTCCTGGATCAATACTGTTTTACCTACGCCAGCACCACCAAACAAACCAATTTTACCACCTTTTGCGTAAGGCTCTAAAAGGTCGATAACTTTGATCCCCGTAAAAAGTACTTCAGTTTCGGTAGATAGGTCTTCAAACCTTGGAGGAGTAGCGTGAATAGGACGACCATTTACTTTGTCAAGATTTGGGATACCGTCGATAGCGTCACCTACCACGTTAAATACACGACCTTTGATATTATCGCCTACCGGCATTTTGATAGCAGCTTCGGTATCTAAAACTTTCATACCGCGTAATAAGCCGTCGGTCGAGTCCATCGCGATAGCACGTACACGGTCTTCGCCTAAGTGCTGCTGAACCTCTAAAATGATTTTCTGGCCATTGTCTTTCGTGATCTCTAACGCGTCATAAATTTTAGGAAGATGAGCGTCATCAGCGAAACTTACGTCAACTACCGGACCAATGATCCTTGAAATTTTTCCAATGTTTGGCATATATAACCTGGTGTTTTTTAAAAAATGCTTTTACTGAACAGCAACATACATCATTTGTAACAGGAATGTATAAGATGCTATTTCAGAGGCGCAAAGTTAAGATTTCTATCGAAATATTTACATAGTGTTTTAAGATTTTTGGAGGATAATTTCAACATTGCTAATTGTTTGCTTTTATTGCACGAAAGTCAATACAATTTTGCCTGTATGAGTACTGCTTTCCATAAGCTTATGAGCTTCGACGGCCTCGCTGGCATCAAAAGTTTTGTACACTATGGGCCTGATTTTTCCTGACGATAACAGTGGCCAAATTTTTTGTTCAAGGTTTTGGGCGATGGCTGCTTTGAAAGCTGTGTCCCTACTGCGTAGTATCGATCCGGTAATGATCAGTCTTTTTGCCATTACTTTGCCCAAATCAAGCTGTACTTCGCGGCCATTCATTGCGTTGATCATGACCAGCCGCCCCTCAACAGCCAGCGAATCAATATTGCCAGGCATGTAATCGCCGCCTATCATATCCAATATCACATTAACACCAGCGCCATTGGTGAGTGCTTTGATCTCTTCTTTAAAATCAGCGTTTTTATAGTTAATGGCTTTATTAGCTCCAAGCTGCTCACAAAAGCTGCATTTATCGTCGGAACCAGCCGTTGTGTAAACGGTACTGCCTAAAGCTTTGGCCATTTGAATAGCTGCAACGCCAATGCCGCTTGAGCCACCGTGTACCAATAATGATTCGCCGGGTTGAAGGCTGCCGCGATCAAAAACATTGCTCCAAACGGTAAAAAAAGTTTCAGGGAGCGAAGCTGCTTCGGGGAAACTTAAACTGGCAGGAACAGGCAGGCACTGGCCCTCGGGCGCTTTACAATATTCGGCATAACCACCGCCGGCAACCAAAGCGCAAACCCTGTCGCCGGGTTTCCAGCGGGTAACGGCTTTGCCAACTTCAATAACAGTACCGGCCACTTCCAGGCCAGGGATATCCGCCGGCGCACCTGCCGGCGGCGGATAGTTTCCTTTGCGTTGAAAAACATCAGGCCGGTTAATACCCGCGGCCATTACTTTTATCAGCACTTCATCGTTGGCGATAACGGGTTTTGGCCTATCGGTTAGCTGCAAAACTTCGGGCCCGCCAGGTTGGGTGATCACTATTGCTTTCATAGATTGTGTAGTTGAAAGCTAAGTTAGCGCTAAAATGTTTGCCCGGAAAGTTTTCGTTCTTCAACGATACAAGCAGAAATATCACAAGTAGCCATTGCCCTCTTCCCGCTCCTCATACTTGCACCAGTCGATATTTTTGACCTTTATCCTTTTACCTTTCGCCTTTAACTTAATAAAACTAATCCCCATCCCTCAAACTCTCAACCGGGTTGGCCGCGGCGGCCCTGAATGATTGTAAACTGATAGTAGCTAAGGCAATAAATACAGCCCCCGAACCGGCCAACATCACCACCCACCATTGGATATTTTGGCGGTAGGCAAAGCCCTGAAGCCATTTATTCATGGTAAGCCAGGCTAAGGGGGCGGCTATTGCAAATGATATGATTACCAGCCTTACAAAATCTTTCGACAACATGGTTACAATGGCAGTGATACTTGCTCCAAGCACTTTCCTAATGCCTATCTCCCGGTTGCGCTGCTCGGCGGCATAAGCGGCAAGACCAAACAAGCCAAGGCAGGCAATGGCTATAGCGAGGCCGGTAAACAGAATGAAAAGCTGCCCCATTCGCTGTTCTGTACGGTATAGGGCATCAAAATCGGCATCCATAAACGAATAATCAAAGTGTTCATTTGGAGCGATGGTTTTCCATGTCTTTTCTATACGGGTCATTAGAGACGGCAGATTATGCGTATTTACCCGGACGCTTAAACGCGCCAGCCAATCGTTGTCTAAAGTCATGACCAATGGGGTCACATTATCGCGCAGCGAACTGAAATTGAAATCTTTTACCACGCCTATTACATGATATTTTTTTAGGTTGGTTGTGGCACCTGTGGTTATTGTTTTGCCAATGGCATCATTGTCATAGCCGAATACCTTCGCCGCTGTTTCATTAATAACCATGGCTGTAGAATCGGTTCTAAACTCCCCTGAAAATCCCCGACCGGCCTTCATCTGCATCCCCATCGTACTAATGTAATCTTCATCTATTTTCCAGAACTGGGTTGACTGGCCCTCTTTGCCGCCGGGCGACACGTAGTTTAAAACTTTGTTATTGGCGGTAGGCAAAAAGCTGGTAAGCGTGGCATTAACAACGCCGGGTAACTTTTTAATCTCCTGTTTCAGTAGTTCCGGGTGCTCAAGTGTGTTTACGTTATTGAGGATGAGCACCTGGTTGCGGTTAAAGCCCAGATCTTTATTTTGAATATAATTAAGCTGATTGTAAATTACCAGGGTGCCTATCACTAAAAATATCGAAATAGAAAACTGAAAAACCACCAACGTGCTACGGAAAGCGGCGCCTTTAAAACCGGTTGAAACTTTTCCTTTTAACACATTAATGGGCTGAAAAGCCGATAAAAAGAAAGCAGGGTAGGAGCCAGCTAAAATCCCTACCACCATAACGATACTTAACAAAGCCGGAAACAGCCAGATTAATGTTTGCCCATTGATGGCTAATTGTTTATTTGACAGATGATTGAACAATGGCAGCAAAGCCCGTGCTGCCAGTACGGCTATAATGGCTGCCACGAAGGTTACGATCAGTGATTCAGCCAGGAACTGAAAAATAAGGTGACTACGGGATGAGCCCAATACTTTACGCACCCCAACCTCACGGGCCCGGTTGGCCGAACGCGCCGTAGACAGGTTCATGAAATTAATGCAAGCCAGCAGCAGGATGAAAACTGCCACCGCTGTAAAAATGTAAACATATTGGCCATTGCCGTTGGCGCCCAGTTCCATAACCCGGTTTGATTTGAGGTGAATATCAGTTACCGGCATCAGGCTTAGCTTGAAATAATTGCCACCTGCTGCGAATTTGCTATAATTCATTGTGCTTGAGCTTTTAAGGCCGTTTTGCATATCGGTGTTAAGTTTAGTTTCGAGCTGGCTGATACTTGCGTTAGTTTTAAGCAGCGCATAGGTGGCAAAGGGGGTTAACTGGTTCCATGCGGCGGCGTTATTGATTGGGTGGTCTCTTGCCAGTAAAAAGTTAGCCCTAAAATGTGATTGAGGGGGCATGTCCTTCATTACTCCTGTTATCTTAAGCGATGTGCCGCTCGTTACTAAAAACAAAGTTTGGCCAACCACATTGATGCGGTTAAAATATTTTTTTGCCATTGATTCGGCAATTACCACCGAGTTTGATTCCTTTAAAGCCGTTTTTGTATCGCCCGAAAGCAGGGGCAATGTAAATACATCAAAAACATTGGGTTCACTGTAAAAAGTTGTGCCGTCTTCGCGCACAATTTCATCGCCTTTTTTAAAGCGGATGTTTAGGGCCGGGCTTATACGAACTGCCGTTTCAACTTCAGGAAACTCCGTTTTTAAAACGTTGGCAACCGGAATGGCAGCAGTGGCATATTCAGTAAGTGTACCGCTATATTTCAGGACGGTGTTTACCCGGTAAACCCTTTCATGTTTGATATTGTACCGATCATAGCTTAGCTCATCAATTACATAAAATGTAATGAGCAGGCAAATGGCCAGCCCTAATGCCAGGCCTAAAATATTAATGAAAGTAATGCCTTTGTTTTTTAATAGACTTCGCAAGGCGGTTTTAAAGTAATTCCGGATCATAGCATAAAAGGTTTATGCCATAAAGTTAAAACTAAGTTTTTAGTTATAAAGGGAAAATTAACTAATTTTTTAGTTTAATAATTATTGGATAGTATTCTTTAAACATCTCAATGTTAAAAAAGAAAGAGAATTATATTTACTCCTTTTATTTTTATTCATTTGCCTAAAACAAATACGTATGTCAATACAGATTGGCCAGCCGGCTCCTCAGTTCATTTTAATATCATCGGCCTTAAAAAGCGTTTCATTAGCCGATTTTAAAGGCCGTAAAGTGGTTATTCACTTTTTTCCTTTAGCTTTTACAGGCGTTTGTACCACGCAGCTTTGCACCATGCGCGACAGCTTTGGCTATTATGACGGCTTAAACGCGACGATTTTAGGCATCTCTGTCGATTCGCCTTTTACTTTAGCTAGGTTTAAAGAAGAGAACAATTATCAGTTCGATCTGCTTTCTGATTTTAACAAAGAAGTATCTACGGCTTATGGTGCTATTTATGATCAGTTTGTTATGGGGCTTAAGGGTGTTTCAAAGCGTGCAGCCTTTGTAATTGACGAAGAGCAGAATATCATTTATGCGGAGGTACTTGAAGATGCCGGCCAACTGCCAAATTTTGAAGCTATTGCCGAAATTGTAAAATAATTTGAATAAAAGTTTGCAGCGAAAGTTTAAAAATCTATCTTTGCATTCCATTTCGGAAAGCACTCGTAGCTCAATTGGATAGAGCATCTGACTACGGATCAGAAGGTTAGGGGTTCGACTCCCTTCGAGTGCACAACAAAGCACTGCAGTCCGGAATTTTTCCACCGCTGGTGCAAATTAACTGTAAGCCTTTCTGTTGTATTACCGAAAGGCTTTTAATTTATCAAGAGCATGCTAAATCTGGTTTTGTTTGGCCCTCCCGGAGCCGGGAAAGGTACTCAGTCGAAAAAACTTATTGAGAAATACGATTTGATCCACCTTTCAACCGGAGATTTGTTACGTGGTGAAATTTCGCAGGGTACAGCCCTCGGTTTGGAAGCTAAAAAGCTGATGGATGACGGTAAACTGGTTCCTGATGAAGTAGTAATCGGCATGATCAGTAATAAGCTTGATGCCAACAAAGATGCCAAAGGTTTTATTTTCGATGGTTTTCCACGCACAGTTGCACAAGCCGAAGCTTTGGATCAGTTACTTGAATCAAAACAATCGGCAATTTCGGGCATGATCGCCCTTGAAGTTGGTGATGATGAACTGGAGCGCCGTTTATTAGAGCGAGGTAAAGAATCTGGAAGACCGGATGACGCCAACCCCGAGGTGATCCGCAAACGCATTAAAGAATACAATGATAAAACTGCTCCGGTAGCAGGTTTTTATCAGCAGCAAGATAAGTTTACAAGCATTAATGGTGTGGGATCGGTTGATGAGATCTTCGACGCTATAGTCGGTGTAAACGAATCATATAACTAATAGTCCGTCCGAAGTCTTTAGTCCGGAAGTCAGTAAAGTCCGCAGGTTAGGAAGATTAAAATTCTTGACTTTCGGACTTTACTGACTTCCGGACTTTTAGTCTAAATAAAAAATTATGTCACAGGGTTCTAATTTTGTTGATTATGTGAAGATCTGTTGCCGTTCAGGCCACGGAGGTGCTGGTTCTGCCCATTTGCATCGTGATATATTAACTTCAAAAGGCGGTCCCGACGGCGGTGACGGCGGCAGGGGAGGCCATGTTATTGTAAAAGGTAACGCCCAGCTGTGGACCATGCTACACCTTAAATACCGTAAACACGTTATTGCCGGCGATGGTGATTCGGGCGGCAGTTCTTTGCGTACAGGCAAAACCGGGCGCGACGAAATATTGGAAGTGCCCCTTGGTACTACCGTGAAAAATGCTGAAACCGGTGAAGTACTTTTTGAAATAACCAAAGATGGCGAAACCAGGATCCTTACTCCCGGTGGCCGCGGTGGTTTGGGTAACTGGCATTTTAAAACATCAACCCAACAAACCCCCCGCTTTGCCCAACCCGGCGAAGATGGCCGTGAGGACTGGAATATCCTCGAACTAAAAGTGCTGGCTGATGTTGGTTTGGTAGGTTTCCCTAACGCAGGTAAATCCACCCTGCTTTCGGTGGTATCGGCCGCCAAGCCCGAAATTGCCGATTACGCATTTACCACACTGGTGCCTAATTTAGGTATCGTATCATACCGTGGCGGCCGTTCATTTGTAATGGCCGATATTCCGGGCATTATCGAAGGAGCATCACAGGGCAAAGGTTTAGGATTTAGGTTTTTGAGACATATTGAACGCAATTCAGTATTGCTGTTTATGGTGCCTGCCGATACATCGCGCAGTATAAAAGAAGAATACAGCATCCTGCTGCATGAGCTGGAAGAATATAATCCCGAACTGATGCACAAGCCTCGTGTGTTAGCCATAACCAAAACCGACATGCTCGACGATGAGCTGCAGGCAGAAATGAAAGAGGAGATCCCTGATGGGATCCCCTATATATTTATATCATCTGTGGCACAGAAAAATATCGATCAGCTAAAAGACCTGCTTTGGAAAGAGATCAACGCCAGCGTTATTTAGCCTCCCATAAAATGTAGTCATTACTAAGCATCGTCATTTTAAAGCCGGTATAGCCAGGAAAACATTTGCGCATGATAGTTGACTTTGGACCGATGTAATCGGCGGGCAAAACTATGTACAGTGGTCCGGCGTGCCCATTATATACGTAGTCATCGTAATCGATAGCCACTTCAGCGCCAATGGT
>Ga0157372_10000516_pt1 | contig 42622 bp, 41 predicted proteins | sample C55metaG_FD_115307 | JGI IMG/M metagenome (GOLD analysis project Ga0157372, IMG submission 115307) | Corn rhizosphere microbial communities from Kellogg Biological Station, Michigan, USA - C5-5 metaG | ecosystem: Host-associated > Plants > Roots > Rhizosphere > Soil | place: USA: Michigan...
ATGCTGCGTGGTCCCCTGCCGGTTCAAACCGCGCTAGACCGTGCCAGCCAGCTGGTGGCGGCACTGCAAGCAGCGCACGAAAAAGGAATCATCCACTGCGATCTGAAACCAGCCAATGTAATGGTGACGCCCCAAGGCAGGGTGAAAGTCCTGGACTTCGGTTTGGCGAAGGCGATCTGGGGGACGGAGTCGAACCAGGACCTCTCGAAGATACTAATCACGACAGGTGAGGAGTCCGTCGCAGGGCAGATTGTCGGTACGCCAGGATACATGAGTCCGGAGCAGGCGCGCGGAAGAGACGTCGACAAGCGGACCGACATCTGGGCCTTTGGGTGTCTGTTATACGAGTTGCTCACGGGCAAGCGTGCCTTTCGGGGTGAGACCGTGCGGGACACGATCGCAGCCGTTCTGGAACGTGAGCCAAACTGGCAGGCTCTACCTACGAAAACCCCCGCGCAAGTCCGCGAACTGTTGAGGCAGTGTCTTCAGAAGGATGTGGGCCGCCGGCTGCCTAGCATGGACGATGTCCATCGAACCATCGAGAAGGCACAGCGAGGATCGAATCATTGGCGAGTCGCCGCGATTGCGGCGGCGATCCTTGCGATGTTTATGATTGGCGTTGCCCTGTGGATCCGTGGCCCCACACGCCTGCCCGAGGGGGCGAACCCTGCTGCGCGGATTCAATCACTCGCCGTGCTTCCGCTGGAAAATTTGTCGGGCGATCCGGAACAAGAATACTTTTCCGAGGGGATGACGGAAGCTCTGATCACTGAACTGGGAAAGGTCCAAACTCCTCGCGTGATCTCGCGTCAGTCCGTCATGCGTTACAAGGGCAGCAACAAGCCGCTGCCGGAAATTGCAAGTGAGCTGAAGGTGGATGCAATCCTTGTAGGCGCCGTGGAGCGCTTCGGCGATCGCGTGCGCGTGAGCGTGCACTTGGACCAGGGCTCCCCGGAGCGTCAACTGTGGTCCGAGAAATATGATCGCAGCATCAGCGATGTATTGGTGTTACAGGACGAGATTGCGCGCGCCGTAACGGACGAAATTCAGGCCAAGCTAACCCCACAGGAGCGGACCCGCCTGGCGAGTGCCCATCCGGTAGATCCTAAAGCGCAGGACGCTTTCCTCCGTGGCCAATTTTTCACGAACAAGGGCACTGAACGAGAGGTGCAAGCGGGGATTGGGTATTTTAGGGAAGCGATCGAAAAGAACCCTGAGTACGCTCCGGCATACGCAGGTCTGGCTTCGGCTCTTCTTCAACTTGGAGATGCCCGCTGGGGGGGACATTCCACGACAGAGGTCTTGCCTGAGGCTAGGGTAGCTGCGGCAAAGGCATTGGCGCTCGATCCCTCTCTTGAGGCCGCTCATACTGCCCGCGCTTGGATTCAATTGCTTGCTTGGAATTGGCCGGAGGCAGAGAAAGAGTTTCAGCTCGCTCTCAAGCTGGGTCCCAATTCTGTGAGGGCTCATGAGAGTTACGCGCTCTATCTGATGGACGTGGGGCGATTCGACGAAGCCAAAGCGCAGATACACTACACGATTGAATTGGATCCACTCAGTCCTGAACACCGAGGCCAGTTGGCATTCGTGGCCTTCTGCTCGCGTCAGTATGACCTTGCGCTTGAGGAATTCAAGAATGCCGGAAATGACCATGGCCTGGCAAGGACGTACGCAGCGAAGAAAATGTATCCAGAAGCCATAGCCGCTGTTCAAAGGCTTGAAAGCAACTTGGGGCGGCGACCGATGGTGGTCTCAGATTTGGCTTGGGCCTATGGCCTCGCTGGTCGAACGCGCGAGGCACAAAAATTTATTAGTGAATTGAATGAAATCGCGAGGCATCGCTATGTTGCCCCCGTTCTCTTCATGACTGCTTATATCGGCCTCGGTGATAATGATAAGGCTCTAACCTGGCTTGAAAGAGGGTATGAAGAGCACGATGCTTGGCTCGTCTTCCTGAAGATTGGGCCGACCTGGGATCCGTTGCGTTCCGAACCTCGCTTTCAGGCTGTCCTTCGTCGCATGAACTTTCCGCAATAAGAATGCTGGCAAATCTCACTTACGTTCACATGCTCGAGTTTTTGGTTTTCTTCCATCCGGGCGAAGGCCACGGCCAATCGCTCCAGTGCCGTGGCGTGCTGGCGTGGATCGCAGGCGTAGTTTCCAAAAATCCTGCAGTACTTTGTCGATTTTTGCCGTTTCCTCGCTCATTTGTAGTGCTCCCAGTAATTTTTCCCGTACTTTGCCTCACGCCACTCGACCGGCGCCTGAATCGTCCTGCAGGAACCATCACAGCGGGCGAAATCCTTGTCGAAGGGCTTGCCATGAAGGTGATCTTGCCCAGGCGCACGACCTCCACACTGCCATCCAGCACGGCATCACGAATCGTTTTCCAGACGCATGCGTAGGACCAGGCCGCCTCACCCCCGGCACGATGTGAAGATTGTTGTAGGCCCGGTATCTTCCGCCGAAATCAATAAAGAAAAAAAGTTCCAGAGATGTTGGTTTATTTCGAGCATGTATAAAATTGAACAGCCATTGGGACTTAGTAAACAGATACTGTTTCCGTGCTGTGGGAGCCCGGAACAGCGCTCATGGGTTAGCGTCGGACATCCGACATTCGGACCCTCACGAGCCGCGCCGCGGTGCTGTGCCTCACAGCGCGCAACTTCAGGCCGGGCTCATGGTTCGGCCTTTTCTTTGTGGAAGCTTACCCATCAGCTGCACGCCCAGGGTCTTAATTCCGTCATTCCGCAGCCAGCGATACACATCTGCAGGTCTGGCAACGGCACCGACGATGGACGTATTCACAATGTGGCAAGCCCGCGCTCCTGGTTTGATCCCGCAGTGAAAAAGTCAGGAGTGCAGGACTTTAACTGGCACGCGTTGAGGCACACGTTCATCAGCCGACTAGTCATGAACGGTGTGGATCTCAGAACCGTGCAGGAACTGGCCGGGCATAAAAGCATCGCGATGACGATGCGCTCCGCGCACTTGGCGCCGAGTCATTTGGATGCAGCCATTGAAAAAACCATGTCGCCAACTGCCACCACAACTGCCACCGAGCAAGAATCACGGTCAGGTTCTCCGCCAACAGTTGTGGAGTAAGTCGCTTGAGAGAAAAGCAGTTAGGTCTGGTAGGCGCGGCAGGACTTGAACCTGCAACCCTCGGATTAGAAATCCGATGCTCTATCCGCTTGAGCTACGCGCCCGTTTTCTGATAACTGCTTGATTCTACAATGTTACTGCAACTGCAAAGTCGCCGGATTCGCTGATTCTAGGGCACAAGTAGGGCACAAAACAGCGTCTAACGACTCCAGCGCCCGCACCGAATCCTGATTCGCTGTTTTAATGTAGCAAGCCTGCGTCACACTCACATTCGAGTGGCGCAGAATCCGCTGAATCACCATGTCCTGAACCCCCAGGCGATGAAGATTCGACGCAAGGCCCCGGCGCAACCCGTGCCAACCGGACCAGAAAGTGATTTTAGCTTTCTTGAATGCAGGCTGCATTCTGTCGCGCAGCAAATTGTTCGGGTCAATTGGCGATCCGGTAGCAGTCCGAAAGATTGGCCCAGTTAAATGGTTCCCGCTATGCGCCCGATACTGCGCCAAGACTTGCGCGAGTGAGGGCAGCAGCGGAACAGGCGCTTTACGCGCCCGCGTCTTCGTTTCTTGCACCCGGCCTGCGACTATGGAGCGGAGCACCTTGCTCAGGTGAGGTGATCGAGTACGAAGAATTTTCGATGGGACAGGTCCGCGTTGCGATCTGCTCAGGCTGCGGAACGGAGTTTCGATACGTGCCGGATTCAAACTGGCTGAAAATGATTTCTCCCGGAATGCGAAACCCGACCTAGGCCGTAATGAGCAGAGACGCGATGTTTCCACAACTAAGGAAAGGCTTTATTCGAGAGGATTCTTAGGCAAAGGGCTGCTGCCGACAGTGTCAAAAGCATAGCGGCAGGTCCAATACCCTTGGCGTCGCCTACACGCAGATGCGATACAACCGCTCCCACAAAGTAGATTACGAGTCCAATACTCGCGGCTATGCTCAGAAAGGGTAACCAGATTCCAAGTACCAAGCCAGCCGCACCAGCAAGTTCGCAGGCTGCCAACGCCGGAAAGTATTTCATCGGTACGCCTACGGTCTCGTGAATTACTTTGACAATATGTGGATCGTTGCGAAGCTTCCCTATCCCGGAGAACAGCACAATCGCTGCCAGCACTATTGTGACCACTAGAGATGCGATGCCCATCAAATCCCTCCGCTTTGTCCTGAATATGGTACGGCAGGTTGCCTTCCTTCTCCCACGTCGGGGTTTTGAGTGCTATGGGGATTTTGCGACAGGAATCTCCGTTGACAAGCTACAGCGTTGGAAGGGAGAGATGGGCGTACAATCTTTTGGGATTTCGGGGTCAAAAGGGAAATTCTGTCTTACGAGCGAGGATGCAAGACCGACAAGGGCACGCGAGAGCTCGTTGCCAACCGTCTTGGTTTCAAGGAGGATCGCAGAAATCCGGCGATCACAACGTCTCGGATCTAAGATCACGGCTTGACAGGAGGTGTTATGGAATTCTTCAGAAATCTCCTTTCTTCGAATGGTTTTATGTCTCACGGATATTGTTACATGTGGAAGCCAGGGCTAGTATGGTTGCATGTTGTGTCCGATTCTCTGATCGCGCTAGCCTATTTTTCGATTCCCTTCACGCTCATCCATTTCATCCGCAAGCGCCGAGATCTGCCATTTAACTGGATCTTCGTGTGTTTTGGTGCGTTCATCTTGGCTTGTGGCGCCACACATGCCATGGAGATCTGGACTCTCTGGCATGCGACCTACTGGCTGTCGGGCGCCGTCAAGATCATCACCGCTTTGTCTTCGGTTCCAACAGCAATTCTGCTTATCCAGGTGGTTCCTCAGGCGCTGGAGTTGCCCAGCCCTAAAGCACTGAGACTTGAGATCGCCGAACGTACGAACGCGCAGGAGGCGCTGCTCGCTGAAATCGTGCAGCGAAAGCAGACGCAGGAAAAATTGCGACGAAGCGAAGAAGAATTGCATAGTCTGGCCGGCAGACTCATCACGGTACAAGAGGATGAGCGCAAGCGCATAGCTCGCGACCTGCACGATGACTTCTCGCAACGTCTTGCCTTGCATTGCGTCGATTTGGATCTCCAGCGCCAGAGCCTGCCAGTCGGTTCAGACATGTCGCGTGAGCTTGAGCGACTGTTGAGTGATGCCGAGACGCTAACGCGTGAGGTTCGGCAGATAGCCCATGACTTGCATCATCCCCAATTGGCCCTTGGGCTCCAGCAAGGCATTGCCAGCTTTTGTCGCGAGTTTTCCGAGCAGTATGGAATCGCGGCAGAACTCCTCAACGACGGTAATCTAGAGCAGATTCCTGCAGCGGTATCCATCGTTCTGTTTCGCGTCTTGCAGGAGGCGCTGAGCAACGTAGCCAAGCATAGCGGATCGGATCGGGTTACCGTCTCCGTTAGCGTCGGGGACGATCAGGCCCGCATGTGTGTGACGGACCGCGGACGAGGTTTTGAGACCAAAGGAGTCCAAAGCGATGGTGGTCTGGGATTGATCAGCATGCGCGAACGGCTGCGGCTCGTGAGAGGCACGATGAGGGTGACCTCCTCTCCAGGCCGAGGCGCTGAGATCGAGGCTGTGGTTCCCATCCCGATGCCTGAGAGATCAACACCTACTTGCGCCTGAAATTTGCATGATGTTCGACACCATTGCCCGCAGCGAATGAAGCTGAATTCTCATCGCAAATAGCATGAAACCGAAACTGTTGATAGCGGAAGATCATCTGGCCATGCGCGCGAAGATTGCCAGCCTCCTTAACGGCGGCTTTGATGTAGTTGCGTCCGTCGGAGACGGGGACTCAGCCGTTGAAGAGGCAAACAAGCTCATGCCGGATGTTCTCGTTCTGGATGTTTCGATCCCGATGCTGAGTGGGCCCGATGTGGCAAAGCGTCTCAAGGCTCACGGTTGTAAGGCGAAAATAGTCTTCCTCAGTGTGTCCACGGATGTCGATCAAATCAACACTTGCTTCAGCGCAGGAGGCGACGCGTATGTATCAAAAATGCGGATGGCTACCGACCTCTCCTACGCAATCACAGAGGCTCTTGCTGGAAGGACATTTGTTTCTCCCTAGGTGGGGCTGAGCCATTTCGGGCAGAAATCGGCGTGCTTTGCCACCAACTCACCGACTGACCGCATTCCAAATTCAACGAGACCCCTCCAAACACGATCTGTAATCCAGGCTCCCAAGTATCTTCACGCGAGCACTCTGTGGCAGCGGTTGAATGATCCCCGCAACTGTTGAAACCAGGCGTTGGTGTTGAAAAACTCCGATTTCAACTGAAACAGTCGAAATTCGTGTGACCGGAAATGCCTTGAAATTCGAGAAGATCGCTTATAACGCATCCTGACGCAATTTTGTTTTTGCGATTTTAGGGCGAAAGACTTTTTCAACACCCACGCCTGATAGCGTCAGTTGACGCCGGACTGGCGGTATCGTCTAACGAGCTGTCTCGAACCCAAACTGAATCTCAACCCTCATGAGTACTGCCACGGGCTGCTTATCGAGCTTCGCAGGTTCGAACCTCCATTTGTTCAAGGCTGCGAGTGCTGCCTTCGCAAATTCGGGACTTGGGCTCACCTCAACCGATGGTTGGCGAACTACTCCTTGGTCGTCCACTACCATGTGCAACCACACCTCGCATTTTCCCGACAACATTCTTCCGCCACCGGGATATTCCGGTTCCTCAAAGTGCTTTACCTTGGGTGGCTTGATGGCCTTAGTTACGACGTAAATTCTGTGATCACCATCCAATAGGCCTACTACAATTGGGTCTCTCAGCTGCGATACTTCCAGCCATTCCTCCGTGCCTTTTCGTCGGACCAAGACCCCTTTTGTCGTGCTGAGCTTAACTTGAAAATCAGAACTGGAAACGGCCGGAGCGGTCTGCTGATTGTTCGTATTAGCTACTTCCTGCGGGAATAGCCGGGCCGGTAGCCAATGAGCAGCCGAACAAGCGGCTACGAGAATCAGTCCAAGTCTTGATGCTCTCATGATTTGGTTCATCGTCCCGTTTGCTTTCAATGCACTTTACACTAACTCCGTTCATGGCTGGCGAGAAATTGTTTCGACAAGAACGCTTGAACATCAAGCGCGAAGCTTCGTCGTTGGCCAAGCTGGATGCGAGCCCAGAAGCCGCTTTAGAGCCTCGCGCAACGCCCGTTCATCGCCAGACTTCACGAGATTTCGCAGCCTGGGGCAGTTGTGTCCTAGTGTGCGATGACGCGCACGAGAACTATAACGACGAAGCCCACAAAATTGCGCAATATCGCTAATGAGGCTCTGACTGCTTGGGAACACTGCGATTCGTCTGCGTACACTTGTGAGCCGCGAAGCGACCTCTAATTTCAGTTTCTGCAGCGAACGGTGCCGTGAAAATAGATTTGAATTGAGCAAGGCATCCTTGGCACACTCCGATAATCGGCGGAACGCGCTTCAACACCCTTAGTCTCTTCTTGGTCATGACGCCCAATCCTCCACGACTGGTCTGGTTGGATGCCGTCAATGCTGCAAACGTTTAGCGATTTCAACGCGGGGAGAGCTTAATTGCGAGAGACAGGCCTTTGCACCACAAAACCTTGGCTTGTCAGGAGCGCCATGCAAAAGGCGTTGCGTGTGTAAAGCAGGAAATCGAGCTTACGGTTGCTGTCTCGTTTCCTGCTATTCTCGAAATCGTTACTAGTCGTGGGTTAAAAAAGTAGGCCAGCCTGGGGATGATATGAACGTCACGATAGTCAGGCTACTGCTAGCACTTCTACTCACCGTAGCCTCATGCCTGGCCAAGGATAAACCCCTGCTGAGCGAGGGATTCCAGAAGGCTGGGCTGAGGGCTCTCATCGTGGTCATGAACGAAGACGACCCGGACAGCGACCGCGTTAAAAATGCAATGGATGATGCAGAGGCACAGCAGAACAATTCCAGCGACGAACTGATGTTCAGCCATCTCCTAATATTTGAAGGCATGCGGCGCTTGCAGCGCCCGGCTGCCCTTAGGGAATGCAAAAATGATATTGAATCTGCCCTGCGACTTCGCAAGGCGATTGATCTGCCCAAGTCCTGCCACTATTAACCAGCGAGATCCTCGCGGAATAAGAAAATTGTTAACCGCACCTCACTCGCACCGAACCGGAAAGCGGAATTGCTCGCAGACGGATCCGGACAAAGTGCTCACGGGGAAATAACATGCCACACGGTCGAAGCGGAGGAAAAGCGAGGGCACAAATTAGGGCACAGAACGCGGAACGTGAGAGCAATCCATGGCACGCAGGAGCACTCAGCGGAAAGTTATGTGATTGAAAATTCACGGGCGCGCAGTCAGACTAGATAATTAGAAATCCGATGCTCTATCCGGTTGAGCTACGCGCCCACAAAAGAAGAATGAACGCCTACGATTGGCCGACTTGTCAGGGGTTTGTGACAAATGTTCTCACGTCTACGCCCTTGCCTTCAACGCTTAGAGGGCTTGCGTCGCACCGGCTCGGGGCAGGCTTGTTTATGAAGAAATCGCCTCCGCTATTTTTGACTGTATCTATTCGGCTACGAGCCCCCGGTTCCGTGACAAGGTGATGTTCGTGCCGCTCGCCGCGAACACAAAACCATTCTACCGGGGGGCATCCGAATACATCTTGTGTAGAGCAGCCTCAGCCGCCATGACCCCTCGGTACTGAGCCTCTTCAAAAATTGAGAAGCCGCTCAGGTCGGAGTTTGCGAACAGAACCCGACCGGCAGTCTTTCGAAGATTTCGATGCTCCGCCGAGAAGATTGCCCCCGGTTTTGGTCTTGCCATGGCGTGCCCCATACGCATGATGTCTACGCGCGAAACGCATTTGCGAATCTCCGGATGAACACGTTCTAGGTCGTGCAGGATTGCTTCCTTCCAATAGCTCCACTCGCGGTTCAACAGTAATTGACGGTTCTCCGAAGGCGAGCCTTCTGCCAGTGCCCAATAAAACGTCCAGACGGTGCGATCAATATGAGTGCGCAGGCTCTGGTGCGTAGCGTCGACGTAGCCCAAGGTCGGCGATTCCATGAAGACGCTGTCCCAGGTTGGATCGCCTCCGTAAGAGCTAGGAATGCGGTCCAGGGTGAGATTGGCCGTCAGCCAGGGTGAATATTCGAAGTCGCGCAGAGGGGCCAGACCTTCGATGAGATAAGGAGCAATGAAAGTCGGGGCGGCGAAGATAACGAACTCGGCGAGGTATTCCGTGTCGCCTGCGGATACGCTGACCCCGTTTTTCTGCGGAGCGATTCGATGGACCATCTGTCCGGTACGCACGAACCGGCCTACCCGCTCGAGCAAGCGTTGGACGATCCAGCCATTCCCTTCGGGCCAAGTGAGCGGACCCTTTTCTTCCGGCTCGCGCGAGGCAAAGTACTGAATACCGGCCCAGGCTGAAGTCTGATCACTCGTCGCACCGTAGTCATCGCGGCAGCAGTAGTTCATATACCAACGGAGGACTTTGGAATCCATGCTCTGTTGGCGGAGCCAGTCAGAGAAGGAGATGCGGTCAAGATCTGCATCCGAATCCGAGAGACCGATCTCCATAGGCACTGTAAATTTGCCGGTCGCCCGAAACTCGTGGACTTTGTCTTCGAACCGCTGAAACTGCTCTCGATCTTTTTGGCTGAGCGCAATTGCAGGTTCGATGCCCTCCTGCCAACGTCCGAACATAAAAAGGCGCTCCTGGGGTGCAAAGCACAAGTAGCGCTCCTGCCACTTGCCGTCTTTTAGAACCCCGAGTTCCTCAAACAGTTCACGAACATAGACCGCTTTCGGCCCAGGAACGGGGACGTAGTGCGCAGCCCAGGGATAGGCGCTGATCTCGTTTTCTCCCCAGCGTGAATTGCCACCCGCCTGATCGTTCATTTCAAGAAGAATGAAATCTTTAAATCCCTTCTTATGTAGCCGCCAGGCAGCGCTGAGACCCGCAATGCCACCACCCACGATAACGATCGGAATTTTCAACTTTTGCTTCGGCGGGGGGAAACTTGCCCGGTCACGGAGGAGATGGCCCTGCTGAAACGAGTCGTTCACGAACGAACCTCGCATCGGCTGGTCAGTTTTGAGCGAAAGCCCAACTAGGGCGGCGCCGGTGGACTGCAAAAACTTCCGTCGCGAGGGGCTCAATGGCTGATGTCCTTCCAATCCTTGTCGTAGAGCCGCACTAGAACCTGATCATTCAAGTGGTTTGCAGGAACCTCCATCGGAGCCATGTCCGGTGGGAACTGAAACAGTGCGGCCAACCCTTTCGCATCGACAAATCGCAATCCCTGGGGAAGGGCGGTTGGGGGCGAATAGCTGTGGGTGCCGGCGATGACGAATCCCCACTCGCCGAACGAGGGAACATAGACGTGATAGGGATAAGTCCGGAGTCCAGCGTCCTCGATTGTCTTCGCAATGCACCAATAGGAGTCGCGTGCGAACATCGGCGACGTGCTTTGTACGACCATCAGTCCCTGTACGCTGAGATGTCGGGCTGCGGCCTTGTAGAACGCGGTCGTGTAGAGCTTGCCGAGCGAGTAGTTCGTGGGATCGGGAAAGTCGATGACAATGAAATCGAAGCTGTCGGTATTCGAGTCTATCCACGGGAAGGCGTCGGCATTGATGACATGAACCTTGTGCGACAGAAAGGACTTCTGGTTCAAGGCCGTCAGCATCGGGTGGGTGGAGAACAACCGAGTCATCTCAGGATCGAGATCGACAAGGGTGATGGTCTCCACTTGCGGATACTTCAGAATTTCTCGGACGGCAAGGCCGTCGCCTCCGCCTAGCACCAGCACATGGCGCGGCACGGAGACAGCTGACAATCCGGGATGAATCAGGGCTTCGTGATATCGGTACTCGTCACGCGAACTGAACTGCAGATGGCTGTTCAGGAAGAGGCGAATGTCGTCCTTGAAGCGGGTCAGAACAATGTGCTGGTAACGCGTGTCGCGAGCAAGGATGATTTCATCGGCGTAGATGTTATCTTCCGCCGCGATCGTGATCTTCTTCGCTTCCGCGAAACCCACTCCCAAGGCACACAGCGCGACAAAGCTGATGCCGCGCAGAACTGGCGCTCTCGCCAATTGATTGGCGAACAGAAACGTGCTCCACAGAGCCACCCCAACGTTGAGGATTCCAAACAGCATCGCCGAGCGAACCAGCCCGAGATAGGGCACCAGCAAGATGGGGAAGAGCAGGGATGCACCGAGAGCGCCGAGGTAATCGAACGTCAGGACGTGCGCCACGACGTCGCGGAAGTGGTACCGGCCACGGATGATCCGCATCAGCAGGGGAATTTCAAGGCCGACAAGAATCCCGATGATTACGACCAGCGCGTACATCAGGAGCTGAAATCCTTGTGTATAGGCAAATGCTAGGAACAGGAGAGCCGAGGAGGATCCGCCGATTACACCAAGCAGCAGCTCAATCCACACAAACCGGTAGGCCAGTCCGCGGTCAATATATCGTGAGATTGCACTCCCGATGCCCATCGCGAAAAGGTAACAGCCGATGATGGTGGAGAATTGGAGAACGCTGTCACCCAGCAAGTAACTGGCGAGTGTGCCGGCGATAAGCTCATAGATCAGGCCGCAGGCGGCGATCAGCAATACCGTGATGAAAAGCAGGATTCCCAAGGCCTAGTGCACCGCCGCTGCAATGATGACGCAGATGCCAAGCGACATAGCGCCCAGCAGAATCGCCAGCGCCGTGTTGTGTTCCTGGACAATTTCCTTCCACAGGTTATAGGGCGTGAATTTGTCGATGATGAGGAACGCGAGTCCAAAAACCACGATTCCGATACCTGCGTAAAGAATGGCGTTAACAACGTTCGTTAACTGAATTCCCATCATTTGCCTCCTGTGTAATGGTGATAGTAGCCATAGACGGACCGATAGGACCCTGGGTTATCGCGAACCGACTTCGGTACGTTCAAGACCTCATCGACGCGATTCAAACTCCAGCCACGATACTCGGCGAATGCTACGGCCGAGAGAATGGCGATCCCGTAAATTAAAAAAGCATTGCGCATCATTCGTCCGTTAAATCCACAACATCCTCGATCAAAGCTGCTACTGTTCCGATTCCCCCCGCAATTGCGGCTGCCGTCCCGGGGGTATTGTTGTCGTCAGACCCACCACCCCATAGTCGCTTTCCGCCCAGCGCAGATGCTCAAAATTCATGAATTTCCAGGTGATGACTCCTGCCGGAATGAGTATGGCAAGAGCAGCAATCCCGAAGAAACTGAATTGTGGGACATCCCGGTGCACCGTAATGGAGTAGTAGAGCGTGCCATGGTAATAGTCGCTCTCCGGCTCAACGCGGAGATAGTAACGTCCGGGCGGAACACTGGGTATCGTGACCGAGTCATTCTGGCTGCCCTCGGTCCATGATCCGTCTGAGTCGTAACCCGAGTACTAACTCACTTCCCGTCCAAAGTCGTAGGCGTGCCCGGTGTCCTCATTGATGAGGGCATAATTCAGATAAATCCAGTTGTTATTGACACTGGCATGTGTGCTGAGCTCAACGTCAGAGGTGTGTCCTTTCAGTTCGAAGACATCCGTCACGAAGGACGCTTCGGTTTTACCGTTTGTATTGAAGGAATAGGATTGCGAAAACACCTGCTGATTCTGTGCCGTAGAGTAAAACCCGATGATTAGGACAACCAGCGCCACCAGGAGAGCAGCACAGAGCTTCCACACGGCTTTCACATGGCCGATTAAAGGGGACGGTTGATTTTCGTAGACGCCGATCGCTTGGGGAGGATCCCCCGCCAGCTTGAAAGCCTTCCACACGTCGCGGCCCGTAATGTACTCGCCCATGGACCAGGTAATTTCGTTGCCAGTTTTCTCGCTCGAGATCACTCGCGGCGGAGAAACGTAATCCGAGACCTCTGCCGATTCGCCGACTCGTACTTGCCAGGGGAATTCACCAAGCACATAGCTAGTTTCGGCTTCGCAAGTCTGGAACAGGCGGTAGGTTCCTCCAAGATAGTTCAGGGTACGGGCGCCTGGAGCGCCGAGGGGAAGTGACCGCAAAACGCTCACGTCATTCCAGTGGCCGTTGTACTCGGTGAGGTAGCGGAATCCTTTGAAGGGGTTGAATAGCAGATATTCGTGCCAGCTGTAAAAGGTGCCATCTACCTGAATCGTGCGGCGCTGAAATCCGATGACCTCATAGGGCGCGCCGCGGATTGTCCCGCGGGTGCCGAGCGGGATCAGTGGCGGGTGCTCGCCGGTCTCGACGTTGAACGTCTGCAGGAGTTTGAGGCGCGGATCTTGAGCATCGAGAATGGAATGACAACTATCGCAGACAACCGTCACCGCCTGACTGAAGGACCGAAGGGTCAGCGGCGCGCCGCAACTCGGACAGTTCAGCGCCTTGACCTGCGGAGCGCCGGCGGGGGTTGGGCCACTGGAGGTCACGACCATCCCTCGAAGCTGCGAAGATTTTTCAGCTTCAGACGGTCGAAGTCCACGAACTCACCGAGATAAAGTGCTGGTTCATCGTCGCCGTAGTCGATGGTTGCGAACTTACTCGTGAACGACATAAGATCCACGAACACCACGTCGCTTTTGTCCCAGTATTCGAACGGCAGCTCCCCCTCCACCCCGCAGTAATGCGCCTTTGTGATCGTGCTGACGGTGTATGGGTTGTCGTCCCAGGTGTATTCCTGACCGACAGTGCACTGTTTGGGAAGTTTTCGGCCGGGAGCCGGGAAGGTGACGGCGTATTCGTCTTGCGCGTCGGAGAGCCAGCCGCTGGTGCCGTTATTCATCATCAGGTGCCACTCATTCCAGTTACCCTGGTCGTATTGGTAGATAATTCGCCCAATGGCGACAAATGAGTGTGGGCCATAAACGCCTTCGGTCCCGATCTGAATTGGCGAACTGTTTGGCGGTAGATCGGCGACTTGCCCCACTTTTTGCAGATCAACGTCGGTACGCACAAGAATCGATTTGCAGTATTCGCAGACCGTCTGCACGCTGGCGGACCAGCGGAAGGTGATTTTGGCGCCGCAGTTGGGGCAATTCGCGGTGGGTTGGGTCACCCGTTCTGACCTCCTATGGCGAGGAAAGTCTCAGCCTTAACCGCAACCGTCGAGCCGTAGGGCCTCTCGATCGTCCGAACTTGTACCGAGGTCGCGGAAAACTTCTCTCTCAAGTACCACTCGAAATCCCACGCCTCCCTGGGCAGGCAGCAGAAGAGGTTGAGGCAGAGCGATCCGTGCTCGGGAAAGGTATGGCAGGCGAGATGAGATTCCGACAGAAGACACAACCCCGTAATTCCCCCGCTCCCGGGAAATTGGTGCCACTGCGTGACCCCAACCGGGCGAAGGCGCAAGTCCCCTATCAGTTTGTCGAACAGGCTGCGCAGGAGTCGTGAGTCCCGTAAAGATTCAGCACTACACCCCTGCGCATCAACAACCCACTCAATACCACTCATAGTTCAACGCGACAACTATTGCTGTGCATGTCCGCATTCAGGGCAAAACTTGCCGGTTCGCGGGATGGGTTTGCCGCAATTGATGCAGAATTTCGTGTCGGCACTCGAACCGGTTCCCGCTGGTGCGGCCGGTTCTCCACCGCTGGTTGTACGAGCCTGCTTCACTGCATCCATCATCGCCTGGCCCATAGCTACACCAGCGCCCAATCCAGCGCCAAGTCCTACTCCACCACCACCCTCGTTCGCGGCGGCGATTGGAATTGACTGGGCGACCTCGAACTGCGTGTAACGACCCATGTCACCGACCATGTTCATGCTGATGCGCTGATCGAGAATCTTCTGCAATTCATCGGGAAGCGAAAGATTCTCGACCACGAAGCTGTCGAGCGCGAGTCCAAGCTCGACGAATCCCGGTTTGAGTTGGCCGGCAATTTTTTCTGAGAGTGCAACCTGATTGGCTGCCATATCGAGAAACGGCACTTGGCTATTGGCGAATGTATCTGTGAGCCTTCCCACAATCGTGTTGCGCAACTGGCCTTCGAGATCAGGCACGCTGTAGAGGTCGCGAGTGCCGCTCACTTTCGTATAGAAAACCTTGGGATCCCCAATGTGATAGGTATAGATCCCAAAGCCACGCATCCGCACGGCGCCGAATTCCTTGTCTCGAATAGTAATCGGATTCGGCGTGCCCCAGTGCTGGTTGGTCTGCAGACGAGTTGAGAGGAAGTAGAGATCGGATTTGAAGGGGGATTTGAAAGCCTTGTCCCAGTTGCGAAGGTAGGTCAAGATCGGCAGCGTCTGGGTGTTCAAGGTATAAAGGCCTGGGCCAAATACATCTGCCACCTTGCCCTCATTTACGAACACTGCCATTTGCGAGTCGCGGACGGTAAGTTTCCCACCATTCTGAATCTCGCGGTCCTGCATAGGATAGCGGTAGGCGAGAACACCGTCCCCCGGCTCAACCCACTCGATTACATCGATGAACTGCTTGGAAATGAAGTCACGAAAGCTCATGCTTGACACTCGCCGCGCAGAGGATTAGGTGTTCTGGGGAACTGCGCGTATGAGACGGCATGCTAAGGTGTGCCGCAACCGGTGTCAACGATGGAATCAACCGGGTCTATTGCAGATTGTGAATGGGAAAGCGCAATGTGTGATGGCCAAGCAGGGAATTCGCCCCCGATTGCTCGGGGGCGCTTCCATCTAATAGCTACCGGTCGTCCCGGTCGTTGTCGTGGTCCCAATCATAGTTGCGGTCCCAGTCGCGATCGGTTCGCCACTCATGCCGGTGAGGGTCGTACCAGGCATGCGTGCCTGTCCAGCAACGGTCCCAGGTTTCATTCAGCTTGGCTCGCGCTTCCTGGGCCTGATGGCTGTGCTTGCCGTGCTCATGAGCCTCATGACGATAGTGGTCCTGCGCCTTTTCCACTTTCTTCTGGCAATCGGTGCGTGGGTCGGCAGAAGCCCTCTGGGGAACTGCGACTGCACAGGCGGCGGCCAGCGCTGCAACCGTAAGTATGTTCGGAATTTTTATGCTCATCCTTATCCTCCCAACAATGCGTTCGTGGAAATCAGATAGGGAGTTACTAGACAGGGTTGCTCTCAGACGGCCCTGGACGAACCTGTATTTGTCTTACATTTAGAATCACTGAGTGAGGAGAACAACCAAGGCAGCTTCCACCCAAACGCTGGAATTCCGGCCTCGTCGTTTCCTAAGGGGTGGCCACGTGCAAACGGTGGCAAGTTTTTTCTTTCGACGCAAGTTCTCCTTGGGAGCGGTCGAATCCCGACTGGTCGAGGTGGAGGCGGGCATACAGGTTCTTTGTCGGTGCTATTGGCAGGCTGATCGGCGCGCGGCAGGGACCGTGATCGTCGTGCATGGCCTCGAAGGCTCAAGCGAGTCACTCTACATGCTGGGGATCGCGGAAAAGGGATTGTCCGCGGGCATGAATGTCGTGCTGATGAACCAGCGCACTTGCGGAGGGACCGACAGGTTGGCTCCGACTCTCTATCACTCGGGACGTTCCGCCGACGTGATGGCCGTGGCCGAGCATTTCCTGCACAACGATGGAATCAAGCAGGTCGCTCTCTGCGGTTACTCCATGGGAGGCAATCTGGTGTTGAAAGCGGCGGGCGAATGGGGGAAGGTTGGGCCGAGGCAGTTTGTCGCGGTGGGCGCGGTTTGCCCGGCCATCGACCTCGCAGCTTCGGCCGATGCTCTCCACTTGCCATCCAATCGCATTTACGAGCAGTACTTCGTCCTGAAGCTGAAGACGCGCATGCGTGCCAAAGAACGCTGTTTCCCCGGCCGGTACGATTTGTCAAAGCTCCGCGGCGTCAAGAGCCTGCGCGATTTCGATGACAGGGTCACCGCGTTTTATTGCGGATTCGAAGGTGCCTCCGATTACTATGCGCGCGCGGCTGCCGCCAACGTAATCGATCGAATCGCAGTACCCGCGCTGATCCTTTACGCGAAAAATGATCCTTTCATTCGCATTCTGCCGGAGACGCGTGCCAAGATAGCCGCCAACCCGAACATCCAATTGGTTGAGACCGAAGACGGAGGCCATTGCTCCTATATTGGCGAGCGGGACGGGTACGATGGCCATTTCGCTGAACGAGCGATGGTGGATTTCCTGCGCTCAGCGATGTGATTGACTCCGCAAGGCCGTCATCTCGGCCGGGCAGAGACACCCGATGCGTTCCTGTACAATCAGCCCGATGCGGCGCGCCGGGCTTATCGTCGTCGTAGTTACGTTTGCGTTTTTCCATGCATCTGCTCTCGCGGAGCCCATTTCTGGGCTTCAACCCTCCAATTACGTCAACGACTTCGCGCATGTTCTCAGCGCGGAAACCACGGACGAGCTGAACGACGTGGCCCAGCAGATCGACGAAAAAGCGCATGCGCAAATCGCGGTCGTAACCGTCAACTCTACCGACGGGAAGGATGTATTCGATTACTCGGTCGAGCTTTATAAGGCTTGGGGAATCGGAAACAAATCTACCAACCGTGGAGTGCTCATACTTTATGCGGTCAAAGATCATAAGTACTGGATAAACGTCGGTTATGGCCTCGAACCAATCCTGCCCGATGGCAAGGTTGGGGGTTTTGGGCGTGAGGCGATTCCGTTCTTAAAACAAAGTGACTACAACCAAGCCCTAAGGCTTGTAACACTCAGAGTCGCAGATGTAATTGCGCAAGACGCTGGGATTCAATTGACCGGGGCGCAATTGCCTCGTACGCCGCAACGACCTCATCCCAGACTTTCCGTCGCCGCCGTGTTCTGGATCATCCTGGTCATCATTGTGGTGCTTGCGACACCACTGAGAAAGCTGCTGTTCTGGTGGTTGTTGTTGAGCGGTGGTCCGCGCTGGGGCGGTGGATATCGCGGAGGGGGTGGTTGGGGCGGTGGTGGTTTCGGCGGCGGTGGCGGGGGTTTTGGAGGTTTTGGTGGCGGCTCAACCGGGGGCGGCGGCGCCGGAGGAAGCTGGTGAATGCTTAGCAACAGAAGCGATCTGACTATGCCGAACATGGGGCTTTGGGTGTGTTTCATTGCCGGGCCTGCGCTGCATTTCAACTCTGCGCCTGCCTGGGTATTCGTTCTTCTCGGTGCAGTGATCGGAATAATTGCTCTGCTCTACTACTTTGCGGCGGGCGTTGGCGGGGAAAAGAATTACTGGTATGGAGATCCGTCCCGCCAGTATTACCTGAATATACCGTCGACATGGCAAGTTCTCGGATTTCCGATTGACGGAGGCTACCCGCCATCTGAAGGTTATGGACCATTCGGCGGATTCAAGCATTTCTGAGGGAAACGTATGACTCACGAGAAATTAACGTCGGAGTTTGTCGAGAAGATGAGGGCCGCGGCGGGAGACAACCTGCTCAGCGTCGTGCTCTACGGTTCAGCAGCCGACGGCGACTTTCATCCGGAATACTCCGATCTGAACCTGCTATGCCTGCTGCGCGACGTGTCCCTTCCGGCTCTCACCAAGATCGCGAGCGTGGTCTCATGGTGGCGGGGCAAGCGGCACCGTCCGCCTCTGGTGATCACTTCCCAGGAACTAAATGCTTCGGCAGACGTATTCTCCATAGAGTTCAGCGACATGAGGCAACGTTACCGAGTGCTCCATGGCGAAGACCCTCTGCGCGTCTTGAACGTGCCGATGACGCACCACCGCGAGCAGCTGGAGTACGAATTGCGAGAGAAAGTGTTCCTGCTGCGGCAGCATCTGTTGCTGGCCGGAACTGACGACAAGCAACTGTGGGAGGTCATGTTGCACTCGCTGAGTTCGTTCACAACCCTATTTCGTCACGTGCTAGTGGAAATAGGGGACGGGGAACGGAAGCACTCGCGCGAGGCGGTCGTCGCTTTATCGAAAAAGCTTGGCTTCGACGATTCGCCCTTCTTGCAGTTGATGGACGTGCGGTCCAGGCAGAGCGATCGCGGCAAGTTGCGGGCGAGCGACGTGGCGGCCCGCTACTTGGCGGCAATTACGACCGTTGCGGATGCGGTGGATGCGATGCCGGGAAATTCGGCGGCACCGAGCATTTAGAATTCCTGAGTCAGCCGAAAGGAGCTAGTTATGAAGCTAGGCGTTGTGGCAGTCGTGATCATTCTTATCCTGCTGATCGGTTTTGGGATGTATTTCAGCGTGAAGAACACGCTGGTGCGGAAAAACGAAGCCGTGAAATCCACCTGGTCACAGGTCGATGTGGTGCTGCAGCGTCGCGCGGACCTCATTCCCAATCTGGTCGAAACCGTCAAGGGAATTACAAAGCAGGAACAGACCGTATTCGGCGAGATCGCGCAAGCGCGTTCCCAATTGCTTTCCGCGACTGATCCTCAGGACAAAATTGCTGCGAATCAGCGTCTCGACGGAGCCCTCGGACGACTGCTAGCGCTGACCGAGAACTATCCCCAGTTAAGGTCAAACGAAAACTTCCTTCGCTTGCAGGATGAGCTTGCGGGTACGGAAAATCGCATTGCGGTTGAGCGCAAAAGCTACAATGACACCCTGCAGGATTACAACACCTACGTGCAGCAGTTCCCGGCGAGCCTGTTCGCATCGAGCATGGGATTCAAACCCAACAACGCGTATTTCACCGCGACCGAAGGCTCAAGGGCTGTTCCAAAAGTGGATTTCGGAAACACTCAACCACGGCCGCAACCGGCGCCCGCGCACTAACCTAAAGCTTTGTCCGAAACAAACGCCTGGCAACGTTGCCAGGCGTTTGTTCTGCCTCCATTTCTTTCGGTAGCGAGAAAGCGCTTGACCCCAGGGTGCCGCCCCGCTAATATGACGTAAGACGACATGTCGAGTTGCGCTATATGGAAAATCTCCCTCTCACCGAACCTGTTTTCCTGGTGTTGTTGAGTCTCGCCCAGCGTCCCAGACACGGTTATTCCATCCTGAAAGACGTGGAGCAGATCAGCGGAGGGCGCGTCGTGCTGAGCACCGGCACGCTCTATGGCGCTTTGCAGCGGCTCTTATCCGAAGGCTGGATCGAGCGCTTCGAGGAGCAGGACACATCGCGGGAGAAGCGCGCTTACCGGCTGAGCAGCAAAGGTCGGCGCAATCTCGAGGCGGAAATTGAGCGAATGCGGCATCTGACGCGAGTGGCGGGATTGCGCGTTGCCCGAAGGGAGGCATGACCTATGCTGCGCATCTACCAAAGCTTGCTGCATCTTTACCCCCCGGCCCACCGTCTCGAGTTTGGAGACGAAATGGCCGGTGTTTTCGCGCAAGCGAATGCTGATCTTGACCGCAGTCTTCCTCGCCGCATTTGTTTCTACTCGCATGAGTTTTCCGGATTGGTTTACGGAGCGGCACAATCTCACGTTCGGCATTTTTTCGGATTCCATGACTGGCTACCATTCAGGAGGTGGAATATGCATCCAGGATTTCGTTTTCCCCGCTCGACCGTGGTTCTGATGTGCGTGATTTTGGCAGGCGTGGTATTGGCGATCGACAAAGCAAAGACCGTTGTTCAGATGAAATCCGGCTTGCCGCACGCCACCCTGGCGGTCTGGGATGCCATGTTCTCGTCCATTCTGTTGGCGCTACTTCTGGTGCTTGCCGCTGTTGGCACGGTTTGGGGCATCCTGTTCGCCCTGCATCGAACCGGCATGCAACGGTTGGACAACGTCCAGACGTGGCCGGAACAGCAATAGCGGTGCAATTACCCGGCGGCTTGCGCAGGCTTCCTGCCCCGAAATTGACTCGCTGTCCGAGCCTTCCATGCGGTGCGCACAAGCGAGAGGGCGAGCATTGCCAGAAAGATCGTGAGGAGTCCCTTCGATGCCCCGAGAATTGTCTGACTGCGGGGCGCTAAGATATGAAACCTTCCATACACCAGTTCAATGTGCACCCAGTAAACTAGCAGGGAAGTTTTGCCGAGCTGAATGAGTGGGCTGAAGCCGATTTGTCCCATACCCCACCTGCACCAGGCGTAAGCCCCGAGCACAAGAATCAGAAGCATGCCTACGCGCAGCAGGAAGAAGCTAGGACTCGTGTGCCAGTAGTCGTACACGGGATAGATCTGCCATGACAAGGAATCAGACAATCTCGCGGCATACACCAGCGCGACGCCGGATACTCCGGTCAAAAGAAATATCCGACTCCCAAGTTTTTTGCTGAAACCGCTGGCGAGAATCGAACCCACCGACAGGCCGGCAAAAGCGAATCCGGTCCAGGGGAAAATCGGAAAGAGCCAGGGCTGCGGCGCACCAAGATTGTGTACGCCATTGATGTAGCTCTCCAGTTGCCAAGGGAGAAAGCGCGGTCGCCAGGTTGTCCAAAGGAGTGGGGTCAATAAGGAAATCACGACGGCCGCGATCAAAGCAACGGCAGCCATTTCAGTGTGGCGACGAACATCTAGGCGGGCTTGATCGCCATTTTCTTGGGCTTGAACGCCCTCGACTCGAGGGACGCGAGTGAACAACAAAGCTATCCAGCACACCGCACCCATCAATATGATCGAGACCCCGATCGTATTCAGAATGTCCACTCGGAACAGATCTGTCCACGGCGCCCAACCCCAGGAGATTGCGTATTCCTGAACTCGAAATAAGAGGCCGAGACCAAGGATTTCCGTGCCCCGAAAGATGATTTTCTTTCCAACCTGGGAGGCGGTACTCCCCTTCTGCAGCATCTTCTCGGCGATAAGAGCTACCGAAATTCCCGCGAGAAAAAGAAACAGCGGGGCAGGAAACGTGCCCCCTAGTTGCGACCACATGGCAAAACGCGAATCCCGCGCTGCGCCTCCCAGCCAGGCGTCGTAACAGTGGGTTTGGAACATTAGGACACAGGCAAGTCCGCGCAACCAGTCGATGTAGGCGAGGCGTGATGGGGGTGAAGAAGGCACACGGCAGTATAGCGGCCGCGCTCGTCACTCGAAGAAAGTAGGGGAGCACTGGGCTCCCCTGCCTTTGTAGCTAGGTTGCTAACGCTAGCGGCCTAGTGGGAGTCTGGTGGACGATCGCGCAGATCGCCCGATGGTCCGCTGTCCACGGTGCGCATCTGGAGATCTTCCGCCAACTTAAAGCTGAGTTGGGTTTCAGCTGGCAATTCCTTGTTCTTGCCGGTGTAGACCTGAGCACCGGCTCCCCCTGCGCCACCGACGATTGCTCCGATCGCGGCGCCCTTGCCTCCGCCTAGCAAGGCTCCAAGAACGGCACCGATGGCTGCACCTCCGCCAACATACTTACCCGTGCGCTTGTTTGCACCCAGGCCGCCAGGAGCCGAACTCTTTTCCGAACCGCGGGCTTCGAGTTCATACCGTTGGCCGTTTACGGTCACCGAACGCAGATCCAGAAACGTGTCTTTCCCATCCTCTTTGGGAACTGCGACGAGGTCAGCACGCGAGCCGCGAGGGATGGCGACGCCGCCTGAATTATTCATGACGTCGTTGCTGACGGTAGCCGTATAGCGTGTGTCAGCAGCGGGCTTGGCGGGAACCGTGGTGTCGGTTCGAACTTTGATATCTGTGCCTTGCGGGATCACGTAGCCATTTTGCGAGCTTTGGGCCATGGCCGAGATCGCAAGCAGAACTGGAGCTAGTAAGAGCAGTTTAGGTGATTTCATACCCCTCCTCCGCTATTCGAGATGCCGGGGACGCGGGTGCCAGTTGTTCGTGACAGAAATGATGCACGATCCTCGGCAGAGGAGGCAGGTAGAGACCTTAGGGCACAACATCCCTGCGATGACTAGCGTTTCTTTAACCCTGGCGTACTGTCGTCAGAGTCTCGCGTCTTCAACTCGGGCTTGTTCTCGGCGGGAGACGGCTTCTGCTTCTCGGGTCGGATTACGGACAGATTGGCAGGCGCATCTGGATGGACGCCGAAGTCCCACACATAACTGTTCATGCCTTGTTTGCCGAGCATTTCTGCCAGCGCATACTCACCTGGAACAAGCGGCTCTTTCGGCGTGATCTTGATCCATCCCTCCCCCAGTTGTTCGGCATCGGCCACAACTAGGTCTTGTTCGGAGCTCGTTTTGCCATACACTGCGGTTTTCACCGCTCCAGCGACTCGCTTGTCGCCTTTGACCTGAACGCGAACGATCCGGAAGCGGTCCCAGGAAAGCTGCGCGGGAGGTTTTCCGGAAGTGGTGGCGTCTGCCGCGGAATCGTCTTCAGCATTCGAATCCAGATTTACGTAGACGGTCGGCAATGAGGCGTGGACCTGGGTCTTGGAGCGTGCTCCGGGAAGCTCGATAGTCATCTTCGAACTTGCGACTGGATTGATGGCAGCTCTCAGGATGTTTCGTTTTGTATTCTTATTGACTTGCCCGGTGCTCTGCTCTAGCGGCAGTAGCTGAGGTTCCCCTAAATAGGTGTCAAGCGCGTAGACGCCCCCTTCCGGCGGCAGTCGGAGTCCGGGAGCCACAGTCGGAGACTTAGCCTCCTGTTCCTGACGTTCCTCCTGCAACTCGCGATCAAGCGCTTGGGCTTCCGGTGAGCTCTTCAGCGTTTCGCGGTCCTTTGCGTATTGATCGGTCGCCTTCCAATCGACCATGGCGTTCGGGACGTCTTCCCACTCATCGCGCTCGGCGCTGTAGTAGTGGACCCGGTCGCCCTGAATCTCCCATTTGGTAACGACCTGGTAAGACCCGTCTTTCAGAATCAATCGCCTAGTCGAGTCGGCGGGTGATGCGAGGTTCGGTGTGGCGAGCGCCACCAGGACGAAGAGCGCAATTCGCGAGTGTCTCAAGCCTGCCATAAAACATCTTCAGTTTACTCTGATGCGCTTGACGTGGGCTGCCGGGGTTCCCCCCGGCGTCGAACCTTCAAAGGCCATCGGGCAGCCCTGTGAAGCTAAACGCTCCTAAAATTCCCCATTCCCCTGTCGCCCATGTTCTGCCATAATTGATCGTGCACGCCAGCCTGCACAATTTTCCAAAACAATTCAGAGCGAGGCAACGATGTCGGCAAAGTACATCTTTGTAACCGGCGGTGTAGTGTCTTCATTGGGCAAGGGACTGGCGGCGGCCTCGATCGGATGCCTGCTCGAGAGCCGCGGAATCAAAGTCAACTTGATGAAGTTCGACCCGTACCTGAACGTTGACCCCGGCACAATGTCTCCGTTCCAGCACGGCGAGGTTTTTGTCACCGACGATGGTGCAGAAACCGACCTGGATCTGGGCCACTACGAACGCTACACCCACTCGAAACTTTCCCGCGACAACAACTGGACCACCGGCCGCATTTACGAGCAGATCATCGCCAAAGAGCGCCGTGGCGACTATCTCGGCAAGACCGTGCAGGTCATTCCGCACGTCACCAATGAGATTAAGTCTGCCATGAAGAAAGTCGCCCAAGATGTTGATGTTGCGATAGTTGAGATTGGCGGTACGGTTGGCGACATCGAGTCTTTGCCGTTCATGGAAGCCATCCGCCAGATGCGCCAGGAACTTGGGCGTGAGAACACGTTGTTTGTGCACGTGACGCTGGTGCCGTTTATCGCGGCGGCGCAGGAACTGAAGACCAAGCCAACACAACACTCGGTGAAAGAGTTACTCAGCATCGGAATTCAGCCGGACATTCTGCTCTGCCGCACCGACCGCTTCCTTGCCAAGGAGATCAAGTCAAAGATCGCGCTCTTCTGCAATGTGGAAGAAGAAGCGGTCATCACCGCAAAGGACGTTGCTTCGATCTACGAGGTCCCGCTCGTGTTCTCCCACGAGAAGGTCGATACGCTGGTGCTGAAGTATCTGCACCTGGACTCAAAGGAACGCGATCTGAAGCAATGGGAAGAGCTGGTTCACCGGGTGTACAACCCAAGGGCCGATGTGCATATTGCGATTGTCGGCAAATATGTCGAATACGAGGATTCCTACAAGTCGCTCAAAGAGGCACTGGTTCACGGAGCCTTGGCGCATAACTTGAGGTTGCGCTTGAGCTGGGTGGAAGCCGAGGGCTTGGAAGCTGGCCAGGAAGCTTGCCAGGAGCAGCTTCGCGACTACGACGGCATTCTGGTTCCGGGCGGATTCGGCAAGCGCGGCATTGAAGGGATGCTCCAAGCCATTCGCTATGCTCGCGAGAACAAGGTCCCCTACTTCGGTATATGCCTGGGGATGCAGACGGCCTGCATCGAATTCGCGCGCAACGTTTGCGGATTGGAAGAAGCAAATTCCAGCGAGTTTGATCCTGCCACGCCCCATCGAGTGATTTATAAATTGCGGGAACTGCGCGGCGTGGAAGAACTCGGGGGAACGATGCGCCTTGGTGCCTGGACCTGCAAAATCGAGCTGGACACGCTGGCGTACCGGATTTACGGCAAAACGGAGATCAGCGAGCGCCACCGCCACCGATATGAGTTCAACCGCGAGTACGAAGAGCAGCTCACTGCCGCCGGCCTGCGTATCTCCGGCTCATCGCCGGATGGCACTTACGTCGAGATGGTTGAGCTGCCGGATCATCCGCACTTCATCGGGTGCCAATTTCATCCCGAATTCAAGTCGAAGCCGCTCGAGCCGCATCCGCTGTTTCGAACATTTATCGGTGCAGCCTACGAGCACGGGCAGAGGCGGGCGGAAGAGAAGCAGAGTGCGGCGGTCGAAATGTTCCATCGACCGGTGAAAGTCGCTTCGCGCTAGAGAAGGGCTGTACCTCCGAGTGTCTCCAAGGGTTCGGCTGGCGGACTCCGAGGGCGCTAGTCAGACATTCTGATGCTCAATCGATACCCGTTCTGGCACAATTGGGTTCAATAACCCAGCTCCCATGAGCGTTTCATTCCAAGTCGAGTCCATTCGTATCGGGTCAGGAAATCTTTTCCTGATCGCTGGCCCGTGCGTAATCGAGAGCGAGCAGCACGCAATCTTCATGGCTGAGGTCATTAAGGGCGTCACCCGTTCTCTGAACATTCCTTTCATCTTCAAGGCTTCCTACGACAAGGCCAACCGGACATCCATCCGCAGCTTCCGTGGCCCCGGCCTTTCTGAAGGATTACGCATTCTGAAGAAAGTCAAAGATGAAGTCCATGTGCCGATTTTGACCGACGTGCACGAAACCAAAGATGTGCCTAAGGTTGCCGAGGTCGCCGACGTCCTGCAGATCCCGGCGTTCCTCTGCAGACAGACCGATCTGGTGGTGGCGTCCGGTATGACCGAGCGGGCCGTCAACATCAAGAAGGGCCAATTCGTCTCGCCGTGGGACATGAAACATGTAGTCGAGAAATGCCGCTCAGCCGGGAATGATCGAGTGTTTGTGACCGAACGCGGTGCCAGCTTTGGCTACAACAACCTGGTTGTAGATATGCGTTCGCTCGCCCTCATGCGAAAATTCTCGCCAGTTGTGTTCGACGCAACGCATTCCGTCCAGCTTCCTTCCGCCTCGGCCGACGGCGATCAGGCCGTAAGTGGCGGGCAGCCTGAATTCATCCCGCTCCTCTCCCGTGCGGCCGTTGCGGCCGGAGTGGACGGCGTGTTCATGGAAGTACACGACAACCCCAAGGAAGCGAAGTCGGATGGGGCGAACGCGCTCGAATCCACCAAGCTGCGCGGTGTGCTAAAAGAATTGCTTGCCGTGCAGAAAGCGGTGGCTGAAGCGCACAACACGCCGTAGGCGGACTCCCGCCTTCACCGCCGCGCCCGGGTCCGGGACCCTCCTCTTGCAATCCAAGTTCGCGTGAGATGATGAATCACTTGACTGTGGAGAACTCGTGGTCCTGGTAATCATGGGAGTGGTCGGCTCCGGAAAAACTACCGTCGGAACCTTGTTGGCGCAGAAACTTGGCTGGCAATTCGCTGACGCGGATGATTTCCATCCCGACGAGAACATCCGCAAGATGAGCCAGGGCATACCGCTGACCGATGCTGATCGTGGACCCTGGCTGGCCGCCATGCGCGGCGCGATCGAACAATGGCACAACAAAAGGAAGAGTGTTGTACTCGCATGTTCGGCGCTAAAGCACTCCTACCGGGAGGAACTCCGCGCCGCAGATGTGCACTTCGTCTATCTCAAAGGCGATGTAGAGCTTATCGGCCGGCGCCTCCACGCCCGCCGTGGGCACTTCGCGACCGACTCGATCCTCGAAAGCCAGTTCGCTGATCTGGAAGAGCCAAGAGATGCTCTGGCGGTCAGGATCGCCCAAACCCCCGATGCGATCGTTACCGAAATAATTGACAAGCTGAAACTGGCGCCGGTGTCGTATCCTGATGCGGCGCAAGAATGAGCTCTCCGGTCACCAATACGGTGGTTGCGACTGATCTTGAATCCGTCGTAGTCCGCAAATTGCTCTGGCGACTGCTGCCATTCTTATTCCTCCTCTACATCGTCAACTACCTTGACCGCATCAACGTCGGCTTTGCCGCGCTTCAGATGCGCGAACAGCTCGGTTTCAGCGACGAGGTGTTCGGCACTGGCTTCGGGATCTTCTTTATCGGGTACATGGTTCTTCAAGTACCGAGCAATCTCGGGTTGGCCCACGTAGGCGCGCGCCGCTGGATGGCCGCGATCATGGTGCTGTGGGGAGTTGTTTCCTGCGGCATGATTCTTGTCCACACTCCGCGAAGTTTTTATGTGTTGCGCTTTGTGCTAGGTGCCGCCGAGGCAGGATTTTTCCCGGGGATCATCCTTTACTTAAAGAACTGGTTTCCTGCAACCGCACGCGCACGTGCGGTTTCGATCTTCATGACCGCGAATCCGCTGGCTGGTGTTGTAGGGGGCCCCATTTCCGGAGCGCTGCTGAATCTGCATCAGCTAGGGCTTGAGGGTTGGCAGTGGATGTTCATCATCGAGGGGGGGCCGGCGGTCTTGCTCGCTGTTGTTGTCCTGCTCACTCTCAAAGACCATCCACAGGACGCACACTGGCTGGCACCGGAAGAGAAGCGTTGGCTAATCGACTCTTTGCAGCATGAGCGTCAACAACATGCTTCTGCGACACGCATTCGAGATTGGGCGAGTTTCCTGAACTTTATGAAGTGGCTGTGGCCTCTGAGTTGGCGAATCTTCCTTCTGACGATCGTGTACTTCGGGCTTACCGCGTCTGCGTATGGTCTCATTTTGTGGCTGCCGACCTATATCAAAAGCCTTTCCCACCTCGGCAATTTCGAGATCGGAATTGTTTCGGTGATTCCGTACGTAGTCACCGCCTTGGCCATGGTTCTGATCGGCGCGCGTTCCGATAAATCCGGCAGACACAGAATGTACCTCGCCGGCTCGGCGTTTTCTGCTGCCGTGTTTCTGTTCATCGCAGCACAGACCAGTTCAATTGTTTCGGGTTTGGCCTTTGTCACGCTCGCACTGGCAGCAACGTTCTGTATGCAAGGACCATTCTGGGCAACGGGGACATCGCTGATGAGTGGTACCGCAGCTGCAGTTGGCATTGCCCTTATCAATTCTTTTGGGAATCTCGGCGGCTATTATGGTCCCTACATCATTGGTTCCAAACGGAGTTCCGGTGCGGGGTTTCGTGGCGGTATGCTGGTGATCACCGCCTGCCTTGCTCTGGCGGGAATTTTGTCTCTCGTGGTTCGCCAAGGCCGCCAACGCCCTTCGTAGCTGGCCCATCTTCCTTTACAATAAAGTACTCCTGTACCATTCCGGTCGCGGGTGTGCGAGGCGACCCTGGCTGGAACTTAGAATGTGGAACTCGATCCCGCTAGGGACGTGCGCTTTTCGCGAACTATCAGGCTCTATACGAAATTGGTCCAACAGAACCCCAATTCCAAGTACGTCTTCTGGCGCGCTGAAGGCAGCCTGCTGGAACTGACAGCCGTCCGTGCGGTCGCGTTCTTTACCTGGAATGCGCAGACCTTCAACGAGCGCGGTTTGCGCCGCGGATCGGTTCTTTTGACCGCTTTCGCACGGCCGTTCCTGTATGCGATCAATCGCCGGTTTGCCACTCGCGTGCTTTACGCGGTGCTACGCGGGATCAGCCGCGATCGCCTCGATCTTCTGGGAGAGGAGTTTTTCCAGTACAAGTTAAAGCCTCACTTGAAGGACGAGGGGGTGCGCCGGGTAAAGGAGCTGGTGGCTTCCGGCACCGAGGTCGTCCTACTCAGCCATGGACTGGATCACGTGATCCGCCATCTCGCACAACATCTTGGCGTGAAGCATATCGTTGCGAACCGCCTGGAGTTCCGCGACGGCATCTCGACTGGCCGTCTGATCGATCCCGTGGTGCGTCCGCGCGGGATATTCGCTCGCCTGGCTTCGAAGGCGGACGGTACCCGCACGATGGCCCAAGTCGCCGCCGATCTGGGATTTCATAACGCCCGTAGCGTTTCCACCGTGACCCAGCCCGCCGGGCGAGTTACGTCGTCGCTCGAACGTCCGCTGGTGGATTTCGACGGTACACAGCAGAAGACGCCATTTTCGGTGCGATCAGCTCTAAGGGGCAAACACGTGATGCTCGTCGGCGTCACCGGCTTTATCGGCAAGGTTTGGCTGGCGAACACCTTAATAGATCTGCCGGATATCGGAAAGATCTATCTCTTGATTCGCCGTCAAAAATCCAATCCGGCGCGGAAGCGCTTTCAGAAGTTGGTTGAAGATTCCCCAGTATTCGATCCTCTTTATGAAAAGTACGGATCGAAGCTCCTCGAGTTCATCAACGACAAGGTCGAAGTGGTGGAAGGCGACGTGACCCAACCCGGGCTGGGGGTCGATGCTGAGGTTTCCGCCAGGCTGAGGTCGAGCCTGGATCTGGTGATCAACAGCTCCGGCCTCACCGACTTCAACCCCGACCTGCGCGACGCCCTCACTACCAACGTCGACGCCGCCGTCCATGTAAGCGAGTTCATCCGGTCCTGCGATCATGCCGGACTGCTGCATCTTTCCACTTGCTATGTTGCCGGGGCGCGCGATGGCCGCGTGTTTGAAACCGTGCGCCCAGACTATACCCCAGCTGGCGCGACGAATTTCGATGCTGAACTGGAATGGCGGTCGCTGCACAAGTTGGTTGAGGATACCGAGCGCCGAGCCGAAGGTCCAGAGGTCACCGAGGAGTTGCGTCGTCAGGCAAGGGGCAAAGAGCATGCCGCCAAAGATCTGCAGGGAGCCGCACTCGACAATCAGATTCGAAAGAACCGGGTCCGCTGGCTTCGCAACGAGCTCACCGAAGCAGGGAGGCGACGCGCCAACGAACTGGGTTGGCCAAATACCTACACGTTGACCAAGAGCCTCGCCGAATCGTTGTTGCTGAAGCAAGGCGCCGGGCTGCCGATTGCCATCGTTCGCCCCGCGATCGTAGAAAGCTCAACCGTTCAACCATTCCGTGGGTGGAATGAAGGTATCAACACGTCCGCGTCTCTCTCATACTTGCTCGGAACCACCTTCCGCCAACTCCCCAGCAATGAACGCAAGCGGCTCGATATTATCCCGGTGGATGCAGTGTGCCGGGGTATGACCTTGATAGCCGCTGCGCTCATCGAGCGCCGCCACGATATGGTTTATCAGCTGGCGACCTCGGTGACGAACCCTTGCGACATGCGCAGATCTATCGAGTTAACCTCGCTCGCGCACCGCAAACACTACCGCGCTCAAGAAGGCATTGAGTACTGGCTGCGTTTGCGGTTGGACGCCATTCCCGTCTCAAAGGAACGCTACAATCGCATGTCGGCTCCGGCGCAACGTGCTGTCGTTCGAGCCATTCAGACGATTGCGGCACCCCTGCCGCTCAAGAAAACGCCGCTTGCCAGGGCCGAACGCAGCCTCGAAAAAGTCGAGAAGCTGATTGAGTTATTCGAGCCTTTCATCTTGCTCAACGAGCATGATTTCGTTGCCGAGAACGTCGAGAAACTGTCGCATGCTCTTGTCCCTGAAGAGCGCGGACGGTTTGGATACAACACCTCCTCGCTCGACTGGTATGAGTACTGGATCAACATTCACATTCCGGCGCTGCGCAAATGGACGTATCCGCTGATCGAAGGACGTCCACTCGAGCCCCGGGCGCCGCGCAACCTGCAGCCCGCAAACGAGGCGGAAACCGTGAAAACCGGAACGAACGGAGCAACGTGGCGATATTCCTGACCGGCTCGACCGGATACATCGGCGCGCATATTGCCGCCAACCTGCTGCAGAATTTCGGCGCACCCATCAACGTGCTGGTGCGAGCCAAAGACCCGCACGAGGCTGAAGAGCGCCTCTGGCGCTCGTTGCAGTTGCATTTCGATTTCAAGACTTTTTACGAATACTTGCAAACTGGTATTCGTATCTATCGTGGGGATCTGACCCAGGAGAAGTTCGGTCTTTCCCAGGAAGATTACGAGCGCCTGGTCCATACAACCGACTCCGTCATTCATTGCGCGGCATCCCTGAATCGCAAATCCGAGAAGAGCTGTCTCAACGTGAACCTGCGAGGGACGCTCGAAGTCGTCAAACTTGGCCAGCAGGTGGACTACTACCATGGTCTGCGTCGCTTCAGCCACGTCAGCACGGTTGCGGTTTGCGGAAAACGGCAGGATGAGGTGGTCAGCGAAGATAGTTCGGTCGATTGGAACCGCTCTGACTACGATCCTTACGCGCGCACTAAGAAGTTCTGCGAGCACATGATTCGTCAGCTTCTGCCGGATGTTCCAAAAACCAGCTTCCGCCCCAGTATCGTGCTTGGGGACAGCCGCCGGGCCGAGACCACGCAGTTTGATATGGTTCGCGCTTTCGTCTTCCTCGCGGAATTACCGGCTCTTCCGCTTCGCTCGAAAGATCGCGTGGACATTGTGAACGTCGATTTCGTCGCCGATGCGGTAGCGACGCTGCACCTGAAAGAAAAAACCAACTACGATACATACCATCTTTCATCCGGCCGCGACTCCCAAACTTTCAAGCAAATTACTGCCTCGTTGGCGGCAGCCCGGGGAAAACGAGGGCCGCTTTATCTTCCGTTCGCGCAGAAACCGTTTTCGGGCACGGTCGACCTGCTCGCCAACCGCAGAAGCCCGGTCGGGCACATCGCTGCACTCATGAAAGTTTTCATGCCGTATTTGACCTTCAACACCGTGTTCGACAACACGCGTGCCACCACCGAGCTTGGTCGCAAGCCCATCCCCTTTTCTCAATACAGCTTTCCGCTCCTCAAGTTCAGTCGAGAGGTGAATTTCATTTATCCGTACCAGGCCTGGCCGGTCCGGGCTGGAGGCTCCGCCGCATGATGGACTTCATGCTGCAGGCCTGGGTTAGCTCCATCATCGAGCGAAAAAAGGCCGCCTGGGTGTTAGGTAAGGGCGAGCGCTGGGTTCCGGGCAAGAAGCTCAAGCTGCTCTTCGCCGGATACAACGGCGCGCGCAACATGGGTTCGGATGCGCGAGTCGAAGAGATGATCCGTCAATTGCGGCACGTGCTTGGCCCGGACAACGTCGACTTCAGTGTGATGAGCCAGAGCTTTAAGCTCACGGACGGTTATTTCAAAGATACGCGCCAGGTTCATCTGCCCGATATTTTTCCGCCGTTCCTTTCCCGGGAAGTTCCGCAACATCACGGCGTGGTTGCCTGCGAAGGCTCGATGTTCAAGAGCAAGTTCGCAAACGCACTCACCACCATGATGATCGGCTCTCTCGGCCTGGCCGCGGCCGAGAACAAACTATCGGTCGGCTACGGCGCGGAGGCCGGACACATGGATACTCCCATCCGGAAGATGTGTGCCCGCTTCTGCCGGGATTCGCTAGTCATTACCAGAAATGAAGAATCCCGCACCTTGTTGCGGGAACTCGGCGTTCCCACTGAACTCGGCACCGATACCGCCTGGACCTTCCCCCCCAATCCCCCGGAGTACGGGCGCAGGGTGCTTGGCGACCATGGGTGGGATGGCACAAAGCCTGTTCTTGTCGTCTGCCCCATCAATCCCTTTGAATGGCCGGTTCGGGCTTCCATCGGCAAGCTGCTCGCCCTCAAGGCAACCGGAGCGCACAAAGCGATTCATTACCGTGGACCTTACTTCCATAATTCTGGCCCGGAGGGAGATCGGAAATACGCGCACTATCTCACGTCCATTGGAAATGCGATAGACGCTTTCCGCAAACGCCATGACATTTTCGTGGTTCTGGCCGCGACCGAGCGTCTCGACGCACGCCCGGCAAGAAAAATCTCCGAGCGGCTCGGCGGCGTTCCCGTGCTGAGCTCCGACGACTACAACATGTATGAGATCGTCAGCATTTTGCGCGCCTGCCACTTGATGGCCTCCTCCCGGTTTCACGGCATCGTCACGTCGATGCCGGCACTGGTTCCTTCCTGTGGTATCACGATGGATGAGCGCATTCGCAATCTGATGAAGGATCGCGGCCAGGAAGATCTCTTGATGGAAGTGGACGACCCCGATCTTGAGCCCAAGCTGCTTGCGGCACTCGAAAACATCGCGACCAACGGCGAGAAGATCGCCGATGGTATTGGGCGCACGGTTGTGAAGAATCTGAAAGTGATGGCGCGAATGGGCGTCTATTTCGAAGAAGAGGTGCAGCGCCGCTATCCCGAGTTCCCGACGCGTAAAGGCCAATGGGGCTGGGAAGACTACCTGCCGCCGATGGACCAAGGCCTGCATCGCCTGATTGGAATGTACAGCTAAGAATCAAAGGCCCGCGCTGGCCCGCATTTTGGCATCGGTGGGGCCCGGCTGTCGAACCCAGACCAGAAATGTCCTTTCTCGACCAAATCGTTTCCCGGCTCGCAGCATCCGCCGATCAGACGCTGCTAACAGAACTCCGTGAGAACCAGCCCACCTCGGTTACCGGGCGCGAGCTGCTTACTAGAATCGGTCAGGCGCGTGCATTCCTATCCGCTCAAGGATTGAGGAAAGGTGATCGGGTTGCGCTACTGGCGGGGAACGGAATCAATTGGATTGTGATGGACCTCGCGATCATCGCCCAGGGTCTCGTTGTCGTCCCGCTGTATTCGCGCCAGGCGCCGTCTGAACTGGTTACCATGATGAAGGACTGTTCGCCCGCGCTGATCTGTTTTGGCGACGGTGTGCTTCGTGATTCCATTCTGCAGGCCTGGTCAGAAGCTCCGGCGCAAGTCTTGTTCGAGGAGGTTTTCTCGGCCGATAGGGCGTTCGGGGACGAGGCGCCTGCCCTAGCAGATCTTCACCCGCATGCTGATTCCGACCTCGTCGCCGTTATCTATACCTCCGGTACATCGGGCGAGGCTAAAGGCGTAATGATCACGTCCGGCAATGTCGGACATATCCTGGACTGCACCTCCGAGCGGCTCGATATTTTGATGGACCGCCGAGCGGGGCAAGACCGGGTCTATCAATGGGCGCCATTGAACTTCGCCGCTGCGTGGATCACCACGCTCACTGGCCTTGAGCGCGGTAGTTTAACCTTCATGAATAGCGACCTGAACCGGATCGCAAAGGAGATCCGCGAAGTCCAGCCAGACTACTTCGTGAATGTTCCCGCACTGCTCGAACGCGTACGCCGTGCGGTGGATGAGCAGATCTGGAAGACGGGGGGCGTGGTGCGGACGATCTACGCCAACGCCAAAGCTGCGTACATGCGCAAACAGGAAAGCAAGGCCAGCGTTAGAGACTCAATCTGGCTTGCAATGGCGAATAAGCTCGTCTTTCCCACCATCCGTAAGAAGATGATCGGGACCAATCTTAAGGCGCTCATCTCGGGCTCGGCTCCGCTGAATGTGGAAACGCAACTCTACTTCAAGATGCTCGGCATCCCCGTGTTGCAGGTTTATGGCCTGACCGAGACGACGGCCATCTGCACGATGGATGACCCGCGTCGCTATGAGGTGGGCCGCGTCGGCAGCGCGGTGTCGGGAATTGAGATGAAACTCGGCGAAAACGACGAAATCTTGGTCCGCGGACCGAATGTGTTTCGCGGATACTGGAACCGTCCCGAAGAAACCGTCAAAGTTCTGCGTGACGGCTGGTTTCACACCGGTGATCAGGGCGAAATGAGCCCGGCGGGGAACTGGAAGATTTCAGGACGCATCAAGAACCTGATCATCCTCAACTCCGGCCACAATATCGCTCCCGAGCCGATCGAGGACGAGTTGCTCAATTTGCTTCCCAGTGCACAGCATGTTGTCGTGGTTGGCAACGGCCGGAGCTATCTATCTGCTATCGTTACGGGAACAGTAATCAGTGATCAGGTGCAGGCCGCGATCAGCACAGTGAATCCCTCTCTCCCGCACTACAAGCAGGTGCGTGGGTTTCGGATCATCAGTGAAGCCTTTACTGCTGACAACGGCCTCTTGACGGCCAATGGGAAGCTGAAGCGCGATGCCATCGCTGAGCGCTTCCGGCACGACATTGAAGATATGTACGCAGCGAAGAAAGCCGTATAGCTTTGCTTCGCCTTCGTACCTTAGTGGTTTAAAAGGTTTCTCTCGCCACCAAGGTGCACGACGGAAGAACACCGGCAATGCACAGCTACAAAGGCAATGCGATCTCGTGGGAACTGGTCGATGGCGTTATCGAACTAGCGCTGCATCGCGAGCCCTGCAATGAGATGGGCACGCTGTTCCTATCCGAACTGGAACGCCTCACGGCGGCTTTGCCGTCGTTTGAAGAATCGGCGCACGCTTTGATCATTTATAGCCGACTTGCTTGCGGGTTCAGCGCGGGTGGCGACCTCCGCGAACTCTACCAGGGAATTCGCACCACAGAAGAAAAGACCGCCTTAGAAGGTATTCGCGATTTTCATCAGCGCATTCACCGCGCGATGAATGCCCTCGACGCGACCTCCCTAACCACGCTTGCCTGCGTGCACGGCATTGTATTCGGCGGTGGCTTCGAACTGGCCCTCACCTGCGACATGATCATCGCCGATAAGACCGCGCGCTTCTGCTTCCCTGAGCTGCGTCTCGGAATCATTCCCGGCTTTGGCGGCATTCCACGACTCAAGCGCGACCTCGGCAACGCCGTCGTCCGCGATCTCCTCCTCACAGGGCGCAGCTTTAACGTCACCAAAGCCCAACAGATCGGCCTTGTCAGCCAAGTAGTTGCAGAAGGCGCTGCCCTGAGAGCAGCCCGAGCGACCGCCGCGCAACTGGCGAAGTTCGACCGTCGCACGGCTGCCGCGGCCAAAAAGTTCATCAAGCCAATCCCTTATGAAGAACTGCAACAGGAAATCGACATCGTCTGCGATCTCTACGCGCGGCCTACGGTTCAGGCTGCCCTAAGGAAGTTCGTCGAAAGTACGGATGCCCAGCCGTATTTGCCATAATAAGGAACATGCGAACTCACGAGCAGACCACCGACGAAATCCTTGACCTGGCGGCCGCGCAATTCAAGGTCCCGCGCGAGAGCCTTTCGCCCGACGACGACTTCTTCAAGAAGCTCGGGATTAATAGCCTGCAGGCCCTGAGCCTCCTCACACGCCTCGAACAGCACTTCAATGTCGAACTGCCCGACTATGAACTGCAGGGCGTTACCGATTTTCGAACATTGGCGGAGCGAATTCAGACAAGGCTGTAAAATCAGGTTTCACCACAGGGCCGAGAGACACATAGCTTCTTCGCGCATCGGCCGCTGAGCAGGGAATCCAATAGATTAAGTTCTTGGTGGCTGTGTCGCCGCTTCTCTGTGGTGAAATAGGTGGAGGGGCTTCTTTAATCACCCGATCACCCTATAAAGATGATCGATCTCGACCAACACTCATCACTCGGTTCTGCTCTACGCGAGGCTCTCGATGCCTTCGCCAACGAAACCTGCCTGATTGAGGCGGACCGCGATCGGGAGCGTACGCGCCTGACGTATTCCGATTTCAAGCAAATGGCGCTGCCACTGGCGCGCGCCTTGCAGGACGCTGAGTTCCAACCTAACGATCGCTGCGCCATCGTCATGACGAATCAGTCGAAGTGGCTGATCTCCGCCTATGGAGTTTTGTACGCGGGTGGAGTGCTGGTCCCGCTCGATTACAAGTTGACAGCCGGCGAGCATCTTCCGCTTTTGGCCCATTCCAAGGCGAAGTTCCTGATCATCGAATACCATCTCTGGCGGGCGATTACAGAACATCCGGAGTTTTCCAATCATAAGCTCAAGATTGCGCTTGTGACCGAAGCGCCGCCTACAGCCGACCTAAGAGGCGGTTTTCGCTGGGAGGAGTTCCGCCGCAAGGGTGATCCAACGTTCATTCCTCGCAAACGGGAAGACTGGGCCTGCATCGTTTATTCCTCCGGCACGGGAGGGCGTCCGAAGGGCTGTGTACTTACCCACAATAACTACCTCGAGCAATGCAAGTCGCTGAGCGCCTGGTATCCGTTCTGGCCCGGCGTGCGCTACCTTAGCATTCTTCCTACGAACCACGCCATAGACTTTATGGTCGGCTTTATCGGCCCGTTCGTTTGCGGAGCCTGCGTTGTACATCTGCGTACTCTGAGACCGGAGTTCGTCCGCGATGCCTTTGTTCGATACAAGATCACCTATGTGAGTCTGGTTCCTCTGGTGCTCAAAAATTTGGAGCGCGGAATTCGGGGCAATTTCGAAAACTTGTCGGTTTTCAAGCGATTTATCCTCGATCGGATGATTGCCATCAACAAGGTGCTGACCCGAAGTCGGCCGAACGTCCCCCTGAGCCGCAAACTCCTGCCCCAGGTTCACAAAGCATTCGGCGGGGAACTGCTTGCGCTCATCACGGGCGGCGCTTTTATCGAGCCTTCGACCCTACAGTTCTTCTATGATCTCGGCATCCCGGTTGCGAATGGATACGGCCTTACTGAGGGATGCACGGCCCTAACATTGAATGACCTGAAACCATTCCGCGCCGACACGGTCGGAAAGGCGCTCCCGGGAGTCGAAATTCGCATTCTGAGTCCTGACGCAGACGGTGTCGGTGAAGTTGCTGCCAAAAGCGCCACCGTCATGTCGCATTACCTCGACGATCCCGAGCTAACCGCCGAAACCATCGTGGACGGATGGCTTCTCACGGGCGATCTCGGACGCTTCGAACTCTCCAATCACCTCCAGCTTCTTGGTCGCAAGAAGAACATGATCGTGACCGAGGGTGGCAAGAACATTTATCCCGAAGACATTGAGTCGGCGTTTGAGGGAATCGACATCAAGGAGCATTCGATCTTCGCCGCAAATTTCATCTGGTCACAAAAGGAGCTTGGGAAAGAGACTCTTGTCCTCGTATTGCATCCTGACCTGAATCAGGAAGTCACCAGGGCGGTCATCGATGACATTGTCGAACGCAATCGCCGCCTACCGGACTTCAAGCGAGTTGGCGGATACCTGGTCTGGGACAAAGATTTCCCGCGCACCGCGTCCATGAAGATCAAGCGCACCGAGCTCGCCGAACAGATCCGCCAATCCCGGGGACGGAGCGCGATCAAGGCGCTGTGACCGGCTCGCCCTATCTCGCCATTGTGAATCCCGCCGCAGGCGGCGGGAAGACCCGCAATCTTCTCATCCCCGCACTCGAAAAGCTTAAGAACTCTGGAGTCGAAGTCGATGTCCGCGAGACAGCGGCTTCTGGGCACGCCGCCGAGCTTGCGCGCGAGGCTTGGCGGGAAGGTTATCGCAAGTTCATCTCCGTCGGCGGGGACGGTACTTCGTATGAAATCGTGAACGGACTCTATCCGCTGCCTGACGCAGCGGAAAAACCAACACTGGCGTTTCTCCCGCTTGGCACCGGGAACTCATTTCTGCGCGACTTCAGCGACCGCGGCGTCGATTATGCGATGGAATCGCTCCTCGCCGGCCGATCGCGGCCCTGCGATGTTCTTCGCCTGACACACAAAAACGGCGTCGTGCATTACATCAACATCCTGAGCATCGGATTTTCGGCCGATGTAGCCACCCTGCGCGCTCGCCGCTTCAGCCGCTGGGGGGAACTGGGATATCAAATCGCGATCTTTTTGACTCTGGCCCGCTTCCGCCGTCGCCCATTTCCGCTCGCCGCTAACGGCGATCCGCAGATCGACAGTCGCCCTTGCCTGTTTCTTACGTTCAACAACACCAAGTTCACTGGCGGCACCATGATGATCGCTCCGACAGCAGATTCCAAGGATGGCCTCATCGAATTTGTGCGTTGGGGGCCGATCGGCCGAGTCGGACTGATCCGTAATCTGCCCGGTCTCTACGATGGCACCCACATCCAGCATCCGTTGGCCGAGATCCGCAAGGTGAGCCGCATCGAGTTCCACCTGGACGAACCAGTGGACGTAATGATTGACGGGGAAGTCGTCACCCTGCATTGCCAAACTTTGGACGTCCTGCCCGGAGCTTTAAACGTCGTGGTATAAAAGCCAATTGATAGGGCCTTAGTAACCATTAAAAGGGCGCTTCAAAAATGTCGACTTTGGCTCCTGAGGCACAAAACTCCATATCTCGAGATCACTAGCTCGATCAAGGCGGTCCCAGAACGTACCGATGTCCAAGCTGAGCGAACAACGCGAGAAGCAGGGGGCGACCCCGCAGAAGAAAGGTCCTCGCTGGATCTGGATTCTGGTGGCGATCGTGGTGCTGCTGGGAGCGTGGGCAGCCTACGACTATTACTCGTACCGGAATGTTAGTACGCTTGATGATTTTGCCAAATGTGTCAGCTCAAAGGGAACACGCATGTACGGAGCCTGGTGGTGCCCGCATTGCGCCGATCAAAAGGAATCGTTCGGCTTGGCGTTTCAATATGTCACCTACACAGAGTGTGGCATTGAAGGGCAGCCGCACAGCCTGAACGACCAGTGCCGAAACGCGGGGATCAAGAATTTCCCAACCTGGCAGTTTGCCGATGGACACCGGGAGGAGGGCGTTCTCTCCCTCACCGATTTGTCTTCGAAGACCGGGTGCAAGCTCCCGTGACGGTTGTCCGAGCTTTAGGAAGGGGCAGATTGTACGCCGCCATCGCCATCTTGGCGGTCGCCGGGATTGCAGTCTCTTCGGTCTCTCTCTACCACCACTTCAGCAAATCCAAAACATCGTTCTGCAACCTTGGACAATCATTCGACTGCGATCTGGTGAACCGCAGCCAGTACTCAACTTTCCACAAAGTTCCGGTCGCCTTGCTTGGAATGTTTGGTTACCTGCTAGTCCTCTCGCTTGCGACCGTATATCGAGAAAAGGCCGAAACTCCCTTTATTCTTGGAGCTGCCGTTCTGGGCGGCCTCGGGTTTGCCCTATACCTGACCTACTTGGAAGGATTCGTGCTTCATGCCTGGTGCCTGTTGTGTCTTAGTTCGCTGGCCATCATCTCAGCGATTACAGTGCTGACCGTGACGAATGCCTTCAAGGCGCTCAAGACTTAAAAGATCTGAGTGCGGCGTGGTGCCTTTGGGCGAAACGGAATTGCACGACCATTCTCTGCCCCTGGCAGCTTATGGGTCGCTCCTTTTGTGGTGAACTAGATTTTCATCGTCGGCAGGAACTCCGGCGGCTTTCTCACTCTCGTCAGCTGTTCGAATCCGTAAGCGATCTTGAGCAGCGTAGGCTCGCTCCATGCCCGTCCGAAAAACGAAATTCCGACCGGCAATCCAAAGACGAATCCTACTGGCACAGTGATATTCGGATACCCAGCGACCGCCGCGGCATTCGAACTGCCGCCGGTGAAATGGTCGCCGTTCGCGAGATCGGTGAGCCATGCTGGTCCGCCGGTGGGCGCGATGAGGGCGTCAAGCTGGTGCTTGTTCATCACACCGTCGATTCCTTCTTCGCGCGCAAGTCTGTGATTGGCCGCGAGGGCATCGAGATACTCCTTCTCGGTCAGCGGGCCCTTCTGTTGAGCCTTGATCAGAAGGTCCTGGCCGAAATACGGCATCTCCTTGTCTTTGTTCTTGTCGTTAAATTCGATCACATCCGCCAGGGTCTTCACTTGCGCACCAGGCCTCCCCGCGAGGTAGGCGTTTAGGTCGGATTTCAGTTCGTACATCAGAACTGTGAGTTCGCTGTCATCGAACTTTCCATGGGATTCGAGGTCGGCAGGGTCCACAATCTTCGCCCCGGCAGACTTCATGGCTGAGATCGCTTCGTCCATGACCTTATCCACCGCGTCGCTGAACCCGAAATATTTTCGCGCGACTCCGATCCGGGCGCCATTTAACCCCTGCGCGTCGAGAAACTGCGTGTAGTCTTTTTGTTTTTTCAAATCCGCGTCCGCAGTCGCGGCATCATTTGCGTCAGTCGCTGCCAAAACTCCGAGCAGGATGGCGGCATCCCGCACCGTGCGGGCCATCGGTCCGGCCGTGTCCTGACTGTGAGCGATGGGAACGATTCCCCGTCGGCTGATCAACCCCAGAGTCGGCTTGATCCCCACAATCCCATTCGTGGAAGACGGGCACACAATCGAGCCATCGGTTTCTGTTCCAACCGCGATTGTGCAGAAATTCGCCGAGACGGCTGCGCCCGACCCAGAACTCGACCCGCAAGGGTTGCGGTCTGTCGCGTACGGATTCCTGGTCAGTCCTCCGCGTCCGCTCCAGCCGCTGGTGGAGTGACTCGATCGAATGTTTGCCCACTCGCTGAGATTGGTCTTACCCAATATCACTGCCCCGGCTTCCCGCAGCTTGTGTGCGACTGTCGAATCTTCGGTCGGTTTGGATCCCACCAACGCCAAGGACCCAGCCGTGGTTTGCATCTTGTCGGCCGTGTCGATGTTGTCTTTAATCAGTACCGGAATCCCGTGCAACGGCCCTCGCGGGCCTTTGGCCTTGGACTCGATATCGAGGGAGGCGGCAATGGCCCGGGCCTCGGGATTGATCTCTATCATGCTGTTCACGCGGCCCTTGTCTAGCTCTTCAATTCGCGCCAAATATGCCTTCGTCAGAGCGGACGCGGAGAGGCTTCCCGACTTCATCTTCTCCTGCAACTCACCGACGGTTACCTCTTCAAACATGAAAGGCTTTGCCTGCGGAGGAGTTCTGGCGGCGACCGCCAGCACTCGTCCTGCCCTGAGCGCCGGAACCGTACCAGCGGCGCAAGCGGCTGCCTTGAGCAGTCCGCGACGCGAAACGCCAGAGGAACTGGATGACCCTATATGCGAAGATTTGAGAAACAAAGTCGCCTCCCGAGTACGGCAGCACGGAATTATATAGGCCATTGCGATCTACCTTGTCGAAACCATTTCAGCCAGTGGAGATCGCTAACCAATCCTGATCTCCTCCGTCCAAGACTACGCGTTGGTGTGTCGATTTAGAGTTTCGGGGCCCGTCCCCAGCAAAAACTTGCACGAAGCTGCTAGAATCGCACGTTTCCCATCTCCGCCGACCAACGCTCGGCTCACCGTATCTGCTGTCAAGGAGCATTCATGATCCCTGCCAGGAATTGGCTTGCCCTCTTCGTCGCCATCGCGGTCATTACACTTTCAGCCCAGGCCCAAGATTCCCAGGAAGGCCGACTCATGCGCTTTCCAGACATCTACAAAGACAAAGTCGCCTTCGTGTACGGCGGTGACATCTGGCTGGCCTCTACTGCGGGGGGTGTAGCGCGGCGAATTACCGGGCATGCGGGACGCGAGCTCTTCCCTAAGTTCTCTCCCGACGGCAGGTGGATCGCATTCACCGGCCAGTACGACGGCAACTTTAACGTCTATGTCACGCCCTCGGAAGGCGGACAGCCGCGCCAGCTGACTTATTACCAGGGCAGCGCGCAACCACTCAGCGACCGTATGGGCATACACAATCAAGTCGTCGCCTGGACACCGGACAGCAAGCGCATCGTTTTTCTCACGCGTCGCGATGCCTCGAATGGCTGGATTAAACGCCCTTACACGATAAGCGTGG
>Ga0157372_10000518_pt1 | contig 42480 bp, 28 predicted proteins | sample C55metaG_FD_115307 | JGI IMG/M metagenome (GOLD analysis project Ga0157372, IMG submission 115307) | Corn rhizosphere microbial communities from Kellogg Biological Station, Michigan, USA - C5-5 metaG | ecosystem: Host-associated > Plants > Roots > Rhizosphere > Soil | place: USA: Michigan...
CAGCGCTGTCTTTCCTTTGTTCCAACTCGAAACGTTCCTTCAGATTCCGGAGGATATGTGGCAGTCGCTGCCCGAGGCTCCTAGCACCGGAGTACGGCCATGGCAAGCTACACATGTCGGCAATGCGTCCGAGGTCGCCCGACAGCTCAGCAGCAGTGACCTCCCTCCCGCGATTCTTTCCCGTTTTGAGCCACTCGCAGAGGCAGTCAAGTATGGGATCTTGTTCGAAGAGCATCTCGGTTTGAGCACACTCCAACTTGCCCAAAACTCTATGGGCGATTTCCTCCCGGTGCTCCAGTCGCCCAAGCGCAACCGCGAACTCCGCAAAGTCGGCCATTCGATAGTTCATTTTCCCCGCGGACTTTGGGCCGCTTCGGTAATACGCAACGATTCGGTTCAGGCACTTCAACAACTCGCTCCAAATCTGGTTACGGTTGGTTTGGACTTCTTCAAGCAGATGATGCTCGGGGGTATTTTCCTTCAGCCTCGCTGTGCGGAACACGAGGGTCCTGTCCAAAACGTCTTCTCGTCCATTCAAGAAATCCGGAGTTCTTGAGGTCAAGCCGATCCAACAATTCGGAAGGTAGCTGACTTCTTGGTTTGTGGTGTACAGGCGTCTCCTGCGAATAGTAATGCCCGTTGCAACCTGAGCAAGATGGTCCGGGAGCCACGCAATCTTCTCATCTACGTTGTCGAAGATGGCGACTGGATTGGAACTCACCGTTGCGATGAAGCCATCTGCTTTGCCCCGCTCCAGGGCCGAAACTTCGCCCTCGGGTCCGAACAATACCTTTTCCCACTTTCTCATAGCTGAGGTTTTGCCAGCACCTTTTTCCCCGGTAACCAGCGCTATAGGTTTTGTGGGGTGGAGAGTGTCAAAAAATTGCGCCAGTAACCACACTCGAAACAACCAGCGTTGTTCATCAGGTCTCAGCACCTGATCCGTGGCAAAATTGACGGGCCTAAGAATGGTGCGTTCAAAAGCTCCGACGTCTTTCGGTGCTTCAGTGACTTCATACTTCTCCCATTGCGGGTCATCCCAAAAAAAGACTTTGTCAGTTCCGTTAGGGACCAGCTCTATGCACTTGCCGTCGAGTCGATAGATGTTCCCATCGAACCGTGACACGTAGAGAGTTTTGGAGATTGAATCGTAGTGAGCGAGGCGGTAGATACAGGTCTTCTGGCCGTCCCGGTAGGCGTGATTAGCCAGAGCTGCGAGGAGGTGCTGATATTCACCCCTTTCGGCCTCGTTCAATCCGAATTGTTTCTCGATGAAAGCTGCCAAACCCCGCGAATGCTGTTCTAGTGGAAACAACTGCTTAGATGGCCCGTGGAAGTAGAACCCATCTTGAGGGGTCTGAAAGAAAGCACCGTTCTTAATTAAGCTCTGCATCGCCAACTCTGTCACTTTTGTTCTCCGTTGAAACGCGCGAACTTTTGACTTGCGGATTCCGTCGATCTTGTTAGTTACGTCGTTCTTCTTGTTCATACTGTTTTCCGGTTCTCCGAGTTTCTATTGCTTGGCTCATTTTCTTGCGAAGGAATTTTTGTGAGGCAAACAGTGCGTTTGCTGGCACCGTTGCACCCTGTTCAAAGTCGAGTTCCGCCTGGATGGCCTCTCCCCGAGCGTCTTCAAAGAGGAATCGGACCTTCTGCCCTCCCGCTTTTACCTCGCAACCGGCGAATCCCAACCTGCGAGTCGCATGTAGGAAAATCGCGAGTGGGAGTCGTTCAGTCGCAAACATGCCCCATCTCCTCGGCGCTCGTCGGGTGTTGGGGTGAGCACCTTGAATCGTGGATGAATCGCTCAAGTTCGCTTTGTTCGATAAGTACGCGCCTACCAATGCGCACTGGGCTAAGCTTTCCAGCCCGAACAATCGCTCTAATGGTCCATGGGGATAGATTGAGTAAATGCGCAGCCTGGGTTACGTCCAATAGTGGACTCATGGTTTGCTCCTTATGGTTTGAATGGACTCGGCAGATCAGGAGGGGTATAAAACGTCAGAACGGCCTTCTATACAGATAGACACTTCAACTTCCCAAAACTAACAGGATATTTCCGCCTGCTAGTCGATCAGCTTATTCCTCACCCTCTGCACATATGACACCTGAAACTGCGGTTTTCTAACACGAAATTGCACGGAGTGAGATTGGAGGAGTTCTTCTACCCATCCCCCTTTGCGTACCCGATCAGCAATCGGCAGGATTTCCGCGAAAAACGCGATACACCGCAAAAAACTCGGATGTGGTTGACTGGAAACTGCTTGCGAGGTTTTGCGAGGGAGTCTCGGTTTTCTTGGTGGAGTACACCGCCAATTCTATACAATCAGCGGCTTAAGCAGGTTTCGAAACGGAAAGCGTACAAATCCGCTCCGGCCATTCCACGTCGAATCGGGATACTTATTTGGGGAAGTACCCCGAACTTAATCAGAGACTTAAGCGAAAGTGTACGGTGAATCTTTCTACACCGTACTCGCTTTGGAATCAACAACTCGCGTTTAGGTGGCAAAGATTTTAGGCAAATTCTGGTGGCACGCAACCCGTAGGCAAGTTTAAGAGCGGAGAAAGAGGGCTCGAACGGTTGCCGGGGTTGGTATATACAGAAGGCAAAATTGCTCCCTGCCTCCCGCATGATGGGGATCCGCTTTAGTGAGGGAGCCCTTTTTGCGTCGCCCGCCAGGTGCACGCGCCGCGTGGAACTTGATTCAGGCCCAGTGAATGACCCCGTCATGCACCCAGATCTGCACAGCGATCCAGAGAGTTGCAAGTATGACCAGAACACGATAAGGGCCTTTCCCGATCACGAAACAAACGATCGCAACAATCGAGAGTAATCTGCTTAACAAGAGAAAGCGATCCAGAACAATTAGCGGAGACAAAGGGAGCACGACACCATACAGCCGGCAAACTCGCCAACCCCAATAACAGAGATAAGCTAGAGCGCTCACTGATGCGGAGACCAACGCTACGAGATATAGAATTCTCTGTCGTCGGGCAGTCGTATGTGTGCTAAAGAACCTGCTGCTTTTCGCCCAAGCAAGTCCGAGCACAGCAACAGGCAATAACAATACCAAGCCCACGAGCCAAATTCTCAATCCATAGGTCAATTCGACTAGGCCAGCTGAGGTCATATAGGAATTCAGCATCTTCGTTCCGCCTCCCGCAATTCTTGTTGGGCTAATCATTGAACGAACGTCTCTCTCCGTACACTACCCCTACGGGTGAAGGCCTTGGCATTTTGATCGTAACTTAGAAATTTGAGCAGGACTCAGGTTCGCCATTCCGTTCATGAGAATTGGGCCTAGTCCCTGACTCATAATGTTGGTCTCGAGAGGGCCAGGTACCGGATAAGAGTGGACCATGTTGAGAGCCCAATGACCGACTTCATGAGTCATAGTACGACCCAGCGCAGTACCCAGGTTCATACCGGCTGCTGCCATTTCAACATTATTTACCCACACATCCGCAGAATTAGTAGGTCCAAACCATCCAGTATTTTTTCCCAAAGTATCCCAGTCCTCGCCCCAAAGTAGGCTTCCCACTAAACCCGTAGGGTTATTTTTAAGGTCTATCGTAAAATCAGCATTGTCGCTAGTGAAGTTCGCACCCAATCCCGCAATTCCGAGTATCCTATTAATCTCTGCTTCGGCGTCTGTCAGCTCTTGGTGCGTCAGCAGATTCGTGTTGCCTAAAGCTATGTTGAAGCTGCAGTTTTTCGACGAAGTTGCAGTGCTTGTAGGAACCCCGGTGTTGATCACATCGATGGCATCGACACGAACCCAGGCCAAGCCATCGTCACCTGTATCCTGAAGTTGATACAAGCCGCCATTGCGCCCGTTGGCACACATGACACCTCCAGGAGGGCATATCGAGGCATTACCATTATCCAGGGCGCTCTCAACCATGCCGCAGTCAGTTTCAACACCATCCATGATGCAGGTCAGCCCGCCGCCGCCGCCGCTGTCGCCGCTACTATTCGGGGAGTTCGGGTGCGGAGAGCCATGACCACCCGAAATGCAGGGCAGTGCCCCACCAAGGACGCATAAACCCAGCGGATCAACCAGCGCCATCGGGTTGTTCGTCACGTACGCGTACCGATTCCAGGTCTGCGGAGTGCTCGCATCAACGGCGGCTAAGCCAGCTGGATCAGGAGAAAGCCAGCGGCCCTGCACTGGGCTCTGCTTGCGCATGAGAGAGTCATACATCGCCGGAGTTGTGCCGTTCGTTGTCACCGGTGTCGTATCCGTCTCTATTCCGGTAAAAGACAAATCGGTTGTTCCTGCCTGTGCATACGGCTCGCCATATGGGGCATATGCTGTCGAAGAATACAAGGTTCTGCCCGGTGTAGTCGCCAGCCTCGAACTTCCCAAATGATCCCTGTGTCGGTAGTAGGTCAGGCCGGAAGAGGTATAGACTGCCGTGGCCCCAACGGGAAGAGGAATCAACGCCTTGACCAGCGTTTGCCCATTCATCACCGCGAATCTTCCTTCTGGGCCATACACAATTTGGGTGCTTGTGCTACCGGATCTATTCTCAACTATCCGGCCGAGGGCGTCGTATGTAAGACATTTTCCGCTTGTTGAACAGTCTGAGGGACTTGCATCTACGCTGTGCATCTTGTGTTCTGAATCCCACGTGTAACTGTGTGAACAGTCGGATGTCATTTGCCCGTTTGCGTCGTAGCTCGGATTACATCCGGAAATTGTCGTAAGCCAGTTTGTCGTAGACGAGTACGCCTGGGCCGGGAGCGATCCCGGAAATGTGGTACCGGGCCCCGTTGATGTCTTGGAAAGATTCCCGAACGCGTCAAATGCAAAGCTCTGGTTCCATTTCGTTGTCGAGCCACTCACGCAATTCACACTCGAGACTCGTACGAGGTCATCGTGAGTGTAATTACATGTCTGCGTGTCAGCAGCACCACTGACGTTATCGGTAATCTTGAAAATCCCAAGCGAACCATTTGGGTTCCAGGTGGTTTCGCCAGTGTCAGTCGCACCGTTCACGTTGAAAACGTACTTTGTCTGGCGCCCAGTGTTCGGGTCTAGATAGAAGGTATCTGAATCTCCTGAGCCGAAGGTCACCGCAGAACTGTAGTACGAACTTGTCTGAGTCGGGAAACTATAGCTCGTGCCGACCACGACATTGGGGTTTTGACTTGAGTTTGCCGTGACGGTTGAATTACGCCCCATCGTGTCAACACCGTAGCTTTCTGTAGGAACTCCAGCAATGGTGCTGCTCAAAGCCTTAAGTGATCCGTTTTCCCAGAATCCTGCAGTTACGTGGTAGTAGTTACTAGCCAAAGCACACCCATTCGTGCCCGAGTTTGGGGTACACTCCCACGTATCGGTAAGCTCACCCCGAGCAGAATAGCTGAAGAATTCGTCTGTGCTCTTGGCGCCCGAGGAGCCAGTATAGGCTTCCACAAGGTGCCCTTTTGGATTGGACATCGCAGTGCTGTTGAAAGTTGCACTATCGTACACAAAAGTCTTACTTGGAGTATTTCCAGCGTCCGGACCACTCGGATATGTGATCTGCGTATTCCGACGAATTGCGTCGTATTGATAGCAGATGTTGTTCCCCCTCGCATCAGTCAGTCTCACGAGATCGCCGATGAAGCTTCCTGAGCAGGCGCCGGAAGAATCGGAATCATAAACGTAGGTTATCGTTCCATTTTCCGGATTTTGCTCCTGGACTAGGCGTCCCGCAAGATCGTAGAAGTAGGCTCGCGTCTGCTGTCCGGAGGACGCCTGAGCGTTCTGTGTGACGATCATTCTCGTGTACAACAATGAATTAATAGTGGTTGTGCCATAGGCGTACGTGGTCAAATACCCGTTAGGCTGGGATGTATTCTGGGCACATACTCCAGAGCCAGGCAGACCTGACGACTTTTCACAGACAGAGACCAGCCTGCCCAACGCGTCGTATTCCAGTTGCTTCTGTTTCGTGTTTTCATTCGAAGGAGCGGGGCCGACTTCCTGAAGCACATCGTTTTGGGTATAGGTGTACTTCATCCAGCCGGGCGTTGGTTGTGCGCTGTCCATCACCTGCGTGACCCGTCCTAGGGCGTCGAATGTCCTTGTAGAAACCGGCGAACTCGGACAACCCGCACCCGAACTCGTCACACATGGCATCGTCAATTGATACTGGCGAATAAGGGAATCATAAATCACCTGCGTTGAGTCCCAATTCCCGGACCCGGGCCCTTCGCGCTGCTGGGAATACAGCGGTTGGCCAAAGCTTCCAAATGTTGTTAATCCCTCAACAACCGAGGTGCCTGCGTTGAACAACATCTGGCTATCCATGGTATTCGCGGTATAGGTCGTGGTTGTGGTTGTGCTGGCATTCGAGATATAGGGAGCAACTACAGACGCAGGACGCCAAAAAGATGCGTCAGAGTAGTTCGTGGTTGTCGTATTCCCGTTGAAATCCGTCGCGATCTTGACCACGCCGCCAACACAGTCGTAAGTCGTGGATGCCGACGCCGAAATGCTACTGATCGGGAGTGTATATGAAGTTAGAAAACTGTTGCCACACGATTGCGTGGTCGTGCCCTGTGGCGGTATCGTGATTGTCTGCGCCGCCGTCGAGTAGTTGTATGTCGTCCATTGCCCGTTTACGTCCTGCGACTGATAGACATTGCCGGTATCGTAATACTTAAAATGCCTCGTTAGCCAAGAGCTGACGGTCTGGCTCGTTGGGTTCCAGGAGACGGCAGTAGAGATTGTAGTGGCATTACCTCGTCCTGCCGGCATACCGAGGTGTTGAGGTGTTGTCGCGGTTGGCGTTTGCAATGGGTATGCCGATTCATCGTAGTTATAGGTGGTTTTGAATAGCAGGTTGCCGCTACCATCGTACGTAGACACGCTGGCTGGTCGATTAGCGATCCCAATGCCGAGCGTCGCATAGGAAATGACTGTTTTTTGAGCGATAGTGGTTGGGACGCCAGTGCTGTAGGCGTACTGGTCCCGTTCCGTGACTAGGCCTCTATTGTTGAACGAGGTTACCGTTTTTGATTGTTGACCATTATTCGGGTATTGAACAGTGACCGCATGTTGAGTTATGGGTGAATTGACGGCAGTCGTTGTGCACGGAGGAGCGGCTGAATTCCAACAGGCAAACGAAGTCAGGAGTGGTGTTTGCACACCGCTGATCAGTTGGTTCACTTGTCGTTGAGTCTCAAAAAAGCTATAGGTAGCACTGGTTCCGGTCGCACTATCCTTCATGAAATCGACTACAGTGCTGTCGCCAATTGGCGAAACAACTGTGGTGGTCCAGTGGCTCGCGATATTTTGATCCTGCGCACGCGAATACGTCCAAGTACCGCCCGGGGAGCTGAGTGCGCGGGTGAGGCTTGGATTCCCCCCTCCTATTGCGGACGCAGGTGCGCTGCCATCAGAGCAAGTGATTGCATTGTGTAGGCCGTCGCTTGTCGCCGGATAGGAATAGGTTATGGTGCCGCCCGTCGGGAGCGTGACCGAGGCAAGTCGTCCCGTGATGTAACCGGAATTGGCTCGGGTAGCCTCATAGCTGAATGTATAGCGATGCGGGTTCGTTTGCGTGTCATCGGGTAGGGCAATACTACTTATCAGAGAAACATTTGTTTTGGTGTAATCCGTCACAGTGCTGCAGCCGAAGTTCGTCTTCACATTGTAAGAGCTGTAGGTGACCTTGTAGCTCACAGTCGCTCCGCTAGGAGCTGTGTAAGCATACGTTACCGGATTTGTCCCTGAAATGGTCAGAGCGACTTGTCCGAGCGTATCTGTGATCTTGATGGGAGGGATTCCGCCAGATGCGGTGGAAGAAGTTATCTGGTTGCCATTCGCGTCTGGCCCGACCTGATACGGCTGTATCGTGACCGCGGTGGGATCAAAATTCATTGGAGGAAAATACTGGGTCCCATCGGATGATTGCACGCAAACGTTATTGCCGCTTGGGCCTGCAAGAGAGCAGCTCCCTGCATAAAGTGTCCAACCAGAATTATCGGATGCTGCGATTGCTGGATATGACCTGTTGTTGGTATTGCCGCAAGTCCCGCCAGCAAAACTCCATTGCACTCCCGGAAAGCTGTGCGTTGCTCCTGCGTTGTCAATGTAGGTCCAATTTGTATAATTCGACCATCCGCCGGTCGCTACGTTCTGCCAAGACCCGTTGATGAATTCTAGGGTGGTGCACTGACCGCCAGTACTTTGATAGATGATGACGCCGGCGGACCCCGAGTATGGTGTGGACCAGCCCCAGTTTGTCGCGGGTTGCCAGGTGGTTGTGCTGCCCACCGTAACTGGAGTCCAAATAGAGCTATCGTAGGTGAGGTCATACGCGAGTGGGATTCCCCGCCCAGCCTTGTGCAAGATCGGAACGGCGAAATGGACGTTGAGGTTTCCAAGGTTCACCGAGTCGAACGGCCCACCCCCATAGCTGTTGAATGCCTTTATGCCGGCGGCGACTTGCGCCCTTGCAGGCGACGTGATGAGAAAGCCGAGCGCTATCGACAGCACGACTAATAGACTAGTTCCGATCTCTACCTGTCCGTTCGTCTTTCTCATTGTTTCTCTCCCCAGCGTTCTCGTCTTTTCTCCAGACCTCATCATTTGATCCCCAGAATCAGGGCAAACTGAAAGCCGTGGCTGCCAACCCGGTATTCAGGTTCACGCTCGTGACTGTCGCATCCAAGATGACTCCTCCATTCAGGAGCTTTTGGAAGTGATATGGGATTTGCACTCCCTTAACTGCTTGGTAATTGGCAAAGAGGATTTCGACCGGGATGTCCCTGCCTATGTCCTTGTCGGGATGCACGTTGAAGTCAATCGCCACGGGAAGTGAATTTGTGGCACTGAGATAGAAGTCCATCATGCTCTGCTGCTGAATGAGCGGAGCGCCCGAGACAGGAGCCAGCGAAACCTGAATATGCTGTGTATTTACCCCATTATGTTGTTCTTGCCCCACATACTTAAACACGCATTGCAAATTGGCAACCTGGGTGAGCGATGACAGGGCAGGGAAAAACCAGGAGGCATCAGTCAGGAGGTTGTGTGACGCTTGAGCAACCGGCGTACCGCCATTTTTGTTCCAGGTGCCTGCCACCGTCCCACTAGCCGCGCTTCGCGCTTCGGATAGAGTCACGCCGCCCAGGTTCAAATCCACTCGACTCTGGCCCATTCCTGCGGCGCGAAAAACGGCCGTACCGGTCTGTGCCATGGATCCCTGGATTGAGGTAACATTTGCATTTATCGTCACGTCACTCACTATTTGCCCTGCAGTCAATGCCTGGACTGCCTGCCGTGCTAAGGAAACTGCCAGTGGGTCACTCGACGGTGTGCTCGCCGAACTCGTCGGGGTTTGCGCAGCTAGGCTGCATGAGAATAGGAATACCGCTGCAACGATGAGAAGGCGCATACGTCCTCCGGGCATACTTCTATTGAGTTTTTGGACAAAGGGACCCGACTGCAGACAGCAGTACGAATCTTGCGGGGAAGTGCAAGCTAGCGAGAGAACGGAGCCCCTGAGCTTGAGGAGAACCATCTACTCACGTTAGGGCTGCAACGGTACATACATTGGCTTGTGGAAATCAAGAGGAAACGATTCGACTTCAACACCGAGAAGGTTTGTCACCTGGGGATTGCGAGTTCTTTATAAGTTCGGTGGTGATGGGCATGAAACTCACTTTTATCCTCGGCGACCGACATTCGGTCATGCTGACCTGTTATCAATGAGTGAGCCGCTGTGGTAATGTGGCAGCCGTGGGCGGGATTGCCAAACATGCCTTTTCCATTCTTGCGTTCGTAAGCCATCAGCTTTTTTGCCCTTACCTGCTGGTCGTCCTCAGCGCGTTCCTTACGTTCACCGCAATGCCGCTAGTCCAAATCTGGTAGAAGGCTGCAGGTGTACGAACGGCGCACTGGATACTAACAGAAACCCCGTACTACCCGGTTCAGATCACCATTGCATTGATTGCTGGCTTTGCCGTTGGCAAAATTCGACGGATTCCCTTCACTCGCTGGATGTGGGTATTCCCATTGATGCTTCTGCTCGGGGCCTTGGTAGTTGTGCGCCTGCCGGAAGGGCAGATCAGACTAGATCATTTCTTCGGGTGGGGAGGTTTGCCCCAATTTCATCAAGGGACGAAATCGTCTTTACCTTGCCTTTCTACGTCTCGGTTGCGTACTCAGGAATCGCCTTTTTTGTGCAGCGGCGTAGGCGCGGCCACGACACACTACGGGCTTTCTAATTACTCAACTGCGCAATCGTCTTGCTTGTAACCTTCGGCTTCATGCTGCCAGAGCAAACAATCGCCCTCACTTGCTGCTGAAGTAGTTCTGGGTGATCGCGTCTTTGACTTGCACGAATAGCATAGTGAAACGATATAACGTCATTGATCCGCTGAGTGGGATAAAGATGCTTTATGCGCGTCTGTTCACTGGAATTCGTAAAGATCGCAATCCCAGGTTTGCCGCTTGCAATCCGAGCCATGTGGACACTCTCGTCCAATAGGCCTTCCGGAAATTCCACATCAAGCTTAAAATCCATGGCAGCCAAGTCCCCATCGTTTTCTAATCCGACGGATAGCATGTACCGCTGATCCTCGCCTCCGCCGGGGACAGGAACACGCCTACTCGAGATGATGGGGGAAATTGACAACGGTTCTGGCCTTGGCTTTTGCCGTTTAAGATTGGCCCACGACGGCAGAATGCGTTCCAAATCGGCAATGATTTCAGAATCCTGTCGGAAAGATTCTGGGTTCAAGTGCAACTTGTCCCTCAGGCCCTCCCGCCGGATGTTTTCATGGACGTACATCCGTACGCGAAGGGGACTCTCCAATGCCTGAGAGATGAATGCGGCAATGGCAATCTCTTGCTCTATCCAGACAGAAGCTCGTGTCCATGCTGCTTCGTTCAGGTCGGCGGGGTTCGTAACGTTTCCTCGTGGATGCATTATTGCGATGAATCCAACAGCCCTACCAAGTCTCTTCAGAATATTCTCGGTAACGCCCTCAAATGTCGTCTGATTTTGCGCAAAGTAGGCTTCGCAACCCGTAATATCTTCGATCAGTCCCGCAATTGACTGTCCAAGCTGACGTTCTAAAGAAGTACTCTGACCGCAACTAACAAAGATCAGGGGCTCTCCCGCCTCACGGTCCGCAGCCCAGTTGTTCGTTTTTTTGTGCCTTCGTTCCTCAATTTCCACTTTCACTGAATTGAGAGGATCTGGAATACGCGATAGCTCGCCCGAGATATAGGTGCTCGCACCTTGCATGAGCCACGGCTGGTTTGAAGTCGCCTGATTCGCGTTCCTAATCTGAGCCTCTCGTAAATCTGTCATCTCCTGCAAGACATGTTTCTCAATTTCGTCGTCCAAAGGGACCCCGTAAAGTTCGTAGGCATCGAGAAGAACCTTTAGTTTTGTTGCAAGGAGGGCTTCGGTGAGCTGTTTATAAATGTCGGAGGTGACCTTCCACATCGCTCCAGATAGCAGAGTGCCTCTCGCTGACATCTCGTTTTTGCGACGAGCGAGTTCCTCCTGACTCGCCGCGACCCTCCGCTCGAGTTCCATAACAAATTTCCGCTGGGCGTGCTGCTGCGCCTTTCGAACCGCGTTCTTTTCCGCCATTTACCGTAGATGTCTTGGTTGTTTTCCAGCAGAGTAGCAGTTCTGTGGTAGGGAAGACAATTGAGCTTACAATGTGTTATGCGTGGAGGTTCTGCATGAGGACACGTACAATTCTGGCATTCGTTTTGTTGCTGGCTGTTCAAGCTGGTTCTCAAGCCGGACCAAAACGCGCCGCGCAGGCCCAATGCAAATTCTCTGACGGAACCAAAATAAGAGTGTTGTATTCCCAAGAGCGCCAAAGCTATCTATTCAAAACTGATGAAGGCCTCATTACAATCAAAGGCGTTCGGGTAGCGTCCGGTGACTACACCGTTTCGACTGCAAAGGATGAATACAACAACTGGACGTTGCGGATGAGAAAGCCAACCCTGAAAAGTCTCGGTGCCCTACCTGCGCTGACTATGTCTATTGCAACGAAGGAGCTAACAAGCGATAGCTTTCCTGTTGTATTCGAGCACACAGGCGGAAGCTGCAAAATGTATTGGCGGCAGAATGAGCACTTGTTGTTATCACTCGAATTTACAAGAGAAAACGCCGACATCCCAGTTCTCAACTGGTCAGGTGGCGATAAATTCTAGAATTGTCAAATTTTCAACTCTGTCGTCCGGCTGGGTCCCTATGTTTGAAAAACACCCCACCCCCCTGGACGTAGCTAAAACTTCTTAACTTCCCGAACGCCGGGTTGGGCAAAGGGGTTTGGGTAGAAGTGAGGCGCGGAGGTAGATGGCCTCGGACCGAGTGTAGCGGATTCTGCAGCGGGCAGCAGGTTATACGGAGTTGGATGGGATTGTACGGATTCATGAATGGTTCAGACTCTGCAATCACTTGCAATCTGGTGCAACTCGCTCCCAGTGAACGGGGAAGAACTCTTAATCAGTAGGTTGAAGGTTCGATTCCTTCCGCGCTCACCATCTTTTCAAGCACTTGGCAGCACTCCCTACTGAGCTGAAAATACGATTGTGTCCTTTTTGTGTCCTTACTGGACACGATGACTGGCCACTGCGGCCACCTCATCGATGTTCTGGTGCTGGTACTTCATCGTCGTGCTCACGGCTGTGTGTCCCATGACATTCATGACCGCGAACAGGTTCTTGGTGCAACATGGCTCTGGAATCGAACTTCGACACAGCAGCGCACCGCACTTTACGCATCCGGCCTTGGCACCGAACCTGGCCTTTTCATTGACGGACATCGCGAGGAACTAATCGACAGCCTAGCTCAATTGCACTCTGCCTTCTTGGTGGCAGATCCACAGCTCGCAGGTGACGCTGCCGTCCGTTTCGCCGCCATCGTACTGGACCATCCTTTTTTTGGCGTTCGGACCCTGCCAGAATCTTGGGAAATGGCGCTGAAGGAATGGATCGCTGGCGTTCCCGCAGCGGAGATACTGAAGGATCGCACCGGGCACGACGCCAATCGAATTCAGATCTTCTTACAGGATGCCATTTCGTTCAAACTGGTGTGGGCAGCCGAAGCCGTCAGGGTGCAAGCGATCGCGATGGCGCATCCGAGGTTCGCTGAGTTGGGCGAGGGCCCTGCACTGGCGTTCACTTACGGCGTGAGCAACCAGCCTGCGGCTCTTCTTTGCCAAATGGGCCTGGCATCACGAACCGCAGCTATCTGGGCCATCGAGAGGACAAAAGCCACGTTCAAGGACAGTTTTGGGGCACGGTTTTGGTTGACGATGCATGAGCAGTTGCTCGCGCAGAAGGACTTCTGGAATACGGCAGACCAGCACCTACTTTGGACCCGATTCGTAATGCGCGAAGACATCGACTCGCCGAGAAAGTGGACGCGTCTGCCACTCGCTCTCGATGTCCAGTGGAGCGGAGTGCCTCCCACGCCGGGGACTCGGATGAGAGTGATTCCAAAGGCAGACAGTACGGCAATTGTCTGTGACGGTGACCTTTGGCCGGTGGGCCGTATAGCGATGCCTTTCGACTCGACAGCGTGGCACACGGAAGGGGTTACGGGAGACGATGGGAAACTGCAGGTGACGCTCTACGGACCGGCCACCCACGCGGTGAACTGACTTGAGGAAAGCAGAATGTCCTCATCCAATGCAAGGTCAGTACCGAGAAACGCCCTTCTGTACAGCTTCCTGTACGAATATCGTACGGTGTCCGGATGGTCGTCCAGGCTGCTCAGATTGGAAACGCGTTGGGTGTTCGTTATAACGCCGACGCGGCTAGCCTTCTTACGATGGCCAAACTCCTGGCCTAACATGCAGCAGAATTGAACATGCATGGCGGGATTCCTGCGGGGCGCGGGTGCAGGCCTACTTGTGCTTCTGCACGCTTTCGAATCCCTTTTCAAATTGGGTGACCAGCGGAGTTTCACCGTACTCGAGACCGTCGCGTCCCATAACGCGCCAGAGAAAATTGCCGATCGGTTCTTGGTGCCCGTCGTACACGGCCATCAGATCTTCGGAAGGCCGGCTGGTCACGAGGATGATGACGTCGGCCTCGGAGGGTCGGTACACGATCGTCAGTTTGCCCCACTTCTGAATGGCGTCCTGCACGGCGCCGATCGCGTTGCGATCTTCGGGAAGCAGGTTAGGATTGAATTGATCTCCGTCATAGGAAGATACGTAGACGTAGCGCGCATTCGCCAGAGTGCCAGGAAACGCCGGTACTTTCGCCGTACTTGGATTGGGCGCAGCCAGGGCGGAAACCGCCGCCAGAATCAAGCTAATCGCCACGAGAGAAAATCGCTTCATAAGATGCCCTCTGCTTATTTGATGTCTATTCCTTTCACCTTGGTTCTTTTGGCATAGAGGTGCCTTTTTGCGGTTTTATGCTTTAGATGAAATAGACTGCGACCATAACACGGTAGAAAACGCCATGTTACGCCTGCAAGCAGCAGTCTTCGGTTTAGGTCTGGGCGAAGGATCGTTTTTGCTTTTGAATGACTTGTGCGGGCTATGGCCTGGCTCTTTTCTGGGATGATGAATAGAGGATAATACGATGTCCCTGCACAAATCGGACCTAAGGTCTACTCAGGCGCAAGTACGGGCAACAGTTGACTAACGAGATTCAAATCGCCCACGCCTCAATCCTCGCCAAGTAGCTTTGAGAATAACGGCTGCGATCACGAGCACGAGACACACCCAGAGGACCGCCGCGAGAATAGAGCCGAGAAACAGGGCAAGGAGCAGAACGGCTACTGCAATGGTAACGATAGCGAGGCCGGCAAAGAGGAGCCTGAAGCGACTCCAGAGGCTCAGCGGTACTGGCGGCTGGCCCGCACCGGATCGGCTCGACAGAACGATCTGGAAACGGCCTTTCACAGCTCACATTATAGGTGGACGTTGACGTTCACTGTGCGATCATCGCGTCTTCAATTAGCCCGCTTGCGTCATCGGCTGCACAATGTCGAAGCGCAGCCCTGACCAGCCCGGCCCGCGTCCCGGTCCCGATATGCGAGCCAGCCACAGGAACGTACTGCCATCAGAAGACCGCGTACGCCGGAAGTAGCGGTCGGCGATGACCCCTGCCCGCGGAATGATGCGATCGGCGACGAGAAAGGCGTGTTGCGGTTCCAGCAGAACGGCGCGCGCAGTCAGAAAATAGAAAGTGCCATCCGGTTTGGGAACCTTCATGGTGCCACGACGGAGGAACAGTTCGTTCTGCGGCGACTGTACCGGTACCATCGGAATCCAGTTATCGGGTGGGGGAACCTCGAGCGTGTAATAGATCTGCGGCCCCCCAGGCTGAGCTAGGGGAGGCGAGGGGGGATGCGGCCCTCCCTGGAGATATGTCTCGTAAGCGTCGACAGGCGAGTCGAGATCGCCCTGCAGTTGATGCTCCACCGCCCACGCCATCGCAGCCTGATCGTCACGCAGGAAGAGGACCTCTTCGATGGCATCGGCGTCCTCGGCGATACCCAGCTTCGGCGCCATGGTGATGAAGTCGGAACGGGCGCCGCTTTCGCCCGAGAGTTTGAACATCGACCACGGACTTTCGCCGGCATTGACCTGCGCCTGCTCCGAGGGACGAATCAACGTTCGCACCCCGAACGTATCGGTAACCACCAGCGTTGTGACACGCTCCAGCGTTCCGATCGGCGTGGGCACGGGAACCGAGAACCAGTCGTTGCCATAGACCAGCGCGAATTCCATCACCAGCAGCTTGGCGAGATCCACATGGTCGGCGTCCAGTTGGCCGAAGTCGGTAACCGCGTCCTCAAAGTTCCACCAGCGCGGATCGGGCATGCCGCGAAAGACCACATGGTTGGGCAGGAAGTTGAAATCGACAGGCGTGACCTGCGCAGGATTGGCCGATGAAACGTCATTGGTTTCCGCGTTGTCCAGATCGAATGAATACCAATCCAGATGCCCGCCGGGAAACTCGCGAGCGTTAATCAGCAGGTTCTGCTGCGGCGTGGGAGAACCGAGCGCAAAGCTGTATCGCAGTTGCTGCGACTGCCAAGCGGAATCGTGATTGGGCTCGCTGAACAGCGACTGGCGGTAGGCAACAAAGCTGGTCAGCGCGGCAGCTACTTGCGGATTGGAGGCCTGTGACGGAAGAGGCGTTGGAGGAGGCTGACCATTGGCGACCGCCATCGCTGAAATATAAAGTGTCTCGCCGTCGGTGACGCGCCCCACGGCGAGGGAGCGAAATCGCAGAGAATCGCTGTCCACGGATACGGGATCGAGAGCTTTGACGGCAATCGGAAACGCCGCGCGAAATGCATCGATCACTACCTGTGGAGAAGCCACGCCGGAAGCTCGCACCAGCTTTTCGAAATAAAGCCCCTGTTGCACTGACCCGCGCAAATTGAGCGCCACCGCTTCGCGTTCGACATGCGCTTCGATGGGTAGCTTGGGGTCGAACGGGACGGTGGCAACATCATCGAGACCAGGCCGGTAAGTCGTGATACTGCGCTGCTCAAGACCAAGCGTCGCCTGCACCGGGGAGCCGGAATCGTCGCCAAGGAATTCGCCCACTTGCCACTGGCGCGTGAGGAACCACAGCGGATCGCGTACCTGTGCCTGCAAACTGCGCACCATCGAGCCCTCGCGCGGCAATGGCTCCAGCCGCGTCCACGTGGTGATGGATGGAATTTTCAGCACGGCGTTAACGAAGGTTTGCAGTGACACGAGAGTACTCCTTCAGAGTGGCGAAATTGGTGGAGATGGTCGCGCCCTGCAAGTTCAGCGCGAAATACAGAGCAGGCAGAATCTGCCCCACTTGGGCGACGCTGTCCAGATCGACCGAGCGTATTTTGGCGAGTTCCAACGTCTCCTGCAGAATGCCAGTGATGAGATCGTCGTCCCAGACAGCGCGATCATCAGGACACACCGCCAAAAGCAGAGCCTGCGGTGCGCGCGCCTTCGGCTCCTCGTAGTGGAAGGCGACGGACGCATTCTCCTGAAGCGACGGAATGCGCTCCGGCCACTCGTCGATGAGCAGACCCGCGTAGCTGTTCTGGGTTAGCGGATCGCCGTCGGTGAGGCAGGCGAAAGCCACGCGACCTTTGGCGGGAAGATTGGAGGGATCGATGCCGAGGCCGAGCCATTTGTCACCAGCGGTCGCGGGAAGTTGTCCTAAGAGAAATGCAGCGGGATCGGCATTGCCGTTGCCCAAGAGTTGCGACAGTGAGTAGGCTGCATCCAGACGCGAGATGCCTGGACGAATGTGGGTAAGTTGCGTCAGCCAGCGTGCCGGAGCTTGCGGGTCGCTCGCGATCAATGCCGCCGATTGCGAGAAAGCCGTTTGCAGCGATCCGAAGTCGGGAGGTGTGAATCGCGGCAGCACGACAAAATCAGCACCGAAGATAGTTCCTATCAGGGCGGTGAGGTCCGATGCCTGCGCTGTAGCAATGACAACGACGGATGCTTTTTTGAGCCGATCTTGCAAGAGCGCCGTCACCGATGCCGCCTGCACCGCGAGGTTCGGGTCTGATCCGGTGCTTGACAGGGGAACCGATCCCGTAACGCCATAGAAGCTGCAGCGCAGTAGAGCGGCGCGCACAGGATCGGGGTTGCCGGGAAGCAGACCCGCGGCGGAGGTCAGCGTCTGCAGATCGTTTTGCAGACTGGTGGCCGCGGCTGCGGCGCGTGTGCGCAGATCGCCAACATCGAGTACGCCTCCGGATGTGCCAGCGTCGACCTCAGGCACTGTCATGTCTTGCGGCGCTAACGCCCGCGCTGAGCTGATCAAAGTACGCAGCGATTTGGCGAGGAAGAGCGCGTCAGGGAAGCTGATGCTTCCGGAAGGCAGTCCAGCCGGTTCGAAGTCGATGGCGACATCTGTTGCATTAACGGGTAGTGCGGCTGCGAAGAGAATCCGCGTTTCCAGTTCGCCCTTCCGCGGAGTGCTGCTAACGTCGGCCATGGCCAAAACATCTTGCGGCCGCATGTCGAGATCGCGCAGCGAAACCTGACGAGACTGGTCGCCGCTCGCATCGTGATAATTTACCTTGCAAATCACATTGGCCGGATCTGGCAGCAATTGGCTGAGCCAAGCGTCGAGCCAGGGCTCGATTGCAGCGCGTGGCCGCATGGTCGCGCCGCTCCACGCCGCATTCACGGTTGGATTCCCGGCAAACAGCAGCGCCACACGATGCGTGAGGTCGATTCCGCCCCGCGGCGTATCGACCACGTCGGGAGTGGGTGGGCGCTGCCCTTTCGAGATAGCGTCCAGCAACGTTCCCGTGCGGCCGAAATTGCCGCGCATGATCTGAAAGACAGCTTCCGAGATGGAAAGATCGCCAAGCGCGTCCGCGTAATCGTCCAACGTCTGCAGCAGTCCAATAACCTGGTTCTGATCGGAGGAGCCCGCGGCGGGAAGATTGGATCCCCAATTTCCGTCCGCGGCAAGCTGCCCTGCATCCCACGCCCCACGTAGCGCTACGCCATCGACAATGTTCGAGGCGGCGACTGACTCGCTGGGATCGCTGGATGGAGTGAGCTTATTGGCGACTACTGGAAAACGATCGCGAAAGGGTTGCGCGTACTTGTCGAGACTGAGATTGTGCAGGCCCTCCTCGAACAAATACCCGAGCAGCGCGTTCAGACTCTGCCCCTGCTGCACCCCTTCCAGCAGGTACAGTGCATTGCGCACGCGCTGGGAGGAAAGGTCGATTGCCAGCAAGCCCTCTTCGCTGGTGCCCTTGTGCGTCATGTAGCCGTTGCGCAGCACTGCGGCCACCGAAGCCTGAGCCAGCGAAGGAGCGAGAATGTAGCCGCCATTGTCCTGATAGGGTTGAACCGGGACCGGCATCGTCGTAGGCGTTTTCAAACTCTTTGCCCGGCGCTCGTCGAGCAGGCGAACGTTCTGCAGTTCGATACCCGTAACCGGCGCAGGCGCTGCCGAGGGGCGAATTTCCTCCACCCAGCCGAAGGCTCCGAGATGAACTCCCGCCACTTGCTCCGAGCGCTTGCGCTGCAGAAGAGCGTTGGCAATCGCCGTTGCCCAGACATCAAGACGATGGCTGCACGCGTCGAGCGTCTCTGTCAACAGGCGGTCAAGCTCGGCGGTGGACAATCCCGCCAGCCGGTCGAGACTGGCGCGGAGATCGGCGAGACGAGCGAAGGGCGATTCCGGAGGCGGGTCGAAGGTGGTCAGAAAGTCGGCCCACGTGATGTCGGGGTTGGGAATCGAAGGCCGTGCCAATACTTCCCAGGTAGTTAATGGTGGTTGTGTAGCCGGCGCCGGCGCGACGCCGATGATCTCCTGCTCGCGAACCTGCGAAACTTCGAGACGCGAGGCCGAAATCTCCGCGGTCGTCGCCAGATCCGCATATTCGAGAATCACCGACTGACGGAGAATTTTGTAGAGCAGCGAGGTGGGCTTTGGTCCCGGATAATTTTCCCCCTGAATATCAGCGATTGTGGCCTGGCGTAGCCACTGGATGTAGTTCCCCTTCTTCCCTCCGCCCAGGTCAGCGTCGGCGGCCAGCTGATCGGTTTCCGAAAGCGGTGCGCTTTGTACGGTGGGAAACGGCACAGGAAAGCTGCTGTTTTCGAGACCCAGATGAATGACGCGCGGATCCAACGCGTTGTAGCCGAAGCTGTTGAGCAGTTGCCGTCCGGCGCTCAGATGCGTCGTCCACCAGGTGTTAAACACCTCGGGAGTGGCACCGTTGAAGAGCGCGTAGTTCCACAGAAAGTTGTCGCCCAGCACCTTGCGTCCACGAAACGTCATGGAGCTGGCATCCATGCCGAGCAGAGCGATCAGCTCAGCATCGGGATCGCCGGTCTTCTCCATGTGCGGAGCGGAGGACGAACTCGCCAGCCAGTTTTGCCAGAGACGCAAGACGAGCGTCACCAGGTTGGGCTCGATCGATCCCGCTTCTCGCAATTGGTCTGTAGGATAACGGCGCAACGAAGTAACGGGCAGCACGCCATAGGGAGTTTTGCCCACACTGAAAGCAGGCAGCGCACCTCGCGGAATTGCATGCGCGAGCACGTATTGGCGCGCGGTTTCGATCTGCGCCGGAGTGAACACGCTGGCCATCATCTGGCTGAGGAAGTATCCGAGTGTGGCCGGCCATAGCGCGGCGAACATGTCTCGCCCGTTGCGAACGCCAAAGCCGTCGGCGCAGCGCACATGCGCGAGATGTGCGGGATCAATGCCGATGCCTGTCGCGAAAACATTGCCATCGGCGGCGGGATCGCTGTTCAGTGGATCCTGGCGCTCCACGGCGAAGCTGATCTCGTTGTCCGGATCTTTTCGCGAGTAGAAAGAAGAAGCGTCGGCGGTATTGTTCGTGGGTGCACCTTGCGGTACCAGAAAAAAGCCATCGGAATAATGATGGTCATCGAGCAGCGCAGCGAAGGTGTCGCTGCCCCTCACCATTACTGGATTGTTTTCGTCTCCCTTGCCCCGCATCTCCGATCGCAAGCCATAAACGAAGAGGCGATCGAAGCCTGTAGCGCGCTGCTGCGCGGTGAGCGGAATCTTCAATGCCATGCCCGCCTGCAGCGCGGTGTCGAAGTCAACCAGCCAAAGCATTCCAGGATCGACTGGCGAACCTGGCGGAAATCCAGTCGCCGGCGGGGTCAAGCTTACCGCGAGTTCGGGAGTGATCGGACCGCCGCGGAATAGCGTAGTTGTGGTTCCAATAACCGTGACTACGGTCCAGGCGTCGGGTAGCGCCTCGGTGATAGCCGGCTTAGTCCAGGAAGCGGTGCGCGTTGGCGGCGTGGGATAGGCCGGAGCCGGATTGGGCGTCTTCCCGTCCGGGGTCGCCGCTGCTGGTTGCGATGGCAGGTTCGTCGGCGTCATTTGCAGGGCAATCCACGCCGCGCGCGGCGCTCCGTAACGCTGCGCCAGCCCTCGCCATGGGGCTTTTACGGTATCGAGGGAAGCCGGAGGTTTGCCGGCTCGCCACACGGCATCCCAGTACGCCCGGCCATCGGCGATCTCCTGCGCTGTCAGCTCCGGCTCGTGCGAGTTGATGGCGATTTGATCGGGATAGATGCGCACCCACAACTCGGGCCCTCCGGCTGCCGAAGTCATGAAGCGGGTCTCAATGTTGACGGGCAGAAAGAGCACGGGCACGGCTGCCGCGAGGCCTGATTGCTGTGCGGCCGCGGCAGAGATTCCATGATTGATCGTCGCGTTCATGAAGCTGGCAGCATCCGGTCTGCATGAATCAAAATACGGAACGGCAAGCGCAGAAGGATGTAGGCGGTCTGCGCACTGTTGACTCCCCACTTGTTCGCGGGATCGTCGGGATCATTCGCATCGGCTGCAATGGCCACGCGCACCGGCGCCAGGCTTGGGGAAAGAAAGTCGGGCACTGACGTTCCGCTCACTACCATCCCAAAGACCTGCGAGGCCAGCCGCCAGGGGGCTAGCTTGAGGGTCTGCGCGCGCGTCGTCAGGCCGAGATCAGGTAGCTGGAACGGTGGACCTCCGCCTCCGGCGAAATTTGTCCAGGCCAGATCGGCCCAGTGGGTGATCGGGTTACTGTCCTCCACCGGCTCCAGTCCGAAGCGCGGCTCCGAGGGCTGCTGCTGGAAGACAAAGAAGAAACCGTCCGGCGATTGCGCGGTTCCTCCCTTCGCATCCTCTCGGCTGAGATTGAAGCCGAGAAATGTGATGTCATTGGGCAGCGTGCCGCGGAAAATCGGATATCGTTCGTCGGTATCGTCGAGCACGCGAGCCCCGGTCGCGTCGCGCTTAGCTTTGCCCGCATAGACAATGGCAGTGGGATAGCGCTTGAACAACTCGCCGCGTACCAGTAGCACGAGGTTGTTCTTGACAACGCTGGTACGGTTGGGATGGGTCCCGAGCGAGGTGGGCGGCGGCCAGGTATGAATCGGCGGAATGTCCTTCAGGAGCTCCGTTAGCGCGGCGGGATCGGTTGGGTCGCTCGGCTGCGGCACGTAGGCGCTCACATCCCAGAACTGACGGAAGTAGCTGCCACGCTGGTCTGTGGGATAGTCGCTCCACAGAAGCTGCCGCGCCATCTCGAAATTCAGCCCCACCATGTAACCCTCAATAAAGCGCGGATTCGTTACCAGCAGTCCGAGCGTGTCGGGCTTCACAAATTCGACACCCGGCAGGATGTAATCGGGCGAAAGGTCGCGTAGCGGCTCATACATGGGTTCCAGAAAGCTGGGGGCTGCCATGATCGGCTCCAGCGGATCAGGCGCTTTCCACGAAAGGTGTGGCGCGAACGTAAGTAGCGACGAAGTGCGCCGAGGCACGGTGACAGCCGGGTCGATGCGCGCCATCAGAGTCGTCTTCAGAGTGGCCAGCTCAAGTGTCGGAGGGGGCGCGGGATCAGCCGGGACATCCAGCAGTCCAGTGAACAAGTCGGAGGTCGCGCTGCGAAAGGCCACTGCCTGCGCGGAGTCGCCTCCCGCCGTGGGGCCCGCGGCCGGTGCGACTCCGGCGGCAGTTACGGCGAAAGCGGGTTTCGGCGGCGCCGCCGCTACGATCTGCGGCGTCATATTCGCGGGATTGAGATCAGTCAGCACGGCGGCTTGCTGCGAGATAGTCCGCAAGCGCGACCAGACGGCTACTCCAATTCCAACTGCTACTACTGCGGCTCCCATCGCCGCGGCAATTCCGCCAACCAGGCCGGCGATTACGCCCACGAGCAGAAGGAACACGATCAGCGCCACGAGGATCCATGTGCGATACTTCGCCACCTCCAGCACCCACGGTGGCTCGGAGTTCTGCGTTATGGTATCGATCGACACCATGCCATCCGGCGGCTTAGGCGGCGGCACAAACGCGAGTTCGCCGGAACCGACTCGCGCCAACAACGGCGTGCGCGTGACCGGTGTTGTGCCCAGGCGACGTCGCGGCCGCGTAACGCGGCGGAAGCTTCCCGACAATATGCGCTCCGGCACTCGGCTGGCGCGCACCGTTGCCAGGATAGTGCGCGGGCTGGCCAGCAGCTTTGAATGCAAGGGCGACGTAATCGTCATTACCGTGTCCGGCTGCGCCTTCACGAACTGCGCACGAAAGATTTGCTGCAGCGTGGCACGCGCCAGTTGTGCCTGATGCAGCACTTGGTTGGCTTTGATAACGCCATCGACCTGCTGCCAGGCTGAAGCCATTAGCGCCGTACGCTCTGTCTGCACAACCTGCGTGCCCATGCCACCGGCGCTGCGATCGCGGAGATCGAGGTTGAGATCGTTGACCCATCCGGTGGCAGTGCGATCCACACTTTGCACGGCGGCGTGCCAGCGTCCATAAATTGGCGGCGCGACGATCGGATCCGGCTTCGCGGGATCGAAGCTGGCTGGCGGATTATTGATGAACGCCTGCACGTCCTTCTGGAACGCCGTTTTCTGGGGATCGTTCCAGTCGGTCGGCTTGGTCAGAAGGCTCTGCAGCGCGCCTTGCAACCCCAATGGCGGAGGCCCTGCAGGGGCAATGTCCAGGTACGGCTTAGAGACATCCATCAGGCTTAAGCCGACGTCGGCGGTAAGGACCTGCGGCGTGAGGCGGCGGACCAGCGACTCGAAATCGCCGGCATCGCTGGTATGAAATCCGAACTGGTAATAGAACGGCAGGCGCAACGGCGCGGCACTGGCAGAGGTCCAGGCTGGATCGGCCGTCGTTATTCCAGAAACATCCTGGCCGATGCCGGCTTGCCGCCCGATTTCGAATGCCGGAACCAGGAACGCGGTGTAAGACGTCTCGGCATCGAGGCGGCGCGGACACAGCATCCTTGAGATCACGTTACCTGGCGCCAACGCCATCGCGTCGGCAATCGGAGTGTCGCCGCTTACCTGCACGTGCGCCCAGTTCCACGACTCAGCCAGGTTGGGCAATGCAGCGATTTTGATCACGTCGATAACCGGCAGCGGATTGGGAGCAACAGACGGTTGGTTGAACTCATCGGCCTTTAAAACAATCAACGCAACCCATGGCCGCAGGTGATCGCTATTCGGCGAGGCAGGCGTGAACAACCAGGGAAAATCGGGCGTGTCGAAGTCGATACCGCAAAGGTAATTGGGCTCGAAGGTCACCGTGGAGTCGCGGGGCTCGGTGCGGATGACGTGCCGCGGATCAACGCCGATCACATCGCCGGGGCCGAACATCTGTACCGGCAGCGCCTTTGTCGGCACTGTGTTGGTTGTGCTGCCTTGCTGCACACTGACCGAAAGCTGCACGCTGAGGCTGGCGCGGCTGGGCAGCACGCCGCCGTCGTCTGGATTGTTAACGCTGGCGCCGATGCCGCGGCGCGCCCAGGTCAGAAAGTGGTAGCGGCCCAGCGGAGTGTCGCTCATGCGGCCACCTCGTGCAGCGACTGTATCTGCAGGTTGCTGGTTTCCTCCGGATGAATCGCGAGATAGCTGTCGAGCGTCGCCCGCGCCTGGAAGTAGGTGTCACCGCCGGAGGCGACGATGTCGCTGCGCACGGAAAGATCCTCGACGCTGGTGATTACGTAGGACGGATCGGCAGTCTTAACCGCCCTGCCACTCACTTCGGCGCCGTACTTAAACAAGCCTGAATTCTTCAGAGGCGAGGCAAATCCGGCGCCCTGCCGGCTCATCGCCAGGTGAATATTTGCCGGCATGGCATAGAGGCGCGCGAAGCGGGAGAAGCCAGTGGGCTCGTCGATATAGCGCTCTTCGTAAACCACGGTCCGCGGCGAATCGATACCGGCCACAATGTTTGATGAACCGATTGTGACGCCAGCGTCGTATTTTTCGAAACTCGGTGCGCTGATCTTGTCGGCATCACTCAAGCTCAGGAATTGGCCGGCCGCAAAGTAATCCTGAATCGGCTGCCGGGTCTCTTCATCGTTGTTGATTTGAACGTCGCTGATAGCGAACAAATTTCCATCGGACGGCGTGGCGTTGCCATAGCGCGTGATTTCGAGATCGAGCGGCACGACTTTTTCGCGCACGCTGAGTACACCGATGGGATGCACACGCAGCGTCGTGTCGTCGGGCTTGGGCGCCGACAACGTTACCGCCTGCGAGGTGTTGCTGGGCAGGATCGCACTCCAGTTGCGCGGGTCAGCCAGTGCCGGGAGTAAATCGGGTAGCACCGGTCTTTGTGGCAGAATGGCCGGCGTGCTGTCGCCCCAGGTGAGGTCGAGCGAGACGCTGACCGAAAAAAACAGAATGTCGATGGAAGCATCGCCGTGCAGATGCCAGGGGCGCGGCCCAGCGAACAGTCCGTCGACGTGGAGGCCACACAACGAGTGTCCTTCAAACGAGACGTCGAAGCCCGCCGAGAAATCGAATTCGAAGGAGAATGGCGACACGATGATGAGCACGTCGTACCCGAGGTAGCCGTGAATGGCAAAGCCCGCGGCCGCGGCATAGGCTTCAACATTGGCCCCGAATTGCACCGTGTTCGACGTGATGGCGAAGTAGCTGTTGGCGCTGATGCGCGGATTGTCGCCGTCGCCGATGCTCACGCTGAGCCGATGCATGTTGGGGATAGCGAGGCCGGTAGTATCGAAGTGAGGATTGAATCCGCCGAGCGAGAAGATGAAGTTAGGATCGTCGCCCCAATTTAGCCGAAGCGCGAGATCTCCAGCGAGCGAATAGATGAGGACGCGAGAATCGTAGAGTGACCCGTCTATCGCGAGCGTTTTCGCGCCGAAATCCAGGACACCGAGAACGTCAATATGCAATTCAATCAGCGCGGTTTCCGTCGTGGGTAGGCCTGCATCGATCAGGCCGAGCAGGACCAGACGCACCGGATCGGGGACTTCCAGAATCACTCCCACGGCAATCGTGATCAGGGTTGGAGTGCCCCAGCCAAGCTCCAGCATCGGCCCAAAGAGATAGCGGCCTTCCGCCGGCGGGAAGAAGCTCTCGATGCTGCTGATAATCTGCGGCGCGTTGGCGATAGGATCCGGAGGGAACAGGATGTTGTTGAGCGTGTGCGCGCGAAAGCCGGCGTGCAGCGCGTCGGTGTTCATCGTTCGGTTGACACCGCCGAGACCGCCGACACCGTTCAGTGTGAAACCGAAGCCCAATTCAATGGGCGGGAAATCGAAGGTGATGATCAGCAGGAACGCGAAGCCCTTCGAGCCATCGGGAAGTTTCGTGTCCAGAACAGCGATGACCTTGACCTGAATAATCTCAGCCAGAGACACATCCAGCACTCCAGCATATTGGCCTTTGTCCGCATTGAATGAGATGTACCCGCCACCTGCGACCACTCCGGCATCAATGGCGATGCCCAATCCGCTCGGAGGCTTGAAAGAAATACCGAAATCTACCGGACCCAAATTTCCCCGTTGGAAGGCAAGTTTTGAAGTTACACCCAGTCGGTCGATGGCGGCTGAGATCGGCCCGAGACTTACAGTCGCAGCCACACTAGCTGTGACACTCAAGCCGTCGGAACCTATACCAAGATCCAGATACAGCAATTCGAGGGCAACCGGTCCTAGGCTGATATGCAATGGCAGGACCATCTCGGAAGAAGCGCCGCCATCGATATAAAAGCCGCGCAACGTAGACCAACCAATCGTCAGATCGAAAGCGGCCTGAAAGCTGTCTTGAGGTGAAACCGAAGTCACAAATCCATCGGCACTCGAAAGGTCGATTGTCAACTTGCCCTTGACGAACATTGCCTGAAAACCGGCATCCGTACTGACATTGTTCGTCACTGCGTCCCATTGGAATTTGCCAACCAGCCCGGCTTCGACTTTCGTTGCCTGCAAACTACTGCCTGCTGTTTGCCCTAATAGAACGAAGGATGAATTCTGGTCCGGGCCCTGACCAACCAGTCCTAGCGTGGCATTTCCGGTGACGGTAGCGTCTGCGTCCAGTTCAACTCTGGTAGGCGGCAGTAGTCGCAGTATCAACCCGGCTGCCAAAGCGGCAGAAAACTGAAAAGCGACACGCAAATTGTCGCTGATTTGGATGAGAGTCAAGTCCGTGGTGGAGGGGAGGTCGACGAATAACTGCGCTTGAACGCCGGGCGGATGAATATTCTTGGTTGTTCCGAAAGTAAGGGCGAATAGATCAAAGATGGGTGTACCGTCATCTGAGACCTCCGCGTAGTCGGAGAACTCCTGAAAGGCCTCAAAGGTGTCGGATAACTGGGAAAAGAGGGCTTTACCGTCGAATTGCTCCGTGCCCCAGCCGTAGCCCGCCTGCAGCAGGTCGAGCGGGTTTGAGAGGAATGCTCCGAAACGATCGAAGTGCAGCCTTCTGCGAAGGACGGTGACCAGATCGTCGTCTGTCACGATGTCGAACGAGGCGTACTCGACTATCGTGAGCAGAGCCAAGACCTGCCATAGACGGGGATAATTGCTCTCAAGGTAGCGAACCAGAACATTTTCAAAGATACGCTCAACCATTTCTTCGACAAATGCTTCGAGGGCAGCGGCATCCATCAAACCTGTGGCAGCTCTCTTGAAATCAGTAGCCAAAGCATCCAGTGCGGAAGTCAATTGCAGGATGGTCTCGAGTAGTTGTTTGACAGCAGAAATCAGATCGTCATCGTTGCCGCTGTCGGCGGCCAGAGCGACGTTTTCCAATTCCGGGCCAAGGGCAACCGCCTTACCAATGGTGTCACTCAACTTATGGAGGAAGGCAGCATCGGCCTGAAGGTTGGGAGGAGTATCAAGGCCCAGTTCGACCAACAGGGTCGAAAAGCTTTCCGGTGCGAGAAGGACTTCCAGAGGCGCAAGAGCTAACCCGAATTGTTGGGCTATCCGCTCCAGAGTTCCCGGCTCATTTGCCATGGCGCTTCCTTCAGAGATATTTAAGGAGTGGCGTGGGCCTTTACGATCGCCACTGCTTTCGAATCAAGCTGCGCGTAATTGCGTTCATCGAATGCCGTATCGAGTTTCTTTCCGTCCGTGCCTAGGAAGAAAAACAATTTGTAAAATTGGAGCCAGGCGCCGTAGGCATCATCGCAGCCAAACTTATCCAGATTTCCGCAGACTCGCATTAACCCCAAGTTAAGCGGAATTTGTTCATTGTTGCCACCGACTCCAGGGACAGCGCCATGGCAAGTAATGCCGCTGGCGCTCAGTTTATCTGCTGCCTTGAATATGTAGCTCTCAGACATTTTCTTCGAGAGCAGGCCGAGAATGTCGGCCCAGGATTTACTGACTGTCTTTGCGGTCGGTGCCGATGTGCTGTCGGTGGTATTCGGTTCCGGATAGAAATCTGGATCAAGCTGGCGATGCATCACTAGAAGCCCGTTCGCAAGCTTGTTGCGGTTCTTCGAAGAAGTCGCCGCCCAGGCGGCTGCTCCGATCTTGTCCCAATCCTTGCGAGGCTTACCTTGAGCTCTGGCTATGTCCTTTGCGTCAACCGTTACATCTCTCTCTGCCTCGTTCATTACCTCGGTCCACATATCGAGTGTCACATTTCCCGTGGGAACCTTGCCGGATTTGAGGCTGGCTCCGGCGGAGCGCTTCGCAGGCTGCACAAATGCCTGGTCGAGCACCTGGAAGACTCCAGATCTCTTGTATGAGGATCCTCCCGGGGTGGAAACCGTACCGGGTCCGCTTGTCGCATCCACATCATTCTGTGAATAGGTAAAAGTCGTCGCGGACGGCACCTTCTTGATAGCGAACCGCCCATTAAAGGATTTGTCCGGCACATCGCTGATGAGAACCTGTTGACCCTTGACCAGGACATGCGCTGTGGCCGTCGTGATGGTAACAATCTTTGATGCGCGTACGGCACCGCCGTTTGTGATCTTACCCGCTGGATCTCGCCCTGCCGTGGCGACGATACCCGGTCCGCTTGTCCCATCCGCACCATTCTGACTGTAAGTAAATGTCGTGGTCGATGGCACGGAGACGATTGTGAACCGTGCGTTGAAGGTGGTGTCCGGAACACCGCTGATCTCGACCCTTTGCCCGGGGTCCTGGCCGTGCGCCGTGGTCGTCGTGATCGTAACTACATTTGACTGTCGGATCGCTCCGCTCGCGGCAATATTACCCGCGATTTCCCGCCTCCCTACCACATCTTGAACATTGCAGCCATAGACTCTGAAATGCCCCGTCTTGTCGAATGCCTTGATGAATTGATCGAGAGCGTTGCTGACAGAAGCGTCGCCCATGTTGGGATTGAAATCGGTTCGCGCCCGTCCGTCCATATCCTTGTCGGTGCGATTGGCGTTAGATGGGTCGTCGCTGGTGTTGATGAGCACAGGGCCCTTTACAAAGGCATGCGAGAATATGCTGACCTCCAAAACCGAATCTGGGGGACTTTGTCGCACTGACTTATAAATGTTCGTGATGGAAAGCGTTTTGTGGTCATTCGCGTTGTTGTCATGCAAAGTGGTGTCGATGTCCCCGCCCGAGGGTACCGGTGTCCAGTCGCTGAATTTCAGGGAGGGCGGTTTGGTCCCTTTGTCCGGGAAGATGTGATCGTGCATCAAGACCGCTCCACTGTCGAAATTGAAGTGCACGAACCGCACCGTCGCCGCTAAAGGAAAAGGAGGCTTTTTCTTTCTCACTAAGTCGTTCCAGGAGTTCACCAGGCTCACCATCCGGTTCCTTGCCATCGCGGAGAAGTCGAGTGTATCCGGAGGAAGTATCCCTCCCGTCGCGATGAAGACAAATTTGTCGGGGTTCGCCATAACCGTTAATCTTCTTGGGTGACGACTTGCACTGTTGCCTGCTCTGGATATTCAAACTAATGACGGCTGTTGCCACTTCCCAAAAGTCGACTGTTGCCAGGGCAGCCTGGGCGACCATCTAGGGGTTGCCCATCGTATACGGATTTGTTGCTCTTATCCTGCAGCCGTTCGCTACTGCGGTACCGCCATTACTGTTATGCCTTTCATTTCTAATTTCCGCCGCACCTCGGGCGACGTCACGGCCGAATCGGGTGCCGCCAACTTGCCGTTCGATAAGCTCAGCGATCGGTTGTAATGCGTCAGTTGTTCTGGACCCAGCACTTGGGCGACGTGCGCGGCCTGGAAGGTTTGCGCGCTTATATTCACGTTTTGGGGAACAGCTGACCCCGGCAGCGCCAGCTTAAGTGTGGCGCCGCCTGTCCCCGGACGAACCTGCATCTTTTCGCTTCTACCTCCCACGCTCTCTACAATTCTCTGTTGCACCGCTTGCCATCTGCCCAGATCCTTCACTCCGATAAGAGGAACATGTTGGTCGACTGTCAGAGAAAATGCTGCTAGGGCCGCCTGTACCGATGCGGTCTCCGCCGCACCCGCCGGACCTATCGTTATCAGATCAGCCAGCGCCTTGAACTGCTGCCGTTGAAGAAATTCTGGCGAGATCCCAGCTTTTGGTCCCAGCGCGGAAATCTGTGTGATCAGCAAACTCTTTCGCTCGGCTGGTGCCGCGCTCGCATCGCGCCGGAGTTTGAGTAGTGAAGTGAGTGTAGCTTTATCGAACTTTCCGGAGTCCTGAATCGCTTCCATCGCATTCGACGCGCGGTCCAGTTGGTCACTATCCATGTAGGCGAGCAAGCTATCCCAGCGAGCATTGGCCGCTTCGACGGGATGGTTTGTTTTTTCATAAACCTTTGCCCGCAGTTCCTTTATCTCGGGCAGAGGCTGGTAAATGGATTCTTTCTGGTAGCGCTCGTTAGCCACTTCTACCACACGTCTCAATTGAAACGCGGCGCTATGTGAATCATCATCCGAGCCCCACTTCTGCTGTCCGGCAAAGATCAGTCCCAGAACGGTGTGGTATCTCTGCTCAGCTTCCAGGTCTTTGCTCTGGATAGCGCCCATTTTGTCGAAGAAGATCTGCTCCACTAGTTCATTCAATTTGCCGTGGGTCACATCGAGATCGGGGTGGCGGACGTATAGAAGCGCCAGAGCCCGCCTGAGTTCCAAACCTGAGGCGGAACGGGGATTGTTTTTTACTGTCTGCAATGCCGTCTGCCAAATCCGTTCCATCGTCTTCGGATCGTGGGAAGCAGACTCCTGGCCGAGGGCGAGCAGAAATCGCGCCCATGCTTCGCTCCGCGAACCCGACTGTGTCCACCAATTGTCGGTAATCCGTGACAGGTCGCCTCGGAGCAGCGCGGTGAGCGGAGGAAGGGCCGCTGTGCCCCAATTTCGAGGCAGCCCCTCCAGCATCTGTTCGCCGACTTTCTCTTGCCTGCCGATAATGCCTAGCCAGGTCACAAGCGCCGTTTCTGCTAGGGAAGTATTTCCGGCAAAGACCATGGTAATGAACTGTTCATAACAGTTTGCGGCCAGGGTGGGATACAGCACTTCCCACTCCTTGCACCTGGACTGGAGTTCATCCGAGTTGAGTCCGTATCCCCGTCGAGTCAGTTCCAGGATTCGTTCAGGTGGGGATTCTGCACCCGGTGCGGTTTGTGCAGCCTGTTCATAAGCCTGCAATGCCGCTTTCCAATTCTTTTGCTGCACCTGAATGTCTCCCAGCTTGACGCTGTACTGCCACTGTGTTGGGTCCGCCTTGGTTGCCTCCTGCAGTTCCGCAATGGCGGAGCGCTGGTCTCCCGCGTTCGTCAGCAGCATGGCCAAATTAAAGTGGATTGTGCCATTGTTGGGATCGTCTTGTAGCGCGGCCCTGTACGATGCCGCGGCGGAGGCGAGCGCGCTCTGGCGTTCAGGGGTCGTAGCGCTGCCCTGTGCCTGCTGTTGATAGACATAGCCCATCGTGTAATTGAGGAGCCCGCGACAAGCGGAGCCCGCGGCACCAGTCGGGCAGTCCTCGAGTCCGGCGTTCGCAGTGCGGATTGCTCTATTTGAGTCGCCAGCTTGAGAACTCTTGAGAGCCTCGGCGGATATTTCCTTCGATCGGTCAAAATTAAGTATGACTTTTTGTGGCTGGCTCTTAACTTGGGACGCTCCCGGAATGCATGTACAGATGATGACGGCAAGTAACAACGTGGGGTTAATTCGTCCGGAAGTCGTCATTGGTCGCCTCCACCGTTGGCAGGAGCGGTGGGCGGCGGGATAGCGCCTCCGCAGTTCTCGTCCAGATGCTGGTATCGCACGAGATATACCCCACGAACGACCACCTTTTCGGGGAATTGTTGGAGCAAGGCCTTCTTGTTATTGTCAGCACCGTCCTCACCTTCAGAAAGCGTGGTAAATATCGAGTCGGGTGGGTGTCCGTAAGGACCCTCAACATCGGCCCGAAACTTGCCGTGAAGGGTAGTTTGTTCCGTTGGGATGTCATTCACAATCCGAAGCTTCGTGTCCGCTCCCAAGCACATGTCCTCCTGGCGGAAGGGCAACACCCAGCCGTTGGTCGGTTGGAGTACGAATTTGCCGGAATCGGCAATCGAGAGCTCATGGAAAACGCCGCTTACCAGATTGGGGTATAACGACGGGGCCGTGAGTAACGCTTGCAACTCCTTCAGGAACTCAGCGTCATCCGGCCAGGTGCACTCCCGATCACTGAGTCCTCCGCAGTCGGCCGCGGCCTCACGAAATTTCCGCCATATCGTCTTCTGGGAAGCCCCGCCTGGTCCACTCAAAGAAGCCATCAGCCACACTGCTTGGGCGGCAACGTCCGTCTGCGGATCGGATACCGCCAGGAATACGGTCAAGGTGTAGAGAGGTGAGCCAGCATTTGAAGCAGCGAAATCTGCAAATTGAATGTGCTGCTTGAGTGCCTGCCTTACCACCTCTGCGCCACGGGTCTCCACGTTTGCAACGCCTGATCCAAAGTGATTGCGGTACGCTGACGCTTCAATCTTGAAGCGCACTTCGATCTGCGGTTTGTCCCCTGCGTGTGCTGTCGAGCACGCCCACAGAAAAATCAACAAAGAAGATAGTGTTTTGTTCATGACTCACTGCCTTTTCAGCCGGCAGGCGCCGCCGCATTGTGCGACGGTTGGCACGGCTCTAGTGGGAAATCCACGATCATTCCCGATGCTTCCGGCAATTCCATGGTGCCGCATTGGATAGTTTCATTTGCTTTGTTTCGTAATTCGACACGCAACATCTGATGCGGCGCAAGTTCATCAGCCGAAGCTTCGAGTATTGCCATGGCTGGCGTTTTCCATGCTCGCAGAGCATTGGCTCGTGCGGTATCTGGCATATTTCGGCCCGCGAGTTCGAGTCGCCAGTCTTCGATCATATCGTGTGGTACGGGAACTAGGGCAGCGCCCACCAGGACCGAAGATGCAGTCGTCGGCTGAAGAGAGTGTGCGATTTCGCTTTCCTGGTTCTTCTTCTTGCTGTAGACATGGACCGAACCGCCGCTACGCAATTCAATCATGCCGTCCAGCGTCGGGCGGATAAGAACCATCAGTTGCGGCACGAGATCGCTCTCTGTGCTGATGGTTACTCCGGCAGGAGCGACAACATTCAGTGTCTTGGCCGTGTAACCTTTCACTTTCAGCCGGAATGGTCGGCCAAGTGGTGTCGACCACGCGTGAAAACGCGCAGGCTCATCTTTCGATGACGTCGCGGATTCAGGTTGCGATCCAGCATTATCAAGAGCTGTCAAAGTTATCGGCAGCGGCTGATTGGCAGAATTCAGCACAGTGACCGGCGCGTTCAAGCTCAACAGCACGATTATCACGATGTAGCCTGCGATCAGGAACGGCAACGACAGCAGCGAATGCGTGAGGTATTTCTTAAGGAGCTCCGCTTGGCTGTGATCAATCCATTCCAGGGCGAATGAAAACGCAGCACTGAGAAAGGCCAGGATTGGGACACCCTTTATACCTTCCCCGAAGTTGCGCGTCCAGGCGATGTAGCCCGCCATCAGCAAGAGGATCAGTGCCACTCCTCTGATCATCAGGTGGCGTCGTGCAGCCATGCCAAGGCCTCCTCGCCAGACAGATTACGCCCTCACCAAACTAGTGATTTCGAAGTGCGAGACGTTTCATGCGAATCATGAGATTGTTGCTCTGTCACACTCAAAGGACGTTTCGGATCTTCGTCTCATCAGGTGTACCCAGGCCCCTACAGGCATCCCATCCAGGTTAGGCATTATAACCTTTGACCGTACTCTTGAGAGCGTTGATTACTTGGTCAAGCTCAATAGTAGGCTGACGGTCCGATACGACAGAGACACCTCGTCGGAGAGCAAAAGGCACTATAACTCACCTCTTGCAGACACACTTTATACCTTGGTGGGGAAGTTACAACTTCCTACAAATATCAGATCGTGGCTTCTTGTCAACAAGTAAAGCTACTTTATTGTAGAAACCGACCGATCCGTTGGCTGCTAAAGCAGCTGCGATCATAGGTACGCACGTTAGATTGATGACGAGATTTGCGCAGTCGTACGGCCAAACCTCACGATTTGGACTTGTTTTTGACTTTCAGTCTCGCCCGCTTCAGCTCGCGCGAGAACTCCGCGCGGGCGGCAGCATCAGTCGTGTTGAGTGTCGCGGCAATCTCCTTCCATTCGAATCCTGCATCGCGAAGCTTGTACATCTTGCGGCCTCGTTCGCTGAACTGGCGCGTCGCTTTCTCTGCGTCGAGGCGACAATCCTCCTTGCTCGTGCAGCTGTGAGGCGAATGGGTCTGTGAAAGCGCATTCACATCGTCTGCCAGCTCGATGCGGCGCAGCTTCGCCACAGTGCGGCGCAGGGCTCGACAGAAAGCGCACATCAGGATGCCGCTCGTGTCCTGCGAGAACATAGGAAGTCCGCGGCGGTTGAGATACCGTGAAACCTGCACAACCGACCGTTCCATGAGCCCCGCGGCCTCGCATGGCTCCCCGAGCAAGGATCGAGTCTGATTGCAGGCGTCGTTCCAGACTTCCCGAGCGGCAGAGCGTACATCCAGACGAATGGGTTTACCTGTGGGATCCAATTCCCGGTCCCACCACAAGGGGCCTTTACCAGAAAGCGTATTCATAGACACACCAGTGGCACTTCGCAGCAAGTGCGATCCGCAGAATCAAAGCATTCGGTGGTGCGAGAGCGTGCTGACCGGACACTGCGCCACCGGTGCATAAGCTCTCAAGCAGTAAGCGGCAAAAGACCGCCGGGGGAGGGCAGCCACAATGTGTTACTCACATAGTTATATTGGAACGCTCTGTCTGCGAGTTGGTTACCAGGGAAATGTAATCCTTTTGTCAAAGTTTTCTCCTGAATTAGAGACAATCTTTTTCTGTCACAAATTTCTTCCTGACTGACATAGATAGATATAGGGAGGAATTCTGGAAAGCGCACGCCCCGATATTCCGATGCAGATTTGGGCGCTACACAATTGTCGCCTTCCTGATATTCAGTGGTATGGACGAAGTGAGTGGCCAGAAGAAACGCCGGGTATTTCATTGGTCAGAAGAAGCACGAGAATTGGTCGGAAATTATTTGAGATCATTAAGAAACGGCCAGGTCCATCACAGAAATGGCCTGGCGGCGTTGGCGACAAAACTGGTCGCCTTATCCGGAAACCCTCGAGACGCCTGCCTCCGATTTCTACATCAGCAAGGCTTAACTCAAAAGCGCGTGTGGCGACCGTGGACAAAGCCGGAGCAACAACGGCTGTTTGATCTGATCGAAAGCTGCCCGCTGGAAGAAGTCTCAAGAATCATGCAACGCTCGCCGCGTTCCATTCGGTCAATGTTGCACCGCCTGGGAGAGAGTTCGCAAAGAGGCCGCGACTGGTTCACGGTTTACAGCCTTGCGGAAGCTTTGCATGTCCGAAGTGACGAGGTGCAAAAGTGGATCGATCACGGTTGGCTCAAATGCCGCATCGTGGAAACAACTGGCGTTAAAAAACGAATCATCGATCCTGACGATTTCTCCGAGTTCGTAAAACAGTACGGCCGGGCCGTGGTCGGACGCCGCTTGAATTCAGATGGGCTCTGGTTCGTGCAGAATTTTGTCTTTCCGCCGAAGCATGCACATTTGCTGCCGTTGCGAAAAAGTAAGGATATGTCTGTTGGTAATGTTGAGGAACATGAGGACGAGGCAGATAGCTCCATCGGGCAGAGCGCGTAGCCACGCAAAGTTTGATGAGTATGCCAGTCACCGATTAATTCTGTGTCACGAGGAAAAAAATAATCTTCTTTTGTGGAATTCCCGGGTTGGGTGTGGTATTCCATGTGCAGATTCATTCAGAGAATGTTCCCAGGCCCTCTAACGCGGCGTAGCCCGCAGTCCAAGGATCCACAACTTCAACAGCTCAGCGACGAAGAAATCATGCAAGCTGTGCAGCAGGGTGATGGGGACGCGTTCGCTGTACTGTTCGATCGCTTCCATCGTCTCGTTCTGGTTACTGCGCTGAAGATCGTGAGGGACGTGTCGGAGGCCGAAGAAGTAACTCAAAACGTATTTTTCGAAATTTATCGGATTGCCGAGAAATTCGATTCCGCCAAAGGCAGTCTTAAAGTGTGGCTTTTGCAATATGCCTACCATCGCAGCATAAACCGGCGGAACTACCTGGTGTTGCGACAGTTTTATAACCGGCCCGAAATTGATGAGGTGCTGGATTGGGAAGAAGGCACCCAGGGGCCGCCACAGCTGTTCAGTCAGGAAATTGCACGAGTGGTCAAAGAAGCGCTCGGCACACTGAATGAGGCCCAGAAAAGAACCATCGAGATGGTGTTCTTCGAAGGCTTGACGCTGAGAGATGTATCCGAAAAAACGAAGGAATCACTCAGCAATGTTCGCAATCATTACTACCGAGGGCTCGAACGATTGCGAAATTGTCTCACGGAGGAGCCTGGCGCGGTCCGGCGCGACGAAGCAGTGTCTTTTGGCGAGGTGAATCATGTCAAAGCATGAGCATTACCAAGAGATCTGCGCGGTCGCGAGCATTGGTCAGGCATCCGGCGCGGAGTTGGCGGAATTGCAGCAACACCTGGTTTCCTGCCCGGAGTGCCGGCAGCGATATTCGGAGTTCATGGAGATTCAGGCGAGTCATTATGCCGTGACGACAGGCGACCCAGAGCTCAGCGCGCCTGAAGCCACTGCATGCATAGACTCAGCGCTTCTACGTGAGAGATTTTTCAGGAGAGCGGAATCCCAGGGAATAGTTATCACTCACGCCGGTACAGGATCAATTCTGCCGGAACCGCGGATACGGCTCTTCACGCCAAAGACTTGGCCGGTACTCGCGGTTCGCGCCGCAGCGGCAATGTTCTTGATCGGAGCTGTCGGCTTGACTGGATATTATCTTGGCGGCCGGCGTGTTCAAACTGCGTCTCTGACGCAACATTCCTCTAACAGCCCAGCCATCGCTCACGTCGACCCTGACGATCAGAAACTGCGGTCGAGACTGGCCAGCCTCGAGGCTGAAAATGTCACTCTAACGGGCGAACTCGAGTCATTGAAGTCGTCTTATGCGCGGACCTCTTCAGCCGTCGCTCGACTCCAAGGCGATAATGCGGAGACGGAGAAGCAGCGGTCTGCTTTGTCGGCCGATCTCAAGGGACGCGATGAGACGATCGACAAATTACAAAAGCGCGTAGAAGAAAGTCAGGCGGCTGCGGCTAGCGTGCGCGCCGAATTAGAGAGAGCGCAAGGCGGGCGAGCTGAAGACCAGGCGAACCTAATTGAATCACAGATCCGGGTACGCGATCTATCGGAGCAGTTGGCTGAGAAATCGAGCGCACTAGAACGGGAGAAAGATCTCTTGGCCGCCGGCAGGGACGTTCGTGAATTGATGGCTTCACGCAATCTGCACATTGTTGACGTGTTCGATACAGACCCGAAAGGCAAAACCCGCCCAGCTTTTGGAAGAATTTTTCTTACTGAGGGCAAGTCGCTGATCTTTTACGCTTACGACCTCAATGATCCGCGCGTTCAAAGCGCAGGGTATCACTATCGGGTGTGGGGCAAAAGAGAAGGACCAAGCCAGCGCGCCAGAAGTTTGGGGATCTTCTACTCCGATGACAAATCCCAGAAGCGCTGGGTGCTCCAATATGACGACCCCAAGGTGCTGCAAGAAATTGATTCAGTTTTTGTGACGCTGGAACCGCCGAACGGGAACCAGACGCAGCCCAAAGGCGACAAGCTCATGTATGCCTACCTGCGCGGTCAGGCGAATCATCCCTAAGATCTGATTCTGCCGGTTAAGAAACAAATCCTGCAACGCTACTGAAACATTCACAAAGAACGGCAGGCATGCTCCGATATGGAGGAACCCAAGATGCCCGTGTCCGGCTTCCAGCGCTTCCCGTCATTTAGTGGTCTTTCGGGAGCCTTAATTACAGGACTCCTGTTCTTGTCGACCCAGATGTTGCCCTGCGCATTCGCGCAGACTGAACTCGCGACCGTCCTTGGCCGTGTAACAGACCCATCAGGAGCGGTCGTCGCCGGAGCGCAGGTGGAAATCAGGAATGTCGATACGAACCTCGCAGTGATGTCCGGAACCAATGGAGATGGTTTGTACACCATCCCATCGCTCCATCCCGGTCATTACGTGATTTCCGTGCGCAAAGCGGGTTTCAAAACAGTCTCGGTGACCCAACTTGATCTGAACGTCCAGGACAATGTAGTGCGAAATTTCGTACTGGAGGTCGGATCATCGTCCGAGTCGATCACCGTTACGGCCGAGGTAGCGAAAATCAATACGACTGACGCGACGGTCAGCACGGTGGTGGATCGCAATTTCGCGGATAACCTTCCGCTGAATGGGCGTAGCTTTCAGACATTGATTGAGCTTACGCCAGGTGTCGTGCTCACGACGAGCAACCCAAACGACGCAGGGCAATTCAGCGTAAATGGACAGCGCGCAGATTCCAACTACTGGACCGTTGACGGTGTCAGCGCTAATGTCAGCGCCAAAACATCGTTTGGGGGAGGAAATCGCTTCGCTGGCGGTTCCATTGAATGCCTCAGGGCGAGGGTAGGTTCCGTGCTAGGGTGCTGTACCCCCATCATTCTAATGTTGCGTAAACACGATTTGTAGTTTATTTCCGACACCCGATGATGGCAGGTCATGACCGCCGACCTGCTGATCCGCCTGGGAAACCGCATTCGCGCACTTCGCAAGAAGCGGGGCTGGACTCAGGTGGAGTTTGCAGAGAAGGTGGGCCTGGATCGAAGTTTTCTGGCGGATGTGGAGCGAGGGAAAAGGAATATCTCCATTCTCAATGTAGAGCTGATTGCCGAAGGTTTGACGATAACGCTTTCGCAGCTATTCTCTCGGCTGTAGCTGAATCGAACGATGCAGAGCTATTTCCATTCTTCAAGCTCCCAGTCTGAGAGGCTGGCGTGTTCCGTCGTCTTATCTTGTCAAGCCTTGCATTAACGAGGGTCTGAAAACCGTCCAGCGAGTCAAGAGCGGCCCATTGAAGATCTTTCTTTTGCTGTCTACTCAAGGGAAGTTTGTCAAAATGGTGCCATCATCGAAGGGTCATTGCCGGGAAGTCGGAATCTTGCTTAGGCACCACAGGTGTTTGAGATAAAGATTGAGCGTTTCCCCCTGCAGGAAGAAGCAACTTGTGGAAGCAGGAGTCTATCTCATCTATGTGAGAGGATTATTGTCGTCTCCTTCGGCATCCATCCTAGGTTCGTCTTGAGAATATAACCTAAAGAGATCTGGGTGCCCGCCGCAAGTTGAGAGAGAACTTTGGCAAGGTCCTCAGTGGTTTGAATACGCTGGCCATCGACTTCAGTGATAACGTCGTGAGCGTGCAAGCCCGCAATTTCGGCTGGACTCCTAGGACTGACCCCGATTATCTCAACTCCCTTGAAATCATTTTCAACCCAATTGGCTCCCGATATGCCCAAAACTCCAGGGATGGGGGCCGAACTGATGAGCGGAGTTGATGCCATGTTCTGAGGAGGCGAAGTATCTGAGACCAGGCCCGGCTGTGACGGTTGGCTAGGAGGGCTGCCAGTTGGCCGGGACGCTGAAGGATTACTGAATGCAAGATCTTGAGTAAGAGGTGATTGGCTCCCCTGTCGAGTGCGTTTGATAGGTTTGGGTGGCACTTTTGTTGACCGGTGATCGCCAGAAATGCCGACCGGTGGAGTACCATTTACTTGTACCTGAGGCTGCGCAGCCTGCTGTTCAGGAGCGCTTGCTCCGATTTCCCATATGCCGATGAAAGCAAGCAAAGCGATTGCGAAAATAACAGAACCTCGATGCGAAAACTCTACTGGGCCTTCTCGGGACGAACCGCAAGACGCACAATAAGGTGCCGAGTCTGGACACTGCGAACTGCAATTGCGACAAACAGCCATAGACGAACGTATTGTCATCCAACTCAGTCCAAAGTACAATGCGCGAGCGTATGGGCTGGTATTTTCGGAAAAGCCTTGGTCTTGGCCCGTTAAGGCTGAACCTTTCAAAGTCGGGTATCGGCTACTCCGTGGGAGTTCGTGGAGCACGGATCGGAGTGGGGCCTCGTGGCAACTATGTCCGCCTGGGTCGCGGTGGGATCTACTACCAGAAATACTTTTCTACATCCCCTGCCACCCATTCGTCTCGCATTTCGCCCCGAGTGGATGCAACGGTGGACGGAACTCCTATCATTACAGCCGCAGCTTCGGAACTGCGGGATGAAACATCTGCTGGGTTGCTTGGCGAGATCAGGGAGAAGCACCGGAAGATACGTCTCGCACCTATATTTGCGGTCATCTCTGGCTTGGTTCTTCTAGGGCTATTGAGTGTGAACGTGAATGCACTGATTGTTCTCGCATTCGCCGCCATGTTCGTACTGGCACATGTAGCATTGGCCCGCCGGGACTGGGAACAGAAGCTAGTCATCGTTAACTACGATCTGGACACATCTGCACGACTACGTTACGTCCAATTGCTGAAGGCACTCCAGAGTTTCTCGGGTTCAGGACGCATCTGGAGAGTCAGTAGCCTGCGGGAAGGCGTGGATCGCAAGTACCACGCAGGCGCGAATACGCTTCTTGAGAGGAAGGCCATTTCGCTACAGTTATCGGTGCCTTATGGATTCCAAACGCCTTTAGCAATATGGTCGATGCGCCTAGGTAAGCAGACGCTCTACTTCTTCCCAGACCGCATACTGGTATTTGAAGGCCCAGAAGTTGGCGCAGTGAGCTACGATTCGGTGTCAGTTGTTCTCGGGCAGACGCGATTCGTGGAGGAGAACGGGGTTCCCGCAGACGCACAGATAGTCGATTCCACTTGGCGCTACGTAAACAAGAACGGAACCCCGGATCGGAGGTTCAATAACAACCGTGAACTGCCTGTAGTGCTCTATTCGCAGATCCGTATCTCTTCTCCTGCTGGTTTGAATATTGCTTTGGAGTCTTCAAACCTAAACAAGGCGGCTGCCTTCAGTGGGGGATTGGAACTGTACATCAGTTCAGGGCGACAACTGGCTTAGAGGTAGAAAGCTCTGCTCACTTGCCGGTGCGCTGCGCTTTGGCTTCAGGGTCCAACATTGCGGACGTGCGATAAGAGAAGGGCGGTCCTTCTGCGAAAGCAGTTCGAGCAACGGACACGCCTGAGGAAGAGCATCGGGAGAACGTATTTCTCAACAAGGTTGCGCGGGCGGGAGCGGTAGGCATCATTACACCCGCAGTCCGGGCAGCGATACAGACTTGCAAACATAACAGGAACTTCGAATAGGATGCCCGATTGTGGTCAGAAGATAGCTGCCAAGTCACGAGCTAGAACGGGGCGGTTTGCGTCAAATCCCATAGCACTCATCAATCCTCCAAAAAGGCAAACGGAGAGACTCAAAGGGGAGATTTCCCGTTAATTATTTTGAGAATCCGGAGTACACTCCCTCCATGTCACACGGTAGTCTGAAATCTACTGTTCTGTGGGCGTTGCCGAACTACGCGGCTATCGGAGTTCTCAGTGCCCTTGCGCTTCTGGCACCCCTCTCTGCCGCTTCACAAGATATCCATCGGGACTCTGCTGCCGTAACGATCAACCCGAGTGAGGCGACTATCCATGTAGGCCAGAAGCAGATTTTCAAAGCGATCATCAAAAGTACTCAGAGCGCCGGAATCCAGTGGGCCGTTCAAGAGCCTGACGGAGGGCGGATAACGCAGCATGGAATCTACACCGCTCCGCGCCAGGTGGGCCGTTATCATGTCGTTGCGACCAGTGAGCGCGATCCTTCTGCGAAAGCCGTCGCCACAGTAACGGTTGTGACGGAGTCTGACGCTCCCGGCTCGCGGAAACAAAAATTCTAATCGGGGGATAAATTCCCACTCACCCAACTGCCTTGGCCGAATGAGAAGCGCAAAATTGTGACATTGCCTGGGTTCGCCAAAGTAGTCGAGCCACACTATTCAAGCTGTTCGATTTGCGGTTAAATGGGTTCCTGATGCCTGAGAAGAACGAGAAGGCGCGTCGAAAGGCAATCAAGCGTTCAGTACGCGATGACGCAAACCAGAAGGTGCGCGACAATCTACCTGTACCAGCGGCAGTCCTAAAGGCCCTCTTCAATCACGTTGATACTCAATTGAAATCGACCGAATGCGACAATACTCTGCGCCATGCGCTCGATTTTCTCCGCAAGAACGGCCTGCCCGAACAAACGGTCATCGGTTGGCTAGAAGACAATCACGGATATTGTGATTGCGAAACCCTCTGGAACTCTGAGGAGGTTTTGGAAGAGGCAGTGCCTGGCTACCGCGATTTGGAGCCTTCCACAAAGCTGTCTTAGGTC
>Ga0157372_10000524_pt1 | contig 42389 bp, 34 predicted proteins | sample C55metaG_FD_115307 | JGI IMG/M metagenome (GOLD analysis project Ga0157372, IMG submission 115307) | Corn rhizosphere microbial communities from Kellogg Biological Station, Michigan, USA - C5-5 metaG | ecosystem: Host-associated > Plants > Roots > Rhizosphere > Soil | place: USA: Michigan...
ACCAAACGCGACCTCCTCAACTACTATTACCAGGTGGCGCCCTATATACTCCCTTACCTGAAGGACAGACCACAGTCGCTCAATCGATTCCCCAACGGCATCACGGGCAAAAGCTTCTACCAGAAGGACGTCACCGCCACCGCCCCCGATTGGGTAAAACAGTTCCCCTATCATACCTCCACCGGAGAAGATAAGAACTTCCTCGTCGTGGAGGATGAAGCCAGCCTCCTCTGGATGGCCAACCTGGGCGCCATCGAAATGAATCCCTGGAACAGCACCATCTACAAACCCGACCACCCCGACTGGTGTATCATCGACCTGGACCCGACAGAAAAAAATACCTTCGAGCAGGTGATACAAACAGCAAAGGTCACAAAGGAGGTCATCGACGACCTCAAGGTCCCGGGCTACTGCAAGACCTCCGGCTCCACCGGCATCCATATCTATATTCCCATGGGCGCGAAATACACCTATGACGAATGCCAGCTCTTCGGCAAGCTCATCGCCACCCGTGTACACAACGAGCTCCCGGAATTTACCAGCATCGAAAGACTGACCAACAAAAGAAAAGGCAAAATATACGTGGACTATCTGCAGAACAGACCCAAAGCTACTCTGGCAGCCCCCTATGTGGTAAGACCCAAGCCGGGCGCCACGGTCAGCATGCCCCTCCATTGGGAAGAAGTAAAAAAAGGATTGAAAATGACCAGCTTCACCATCGCCAATGCGCTTACCAGGATAAAGAAAGAAGGCGATCTGTTCAAACCCGTGCTTGGCAAAGGCATCGATATGACGAAGATCCTCAGGAAACTGGCGCCGGAGGAGTATCCTGAGGCTGCACGATGATATAGGCGATCTTGGGATATTCCCTGCGGATATTCTCCTTTATGGCCGCGACCTTGTCCGTCATCGCCCCCACGGTCAACTCCGGCCGGAATGCCAGCAGCACCACCAGCAGCACTTCATCCGGAGATTCATATATCGAAAATATGCGCGGCGCGCCCACGACGCCGGTATCCTTCTTCACAATCCCGATAATGGCCTTCTCCGTCTTCTGCGAAATGCCCTCCCCGATGAGCAGACTCCTGCTTTCCCTGGCCAGCAGCGCGGAGGCCGCCGTAAGGATAACGCCCACCAGCAACGATGCAACCCCATCCAGGTACGGATTGCCCGTCACATGCCCTATCACCAGACAGATGAGCACCACTGCCAGCCCCAGCAGAGCGGCCCCATCCTCGAAAAGAACCATAAAGTCCGGAGGGTCCTTGCTTCTTCGGATAGCCGGCCAAAGGGATTCATCTCCCTGTGTCTTCCTGAATTGCCGCAAGGCAATGACAAAAGAAGTCCCTTCGAAGACCATCGAACATCCCAGCACGATATAGTTCCAATGCAAATTCCCCGAAATAGCCGGCTCCCTGATATGAACATATCCTTCGTAAAAGCTCACCCCCGCCCCAAGGGCGAAAATGAGAATGGCGACGATAAAGGACCAGAAATACAATTCCCTCCCGTACCCGAAAGGATGGTACTTGTCCCGCTCCTTGTTGCTCCTGTATATGCCATACAACAGCAACAGCTCATTCACGGAGTCCACAAGCGAATGCACCCCTTCGGCGATCATCGCAGAGCTGCCGCTGGCGCCCCCTGCAATGAACTTGACGACAGCTATGGCCACATTGGATGCCAGGGCGCTATATATTGATAAATTAGATCTTGCCATACGGTAGAAGTATCCACACAGTGCGCATTATTTTCCACGTTCTTTTTTCTTTTTTACAACGCTGATCTCGCCATTTCTCTCCAGAAAAATTTCCTCGACTTCTTCGAAGCTTTCATCGTTGATCCTTAGGCGAAGTCCCTCCATCAGGTCCTTATCGCTGATACGGCTCCGCTCCATATTCTTTTCATTCTTCCGGCCATCCACATACAGCGAGATCCGCTCCCCCTTCACAAACCTTCCGACATGATCATTGTGCACGCTGATCCGGGCCAGCAGCCAGTGCACCAGCACAAAGGCCAGACAGGCTACGGTCGTGGGTATGAAAGGCGAAGCTCCCACCACCACCCTGCTCAGGATCGAACCCAGCATGATAATGATCACATTGTCAAAAGCGGACTTCTTTCCAAATGTCCTTATGCCCGCTATGCGGATCAACAGCAGCGTGATAAAGAAAGCTATCACAGCACGGCTGCTCATCTGCCACCAGGTGAGGTCCTTCCCCTCCCCAAATACGATCCTTATCCATTCCATGATCGGTGCTTTTACAGCCTTGGAACAAATATTGGCCCGTTTTTTTAACAATAAGTTCATATACCACTTAAATCAAAAAATCAGTTTTTATGGGATGTGTAGATGTAGTAATAGAAACCCCGAAGGGCAGCGCGCAGAAATATGATTATAACGCGGATACCCATTTTTTCGAGCTAAAGAAGATCTTACCCTCGGGCATGGTTTTTCCATACGATTTCGGGTTCGTACCCGACACGAAAGGAGAGGACGGAGACCCGCTGGACGTCATCGTTATTTCCGAATTCCAAAGCTTCCCCGGATGCGTCATCAAATGCCGCCTCATCGGAGGCATCAAAGCAGAGCAATCGGAGGAAAAGAAAAAAAAGAAAATGATCCGGAATGACAGGTTCCTGGCTATTCCCAAATTCTCCACCATCTTCGAAAAGATAAAGGACATCGACGACTTGCCGGGAAATATCGTCACCCAGATAGAAGATTTCTTCGTAGACTACAATAAGGTACAAGGCAAGGAATTCAAAGCATTGGAAAAGCTGCATGCAGGCGATGCAAAAAAAATGATCAAATCACTATAAAACCTATTACCATGGCTAAATATTCGAAAGGTGCGCAAAAGAAGGTCGAAAAGGCGATGCACGAAAAAAAGAGCGGCTCCCTGAAAAGCGGACGCAGCGGAAAAAAAGTAAAAAGCCGTAAGCAGGCCATCGCTATTGGCCTCTCCGAAGCCCGAAAGGAGGGCGCTAAGGTCCCTAAGAAAAAGTCCGCCTCAAAAAAGTCAGCATCCAAGAAGTCGGCATCCAAGAAGTCAGCCTCTAAAAAGTCAGCATCCAAAAAATCCGCCCCAAAGAAAAAGTCCCCCTCAAAAAAGAAGTCTTCGAAAAGACATTAATTCATCATGACCCGAGCCTGCGAGAGCCATGATACCTTTGAAAAGACATTAACTCATCATGACCCGAGCCTGCGAGAGCCATGATACCTTTGAAAAGACATTGATTCATCATGACCCGAGCCTGCGAGAGCCATGATACCTTTGAAAAGACATTAACTCATCATGACCCGAGCCTGCGAGAGCCATGATACCTTTGAAAAGACATTAACTCATCATGAAAAAGATCCTTCTTTTGCTGGATATATTGCACAGCCCGGCTCCCGTGCTCTCCTCCATCATCAATATCGCCGGCGCCGCCGGCGCACTGGTGGAGGTTATTTTTCTCCATCGGGTCCATTTCCTCGTCGACATCGTCTATCCCCTGGGCACCGACCTTCCCAGCCTTCAGGCAGACGAAGAAGCAGACAAACGCCTGCTGGCCGACAACACCCAGCTGATCAGCGATAGCCTCAGCAGCGCCAACATCAAATTCCTCATCGCGGGAGATGAGCCCGTATCACTGGACGACCTCCTGATGGATAGCGCCTTCTCCGACCTCATTGTGACGGACGCACGCACCAGTATCTCCGACTTCCTCTATGCTCCCCTCAACGTTTCCATGAAAGACCTCCTCTCCGACGCCCATTGCCCGCTGCTGCTGTTACGCGAGGACGGCATGCCGCCCGATAAGCTTATCCTCGCCTATGACGGCAGCTATTCTTCCATTTATGCTATCAAACAATTCCGGTACCTCTTTCCCAATTTTTCCTCCCTACCCACCTTCCTCGTCACCATAGCCTCTAATGAAAAGAAAGGCATTGCCCACAGCGACATGCTCAAACATTGGGCCCCTTATCATTTCAAGGACCTGCTGGTGGAAGTTTTACCCGGCCGGCCGGCCAGCACGCTGCCCGCTTTTGTCAACCACCACAACGGAATACCACTCGTGGTCATGGGCGCCTATGGAAGGAGCTCCATCTCCCGCCTCTTCCATCAGAGCCTGGCCAATGCCATGCTGGAAAAAACAAGCGCTTCCCTCTTCACCACACACGAATAGCAGGCCTGTTCAGGCCGTGTATTTCTGTTTGATGTAGTCGATAATATGCTTTTTCGAAGCCGCCACATCATTCATCCGCTCAGCCTCCCTTCCTACCTCCGCCAGTTCCGGATCATGCACAGTGTGCTCGAACCACCGGCTGAAATCCTTTCTGCCTAAATGGAACATCCATGTGCCGGCATCGATGCCCTCGGCCAGATGTACGAACATCATCAGATTGTTGGCCACGAGACGCTGCCTGTTCTCCGGACCGGTGAATATAAAGCTGTTATAGCTCATGTCTCCCATAGCATACTTCCGCTTGTGACGTTGGAGCAGCTGGCTGGGTAGCTTGATCTTCGCCTTGTAGGGCGGCCGCCTGCTGTCTCTTTCCCAGACAGCGATCTCATTTTCTCCCAACATCGGAACTCCATCCGGCATAGGCGCTTTCAACGCCTTGCAATACAGCTCGATGGGATAAGCCGCGTCCTTTCCCAGCGTGATCACCATTCCCACCCTCGATAAAGTAGAAGGATGCAAGGCATGGGGAGAAGTGCTGATGATGATAAAATTATTCAGATCATCCGGCAGCCCGTTCGAGACAATGGCAGCCGGCGCAGGCATCAGATGATGCGCCTCGTCCAGCAACAGCCAGTGCGGATGACCATATTCCTTTCGCAGATCCTGGAACATGGTGAGAAACCGGGAAAAGAGCTGCGGCCTTTCATCCAACGGCACCGCCAATGCGCAGATGACGAGATTCTGACCCGGGTCCTTCAGCAGGTCCCTTATCTGTTCCATGGAAGGCATGACATGTTCATCTCCGATGACTACGGCCCCGGGTAATTGCAGATAGTCGCCCTCGGGATCTATCAGACAGAATTGATAACCCCGCTCGACAAGACTCTCCGTAATGCTGATGGTAAAAGTGGTCTTCCCGCTGCCCGAAGCCCCGGCCAGCAGTATGCCGCTACGATAAGGACTGATTAAAAAAGGGGCGCCATCTTCCAGCACCCCCAGCTCCAGGTAATGTCGCTGCATTTTCCCGTTCAGCTCCTCCAGATCGGTAGCGATGATCCTGTCCATCAGCTCCATCACCCCCCTGCCATGTGCATTCTCCGTTACCAGGTCGGCCAGTCCCTTTAATGCAGGTAAAGCATTGTTCACCGCCACCGCACATTCCGCCGCCTGCAGCAGCGCCCCGTCATTCTCCGCATCCCCCACCCCCACGGTGTTATGTAGGGACAAATGAAGATGGTGAAGCAAATGCTGAAGACCGGTGGCCTTATTGACCCCAGGCGGCAGTATCATGACAGCCCCTTTATTGAAAATTACCTGCCGCTCGCTCCCCGACGCCTTGATCGCTTCCAGCACGGTCTTCTCATGCGGCTCCCAGGTGGCAATGATCACTTTCCCTACCGACAGGGGATATACATCCTTCTCTTCCAGCGACTTGACAAACGCAGGATCGGGCTCGGGACCTAAAAGCTGCTCCTTCCCGGTAGCCGTTTCATAGATCAGCGCGCCATTCTCCGCCACGATATAGTCGAATATCTTATACCCGGGAAAAACACTTATAAGGTCCTTCATTTCCCTGCCGGTGACGAGTATTTTACGCCTGCCGGTGACCTGGAATTCCTTTAGCTTATTCAATACATCCTCCCCTACCTGTCCCTGGTCGGCCAGTGTCCCGTCATAATCTGTTGCCAATACATGAAAACGCATAAAAAATGTCAAATCTGCTATGCAGAATTTAGAAATATTAGTATTTTTATTATACTTAAAACCTACCTGCGTTTGCGCCCGGATTACCCAAATAAGATCTTTTCCGACAGGCGAAAAAGATACTTCCTGCTCATGGAAACCCTGGCAGAACACGCCTGTTGATAATCTTTGCTGCCGTCAAAATCATCGCAATGGCATCTTCTTATTTTTTCGACCTGCAATATCCGGGCCTCTTTTTTAACCATTATTAAACCGGCGCTGCTTATGCGTATCGTTGTCCTGCTACTCTTTTCATTCTTCGTGAGCACGCATGCACATGCGCAGGAAACTTTTGAATGCCATGTGAAAGACGCCCCTTTTTCCAGGGTCATCGAGCTCATCCGGCAACAGACGGGCTGTATCCTCTTCTTTCAGAGCCAAATCGGAACGCCCGATATCAGGATCACCATGGATGAGAACAATATTTCCGTCAGGAGCTTTCTGAAAAAGTACCTGCGCTTACACGCCTCCGACTATAGAAGGGTTGGTAAGACCTTTGTGATAAAAAAAACCATTCCCACATCCTTTGCAGCCACCCTCGCACCGTCGCCTGCTCAGGATAATTCCGCCGCGGAACAGAAAGTGTCCGGGTTCGGGAATGAGACGCTTCCCGGCGTCACCGTAGTCCCTATCAGCAATGGGTATCAGCGCATCCCTAAAGAGCGCGCCACAGGCTCTTTCGGCTTCATCGACCGCACCCTCATTACCCGCACGGTCTCTACCAATATCACGGACAGGATCGAGAACACCGTCCCCGGCATCCTGTCCAACCATGGTCAGTCCGCAGCCGGCATCCCCATCAGAGAGATCCCGCAGATCCGCGGATTAAGCACTATTTATGCCAATGCCTCGCCGCTCTTCGTACTGGATAATTTCCCCTACGACGGCGACATCAACAATATCAACCCATATGATATAGAGAACATTACGGTACTGAAGGATGCAGCCGCCGCCTCCATCTGGGGCGTACGCGCAGGCAACGGGGTCATAATCATCAACACCCGCAAGGGCAGGCTCAGTGACAGCCTAAGGACCCTTACACCCGTCTTTAGCTACAGCAGCTCCGTCACCTACCAGCCCAGGCCGGATGTATTCAATATCTCCCGCATCTCCAGCGCCGATTTCATCGATAGAGAAAGAACCCTGTTTAACAATGGATATTATGCATCTCCTTCCGTTACCACTCCGGAGACGCCCGTTGTGGACTATCTTTCCAGGGTCGCTGCCGGAACGCTCGACCCCAATACAGCCAATAATTTGATTGCCTCCCTGAGTCGCCAGGATGTATACCGTGATATGGAGAAATATTTCTACAGGGGCAGCGTTGACCAGCAGCACTACCTACAGGCATCAGCCGCCACGACCAATGCCGCTTACTATTTCTCGACAGGCTGGGACCATAATCTGTACGATGTCGCGGGATCATCCTATGACCGGGTGACCATGCGATTGCACAACGTTCTTAAGATCAGTACCCCGCTGACCATTCAGACAGGAATAAACTTTACCCATACTACCACCCGGGACAACGGCAACCCGGGCGCCAGCTATCAGAGCACGCACGGACACGTGGGCTTCTATCCCTATGCCCGTCTCAACGATTCGCTGTCCCTGGATTATAGCCCCGACTATCTTAACACCACCCGCCAGCTCGGCTTTCCCGACTGGACCTACTCGCCGTTAAAGGATATGCAGGCGCGGCAGTATATCAACAGGGCGCACGACCTGCTGATCAATGTGGGTGCCCGTTATGTCTTCACCCGCTGGCTGGATCTGGAGCTGAAATATCAATATGAGAATGGCGGCGCAGGTGGCAACGACCTGCACGATGGCTCCTCCTATTATGCAAGGGATCTTGTCAATAGCTTTATCCAGGTGAATACCGTTAACAACAACACCCTGAGCTTTCCCATCCACCAGGGAGGCATACTTGATATTACCACCCAGGAGACGATATCCCATCAGGGAAGGTTGCAGTTGAACTTTTCCCACAATTGGGGCCGTCACAACAACGTGACCGCCATCGGCGGCTATGAGATAAAAAGCCTGACGAGCACCCTGCGTTATGACAGGGAATATGGATACGACCCCTCCAACGGTTCGTACTTCTCTGGCATTGACTATGCCGGCCTGTACTCGTCCTATCAGCAGTTCAATCCTACGAAGATCCCGACCGCCCCCCTCCCGGTCCGGCAAGTCGATCATTTCCTGGGGTACTATATCAACGCCTCTTATACACTCCATAATTTATATACAGTTTCCGCCAGCGCCCGCGAGGACGCCGCCAATCTCTTTGGCGCAAATACCAACCACAAGACTATACCGCTCTGGTCCGCCGGCATCGCCTGGCAGATCAATCACGAACGGTTCTATCACATTGACTGGCTGTCCACCCTCAAGCTAAGGGCCACTTATGGTCATAATGGAAATATCTCCCGCCTGGCCTCCGCTTATACCACTGCGACTTATTCACAGGGCGGCGTCACCGGTACGCCTTATAATGTTGGCTATATAACGGGCCTGGCCAATCCCAATCTTCGTTGGGAACAGGTGGGTGTCTTCAACCTGGGGCTCGACTTCGCCATGGGAAAAACAATCACAGGATCGCTGGAATATTATCATAAGCATTCCACTGACCTGATAGGAGCTGCCCCCGGCGACCCGACCCTTGGATTGGTCCAGATTCCCGGCATCCCCGGTTATTATTACGCCAACAGCGCCACCATGAATGGGTCGGGCATCGATCTGCAGCTGGAAGCGCGTATCCTCGACGGCCAATCATCGGCTGACTTTAAATGGAGATCCAATTTTATATTCAGCAAGGCTGTATCCAAGGTTCAGAAATATCTTCTGACCACCTCCGCCGGAGCCAGCTACCTGGACCAGAATGCCATCAATCCCCATCCCGGGCAGCCTATCTATGCCATCAACAGCTTTAAATGGAAGGGGCTCGATAATGTAGGCGATCCTATTGGTTATTACAATGACAAACTTAGTAAGGACTGGACATCCATTGTCAACAACACTCCCATTGACGGCATGATCTATAATGGTCCCTCCCAGCCTACCATTTTCGGGGCCCTGCGGAATACTTTTGAATGGCGTCATTTTACGGTCTCGTTCAATATCAGCTACAAGCTGGGCTATTATTTCCGCCGGCCCTCCATCAGCTATTCAAACCTCTTTAATCACTGGACGGGCAATGCCGACTATGCCCTCCGCTGGCAGCAGCCGGGTGATGAAGCAAGGACCATCGTCCCCGCCGCAGGCGATCCTACCAATACTTTCAGGGACAGGTTCTATCTCAACTCCAGCGCACTGGTGGAAAAAGCCGATCACATCCGGCTGGAGGACGTCGTCATCAGCTATGACCTGGAGAAAAAGGATCATCCCTGGCTGCCCTTCGAGAAAATACGTTTCTATAATTATCTCTCCAATCTTGGCCTCCTTTGGAAGACCAATAAGTCAGGCATCGATCCGTATTATATAAATATTCCAAAAGAAGCGCGCCGCATATCCCTGGGCGTAAATATCAACTTCTAAAACCACCCCATGTACACACGACACTTGCTATATATAATCCTTTTTTTAACCACTCTTATCACGGCCTGTAAAAAATCCGCCTTCCTGGACGCCAGGTCGGATAGCTCCATTTCCATTCCCACCAGCATTGCCGACTGCCAGGCGCTGATGGATAATGACGTTGATATGAACGGATATAGCCTTAGCGGATATCCCAGCCTGGGCGAGACAGGGTCTGACGACTACTATGTGAACAATAGTTTTTACTCACAGTATACTGCCACCGATCAGAATGCTGTGATCTGGGCCGCGGATATCTATGGCAACCCGGAGGTCAATGACTGGGATCTGCCCTATCGTACGGTGCTTTATTCCAAGGTTGTCCTGGACGCCCTGGAGAAGCTTCACCCGGCCGCAATGGAGCTGGATTCCTTTAACAATGCTCAGGGCAGCGCTTTTTTCTTCCGGGGCTTTGCCTATTTTCAGCTGGCGCAGATCTTTACAAAACCCTATGATGAGGGCGTCACTGACCCGCTGGGTCTTCCGCTCAGACAGACCAGCAACATAGACGAAAAATTTACCAGGTCCTCTCTAGACAGCACGTATAGGCAGATCATCGGCGACCTTTCCGCGGCCATACCCCTGCTTCCCGGCATTTCACTTTCCATTACCCGGCCCTCGCGGGCAGCAGCTTATGCCATGCTGGCCAGGGTCTATCTCAGCATGCGCAAATACCCGAAGGCGCTCCTGTACGCAGATTCCTCCTTACAGCTCCGGCGCGAACTGATGGATTATAACAACGTGGTCCCGACCGGCGATCTTCCCTTCACGCGTACCAATCCCGAGGTCATCTTTGGCGCCGCCATGTATCCGACGGGCCCCTGCGCCGTAGGCAGGAGTTTTGCGGACAGCTTGCTGCTGGCATCCTACCAGGTCAATGATGTCAGAAAAACCTTATTCTTTAAAGGAGGAAGATTCTTCGGCATGTATGACGAAAATGGCTATGCGTTTTGCGGTCTTGCAACGGATGAAATGTACCTGACCAGGGCGGAATGTTATGCACGCACGGGTAATATCGATGCCGCCATGAATGACCTCGATAGCCTCATGATAAAGAGAATGTCTACTGGTACATTCACTCCCTATACGGCTGTCGATGCGAATGACGCTTTGCAGCAGATCTTGCAGGAAAGGAGAAAAGAATTGCTCTACAGAGGCCTCCGGTGGACCGACCTGCGCCGGCTGAACAAGGACGCCTCTACAGCCACTACGCTGACACGCACAGTGGCGGGCACGATCTATACGCTTTCTCCCAACAGCACCCGGTATGTCTACTACATACCTTCCGAGGTGATCAGCTTCAATAAACCAAACATACAGCAGAATGACCCTCGATGACAACCCCGCACTGATCAGGCAGCTTTACTTATTGGGCATAATAATGCGCTGCCACTTCCGTACCCGCCGCATGGTAGCCGTATTGATCATGCGTGTAAGAAGTAAATGCCCCTATACAATAATTACCCAGCCCAAGGAAGGAGCAGTTGGAAGGATCACTGGATGAATAGACCAGGGTTCCGGATGTCTGCGGATAACCGGAAGGGTCCAGTGGGAACCAGTAATACATGCCGAACTTCGCATTCTTCGTCTCCTGAACATGTGTTGTAAAGGCGGATAATGAAATGGCTACGAGCACGACAGCCAATCCAAACATGCTACGCTTTGCTTTCATAAAACTTTATTTTAGGTGATGAATAAACTACTCCTGCCAGGGCCACTCCGATAAAGAAAAGGTTGAATACCAGGTGCTGCCTCCATGTCATCCAGGAGATCACTCCTCCACACGAGCAGGGCAGATGCCTGTCCGACCCCAGCATCAACGCCAGGTAGACCGTAAACACCAGCATCAGTCCCAGCGCGGCATAGAACCCCGCGACCCTGGTCCTCTCCGTTAGCAGCAGCGCCGACACGATCAGTTCCACCGACGGCACCACCCACGCCATTATCTTTGCCACAGCGCTGATCCAGGGGAACCTCTCCAGCTGCCCCGCGAATATATCTATCCGCAAGAACTTTGCGCTGGCAGTGTACACGAACAGGAATACCAGCGCAAACGCACAGCTGTCTATGATCCATTTTCCTCTCTTCATGGTGAAAAGTTTTCGGGGAAAAAGTTACGCCGCCGCGCGATATGTTTCCAAATCAGGCAGTGTAACTTTTGGCAACATTAATGTTACTTTCGACCGCACCCATGTCCTCCGGAAAATGCAGATTGCTTCTTCGGTACGCTCCCGGCGAAAGCTGCGTATAAGCTTTAAAAGCTTTGTTAAAACTGTGCACTTTCCGGTATCCGCACTGCCACGCCACGAACTTTACAGGCTCGTTTGTCTCACGCAGAAGTACAACCGCCTTCTCCATACGGCTTTGCTGAAGGAAGGCGTGCAGGGAAATGCCGCAATAAGCCCGAAACCGCTCCTGTAGCGAAGTTTTGTTGGTGTTGAATTCCCGGCAGAGTTTGGAAATGGGGAGATTACAATGGAGGTTGCTGTCAATGTAGGCCCGTACCTGCAACAGCAGGCTGGCATCCTGTCGATGCATAAGATGAAGGTTTAGCAATGATTAATGAGTGGGTCCATGGGCAAGCTGTCGATCCATGTATTCAGAGAAAGTGATTCTTGCAGGGATAAAAGGATACGATCTGCGTATGCAGAAAATTGTACATGAAAATTAAGGTTTAATTTTTATTTACTAACGGTAAAATAAATAGTGATAGGTATTTTCATTTACAAACTGCATAAAGAGAAGATTTAGATCAATGTGATCGCCGATGTCATCGATGGCGCAGGAATTGCTTTTAATACGGCAAACGTTCAATATGTAAGGTTATGTTAAAAGGTATCCATTGGAAATATTATATAAAATGTTCCGTCATCGCTGCCATTCTCTATTGTATCCCCGTATTTCTTTTTCTAAGAACCACCACCTGGTCCCAGACATGGCTCCTTTATCTCGGCAATGCATTGTTTATGGTCACCATCGTCGGCACCCTCATCGGATTCAATCGCCGGCGGCGTGGTAATGCCAGCTCGATGTCCATGGTGCTGGCCGGCGTCATTACTACCATACTGGGCATCATCATCAGCATCGCCATCTGTCTCCTGCTGCTGTCCGTTGAAATACCCGGTTTGTATCAATCCGGCGTCCCCGATAAGGTCCTCAAAGGCGAGCCTGTCAATTCGGTGCCCGACAGGTCGCGGGGCCCCGTATACCTCGTCCTGTTCAATTCCTTCATGGGAAACATCTCTACCGGACTCTTTGTCTGTATCATCTTCCCTTTCACGCTCAAAGGCGATCAGACAAAAGAAGAGACCTCTCCCCGCCAGTCGAAGGTCTAGCCCTTCCCGTGGTATTCAAATTGCGTAAACCTCCCTTGATAAATGACCCAACCGATGCCGCCCACCCACGGAACATTCAGAGCAGGTACCAGCGGGCTCGTCCTTCGTGAACCCAACAAACAGGCCTTTCCGGATGAACACAAACAAAAAACACGTTTGGGCTATTACGCCACCCTTTTCAATACCATCGAGATCAACAGCAGCTTTTACAAGCCTCCGCTGCCCGTCACCTTCACCAAATGGTCCCATATGGTTCCCGACGACTTCCAGTTCACCATAAAGCTCTGGAGAGATATCACACACGCCAGAGGCTTTACCTTCAGCTCCATCGACATCGCCCGCTTCATGAAGGCAGCCGCCAATCTTGGCAAAAAAAAAGGCTGTCTCCTTATCCAGCTGCCACCCAGTGTCACGAAGGCAAAGATCGGCCCGCTGACACAATTGATTGAAGAGGTCCGGACCACCGGCCCAGGCTGGCGATTGGCCGTCGAATTTCGCGACAAAAGCTGGTACAATGAGGATACCTGGCAGCTGCTCGATGCATTCAACACCACCCTGGTCCTGCACGACATGCCCTCCTCCCTCATCCGCACTCCGCTGGACAACGCCCCATTCATCTATATCCGGTTTCATGGCATAAAAGGCGATTACAAAGGCAGCTATGACCAGCCCCACCTGCGGGAATATGCGGAAAAGATCGGGACCTGGCTGGGACAGGGGAAAGATGTCTACACCTATTTCAACAACACCATCGGGGAAGCCGTGGCCAATCTAGAGACCCTCTTATCCCTGGTATCATAATTGTGGCAAACACACCATATGACCGGCCAGAGAAAAAAAGTATACAAGTCCCTGCACAAGCATGGAACAGGCATTCGCCGCACCGTATCCACCTCCGCCTTTTTCGATGCCGACGATGTACACTCCTTTCGCACTCACGTAAAAAAACTACGCGCCTTCCTCCATTGGCTGGGACGGGATAAAAAAAAGCTACCCGCCTCCTTTAAAGAGATCTACCGCATCTCCGGCGAATTAAGGGACATCCAGGTGCTGCTGAGATCGATGGAAGACAACGGAGAAAGTCCTCCCGCCTTTGCCGCCTGGCTCCAGGACAATGCAGGCCGGCTAAAACAGCTTTGGGACGACCATTACCATCCCCGGATCATCCGGCGACTGGAGCGCCAGCTGCAGCATCCCGATCTGAAAAAACCCACGACAGACAGATTGCAGTCTTTCTTTAACCAGGGCGTGGAAAAGATCGAATCAGTTGTCTATCTCCCCGCGCCCGACGACGAGGAGCTTCACGAAATGCGAAAAAAATTGAAAGAGATGTATTATATATATGACTGGGGAAAAGACCATGATTATACCCAGTCGGACGATGCCATGCCTGAGCTATTGAAAAACCTGGGCGAGGACTGCGGACAATTCAACGACAGGCGCATCGCCCTCGTATTATTGAACGCTTATATTCAGCAGGAGAAGGAGGATGGCGCCCACCAAAAAGCCCTCGAATTGAAACAGCGGTGGGAAGAGGACAGGCTGAACAAAAAAGCGCAGCTGCTACAGACCTTGAGGGACTTCGTAGCGGCGTATTAAAGCCCCACTTTTTCCTTATCCTCCAGGAATTCCTTGAACCCTGCTATATCCTTTTCGATCATTTCCCTGAACACAGGCGTCAGCAGCCGTGACAGCCGCTCCCCGACAACGCCCATCGGCGCCCTGTAGCTGATCATCACATCGATACGCGTACCTCCCGACGGCGCATCGGAAAAATTGATCTTTCCGGCATTGCGGATGGCAGCTCCGGGAACGCTCCTCCAGGACAGTTCCTTGTTTTCCAGGTCACGAACGATCTCCGCCTCCCATCGTATCTCCCCAAGCCCCCCGGGTATCCTTATCTTCCATGCGCTGACGGTATCATCCAGCTCATCTACTGACTCTACATGCCGCATGAACAAAGGCAGGTTCTCGAGCCTCCGCCAGAAAGCATACACTTCCTCCCTCGGCCTGTTCACCGTCACCTGCGTGCGGACATTCACGTTATTAGGATGCATACGGGCATTGTTGCGAAAGGCATCCGACACCGGGCACTTCCCCGACACAGCCCGGTACATAAGATACCCACCCGCCAGAAGCAGCAGGCTTTCCCTCTTATGCTTGCGGGAAATTAAATAGAGCAATAAAGAGCCTCCTGCGGCTGAAATAGCCCTTTCCGTCTTTCCTAACATAATCATGGTTTTAGGCCATCCATGCAAAAGACATGCTAGGGGATAATGTCTGTCCTTCGGACAAGTCCCCGGAGGGGACTTTTTGGAAATACTAAAATAATTAGTATTTTGTGAAGATTATGAAGCAAACCAGGCAATTATCCACCCATTCCAGAGTAGTAAAAGAGCTGCTCACCCGATATCGGGATACTTTCACCGCTTTTTGCGAGCTGCTCAATAATTCCCTGCAGGCAAAAGCCACCCGCATTGACCTCGTCATCGACTATACAACCCTTCAAAATGGTCCCTTCACCCGTATCGAGCTGACAGACAATGGCCAGGGGGTCGCCATCTCCGAATTTGAAGATAAGATCCTCCTCATCGGCACCAACGTAAAAAAGGACGGTCAGGGCGTAGGACGCTTTGGCGCCCTGCAGCTGGGTGAAAAAATGACCATCGACACTGTTGCTTTCGACCCCGCCGGACATTGTTTCACCCGTATCCATTTCCCATTGGATTCATCGACCATCTCTTCCACACTGTCTAAGGTCAATCTTGAATATGATGTGGAGTTACTAAAGAAAAAGACCAATCCCTATTATAAAGTCACCATCGAAAAGCTGCACCACCACCGCCAGGGAAAGGTGCTCCCCCGAAACAGGATCTCGGAAAAATTCAGGAGCGATGACATCCGCCAGGCCATCTTTGAAAAATATCCCCTCCAGATCTTCCACCGGGAAGTACATTTCACTATCAATGGAGCCGACCTCAACCCCGCCGATTTTGTCCTAGGTGACCCCATCCTGAAAAAGACCCTCTATGTCGACATCCGGGGCGCCGAACACCCCTTCGATATCCATTTCTATCACATGCGGATACCCCTGAATAAGGTCAAGGTCTTTTTCTACATGACCCAGGCAGGTATCAGGGCCATAGCGCATGAATTCACCTACTCCTCCGACTGGTATACCCCCGACCTGGGCACCTGGTTCATCTATCTTGATTCCCCCTTCTTCAATTCCGACCTCTTCCGCAACATCGACCTCGACTCGCTGGGCGACGAAGAAATAAAGAATTTAAAGGAATTCATCAAGGACGCCGTCAACGACTTCTTCAAGGCCAATAACCTGCGGTTTGAAAAATTCATCGCCCGACTGGAAAAGGACGAAGCCTACCCCGGTAATTTCGACACCCCTATGGACCAGTCACGCGAGCTGCTGTTTCAAAAGATCGCCTATGTCGCCGAGGACGAATACAAGCTGATGGATCAGAAAAATGAAAAGATGCGGGGTCTCTTCTATTCCCTTATCGACAAGGCGCTGGCCAACGGACACGTGGAAGAGGTCTTTACAAAAGTAGCGCGTCTGTCCGACCCCAACATGCAGAAATTCCATCAGCTGTTGCAACAAACTGAGCTGGAGAATGTCATCGCCTTTTCCAGCGCCGTTGCCGCCAAGCTGCAGTTTATGGACTTCCTGTACGAATTGACATACGGCGACATCGCATCCGTATTGCTGGAAAGAAGCCAGCTGCATAAGATCATCGAAAAAGAGCTGTGGATCTTTGGAGAAGCCTATAACGGCAGCCCGCACCTCTGGTCGGACAAAAAAATCGGCAATATCCTTGAAGAGTTGCGGAATAAATTCTTCGGCTATGCCCCCACGAAGGAAGATGAGAACCTCATCCCCGATGTCAGGGGCCTGCACAATATCACCGACCTCTTTTTCTTTAACGAGAAAGTGCTGGACAACGAGGACAGGGAGATCATGGTGGTGGAGCTGAAATCCCCCAAATGCGCAATTGGGAAAAAGGAGCTGCAGCAGATTGACGAATATGCATTCACGGTGGAAAACTACCCCGGGCTTCCCAGAGAGAACACCCGATACAAGTTCATCCTTATAAGCTCGAGACTGACCCCATACGCAAAGTCGAAGCTAAAGTCCAGCCGTGAAAGATATAAAGCGCCTTTCGTGTACGATCGCAAGGCGGATAAGAACATCGAGGTCGTGGTCATCGAATGGTCGGAGCTCATCGAGCTCAACAAACGCAAATTAGGCTACCTTTCCTCCAAGCTGGAAGTAAAGAACAAAAGTGTAAAAGAAAAATTTGAAGCGGAATATGGCGCCATCATCAATGAGAAAGTAGCGGCCCGGCTCACGCGGAACAAGACCTCCATAGTATAGTTTCCCGGCCCTCCATCAGCCCTGTCGGCCTATTCGTCGTCATTCGAATTATCCAGCCTGGCCAGTTCGCCCTCGTCGAGATCATCGCCGCGCTCAGCCTCCAAATCCATCTCAGGGTCTTCCCGGATATCCTCATCGGCATCTCTATGCGCCTGTATGAGCTTTGCCTCCTCGTCGGACAACGGCTTCTCCGTCGTCTTCTTTTTGATGCTCTTCGCCATAACATAGATTTTTGAGTTATCAATGGGGCAGGCTGTCCGGCGGTATACCCGCACGATCTTTAGAGGACGTTGTTCCGGTATTCGTATCCTGGGTACCCGTATACACCTTACCCCTGGAATACCTGCCCGCAAAAAATGAAAGGATAACCACAAATACGACCACAATGATGATCATTACCCTCCGTCTGTTTCTGTCCATAATCTATCCCCCTACTCTTTCTCTAGCAAGCCTTGTACCAGGGCCTTCCACTGTATCTTGGACAGCCCGATGGCCCCCAGGGTCCCGACCACCTCATTCCGCACTTTATCCGCAACACCCGGATGCTCCGTATTGGGCACCTCATTCCTCCCATACACCGTAGCGCTCACCTTCTTATCCCCCCATTCTATGATAAAAGTGCTGGTGGCATGCTCCTGCAGGAAATGTGCCGTAACAGTGGCGTCCTTAACCTGCGGATTCGAGCATGGCCGTACCTGCATCAGCGAAATAGCTCCCGGCGCCAGGCTGGCAGGCTGCTCTATCTTCTCGATCCTCACCCAGTCATAACCCCGCCCCTCGCTCGTAGCAGGCCCCGGTATGTCGATACGTATATAGTCACCAATTGCCGCACGCCCCTTTAACGGCTCCCCCTCATCATCCGTCAGCTGAAAGCCCGCCGACAAGGCGCCGCAATGATCCGTCCACTCATTCACATCCAACAGCCTGTTCGTGGCCCTCTCGAAAATATACCGGGCATCCGCCTCCTTGCCCACTCCTACCTGCGCCGAAGTCACCCTCGACCTTCCCCGCTCCTGCGGTGGCAGCAGCCGCTCGATATGCTCCGGAATGGCCTCTTCCACATCGGGCTCCTGGTCCTCCATGGCCGCCCAGCGAATGGCAGCCGCCAGCTGCGCCACAGGGAACCCCTTGTACTCCCCTGGAAGAAGAAAGCTTATATTGTCGGTGAAATGCCGGATCTTTTCGACATCCGAGATGATGGCAATCTTACGCCAGCTGGCAAATTGTTTCATGCCCAGCCAGATATCCCGTATCCAGGCCCCTACGCTGAAGTTCTTTAGGGGAGTGTCTACATACAAAACAAAATTTAATTTGCCTCTTTCTTCCTTGTGCTTTTTCACCTCGGGAAAGATCACTTTTTCAAAGTCGTCCTTTGTAACCTCTCCATAAGCCCTAAAACCCGCGACGTTAGGAGGAAGGTCGGGTAAAACTCCGATCATAGCAGTTTTTTTTATGAGCGTAACAAAAGTCGGGCCTAATGAACCATTCTTCGGACATTACTTGTACGTCGCCGCCAGTTTCAACGCCTCATAGGCATTTACAACCCCGCCGCTGACGCTAACATCCGACAGCAGCACCTGACGCGGCTGATCATCGTCCATAACAATTACCTTATGCGTAGGTTTCACCACACTACGCATAATAATCTCCTTTACCTGCAATGCCGTCAGCTTGGGGTAGTATTCCCGGATCAATGCCGCCAGCCCCGTTACCACGGGAGCCGCCATGCTCGTTCCATCGTGATTGGCATAATGCGAACCGGGAGTAGTGGAATAGATGCTGACACCCGGTGCAAACACATCTACCTTTGTTTTCCCATAATTTGAAAAAGACGCTACCAGCGTGCTGTCGTCATTGACCCCGGAAGCACCCACCTCTATCCAGGCATCGGCCTGACCGCTCCCGTCTTCGTATACCCGGGTGGGATAGTTCGTATGCTTTTCGAGATCGTTCCCTTCATTACCCGCCGCATGCACCAGCAGCACGTCTTTTGACATGGCATATTTTACGGCGTCGTCCACCGCCTTCTTATCCCAGCTGTATCCCTTGCCAAAGCTCATATTGATGACCCTTGCCCCATTATCCGCCGCATAACGGATGCCATTGGCCACATCCTTATCCCGCTCATCCCCATCCGGCACAACCCGCACAGCCATGATCTGCACGTGATCCGCTATTCCCATGATGCCGATGGCATTGTCCCGCACAGCGCCGATGATCCCCGATACATGCGTGCCATGATCCGCATCAGGACCCGTTACATCCGTATTGCCATAATACCTCTCCTGCGAATTGTTATAGTCATCCCCTACAATGCTCCGTGGATCATAGGAAATATTGTACTGATATTCTTTTTGTACCTGGAAATGCTTTAGGGCGCCCCCCAGCTCGTCTTCCTTAAAATGCGTGTAATCAGGATCTTTCTCCAGCTGGCCGATCACCACCCTGCATATCTGCGTTTCTCCGGGGTCCTTGGGAATATACTTCTTAAAATCGTCGATAGTAGGAGTATCCTTGCCAATGGCAGCCACCACCCTGTCCAGCACAGTCTTGAATCCCTCGATGCCTTGCAGTGTGCGTGTGGCGTTGATCACCCCCTGCTCATATTCCTTCCTCATCTTCTTGTATTTCTCATAGCCGTCCCTGTCCGCAGCCGATACGGTAGAATCCGTGAGCCCGCCATAACGGGCGGAATCCCGGCGGAGGATCCTCACCAGCTCCAGGTTGTCATAGTGCACATCTCCCTTCGGCCCGCCGATAAAATTCCATCCATGCACATCATCCACATACCCGTTCTTGTCATCATCCTTTCCGTTATAGGCCTTCTCCCGGGGATTGTTCCAGATAACAGCCTTCAGGTCCTCATGAGCCGTGTCTACCCCGCCGTCGATCACCGCCACCAGCACGGTGCTGGCCTTTTTATGATGCAGCAGCTCCCTATAGGCCTTCTCCGTACTGATCCCGAAGACACTGTCAGTTTGGAGGTCCAGGTTCTGCCAATTGGCCTTTTGAGCCTCAACCCCCATACAAAGCCCCAACAATGCCAGGATAAGGGTGATTTTTTTCAATTTTAACATGGTCTGTTTTTTAATGATACCCGTAATAATACCCGACACGCCCCTCTGGGGCGTGCCGGACGACAAATTTAGCTTTCCCGCCCCGTATCCTGAAATCTGCCTTTCCCCACGGCCGTATACCCTTCTATACCCCTGGAAGTCAAAAAAATAACGTTAAAAAAAATTATAGCCGCCAGGTAGTCTCAACCTCCCGGTTTGTGTTTTTAATAGGTAGAAACCAGTCGCCATGTACCACTTTCTAAAGGAGGGCGCCGAAGTCACCTTCCAATACCTCCATGACATCAAGCTCATCGTGGAAGAGTTCAACGAGCACAAGAACAATGTCCGCTGCAAGTATTACGACGAAAACCTCAAACGGTTTATAAAGCTGACCCTCCCGGCGGATTCACTTATTCCTGCGCCGAAGGCCAAAAATCGACCACAGGTCGATTGCCCATAAGCACAAGGTTACGACCAGGGAGGACCTTACGAAGTACCCCGAGGTACGAAGGGTACGAACGAGAAGGACGGTAACCGAGCGGAGCGAAGGTTACGATCGAGAAGGACCCTGTCGAAGCAGGTCCGACGAAGGCCTGCCATCATTAGCCGTTTACGGTCCGCAGGTACTTTTCACCTTCACCGAAGGGCCGGAAACAGCGCCTGTTTAATACGCTCCGCCATATCCTTGAGATGGTAACGGCTGATCTTATCCGCCGTCGCCGGAATGGCGCTGAGAATACGCGCCCTCAATTCCTCCAGCTCACCCCGCCCTATAGACGTAAGGTCTGTATTCTTCGTATTGATCCCGAACGTAATGGTAATGCCGGGACCTAATGTCGTAGCCGGCGGGGGCGTGGGATTTGCCAGCGCGATCAGCGCCTCGACATACGCCTTCTGAAGATTTCTTCGATATACGTCGATAGTAGCATGCGTATTCAGCTCCTTCCATATTTCTTTACGCGTGTCAGCCAGCAGGTCTTCCACGGTATAGACCTTGCTATCGCCATACCGCCCGGCAGCCTGTACCAGGGAGTTCAATCTGGAAGGGGACAGCAGGCTGCCCAGAACGCCGGTCTGCAATGAGCCCACAGGGTCGCCCTGAGTGGGACTGCTGATCTTGTTCAGGATATTGTCGTCCAGCAGCCAGTGCGGCGTCTCGAACAGCTGTTTGTTCAAAAATGCCACCGCCTCCTGCTGACGGGCCCTGGGCGCCGGCGCGTATACATCTCCCGGTTGTTCCACCGTACGATAGTTCTCATAAATACCGCCCACATTTCTCAGCACATGGCTCATATATCGGCTGAACTGTCCAACCAGCTGCCGGTACATGCCGGTGAGGTTCTCATACTCATCCGCCTCTTCACGGGTCCATTCCTGCAGATTGGGCAGGATCCGTTGCAGATTTTTAATGCCATATTCACCTGCTTTCATGCTGTTGTCCCCAAGGTCCTCCGTCTGCGCCCGGGGGTCGGGACTATATCCTTCGCCGCCAAACCACAGGCGGGGATTGGACTTCAGGCTGTCGATGATCCACTTGTTGACGATCTTCTTATCCTCTTTCTCGTCTTTGGCGCCTGACGGAGAGTATCCCCATTGAATGGCCCAGCGGTCATATTCGCCGATGCGGGGGAACAGGTCCTGCTCGGGGATATTGTCCTGCGGCTGTGCTACATAGTTAAATCGGGCATAGTCCATAATGGAAGGAGTATGTCCATGCACATCCAGCCATGCCTTATCCCGCAGTTTCTCCACCGGCACCGTGCTGCTGCTTCCCATATTGTGACGAAGCCCTAAGGTATGCCCCACTTCGTGAGAGGAGACAAACCGGATGAGCTGCCCCATCAGGCTGTCGTCCAGGTTCATCTTCCGGGCCCTGGGATCCACCGCCGCCGTCTGGATCATATACCAGTCGTGCAGCAGCTCCATGATATTGTGATACCAGCCGATATGGCTCTCGATGATCTCTCCGCTACGCGGATCATGCACGTTCGGACCATAGGCATTTTCAATGTCCGACGCAAAATAACGCAGCACGGAATAACGGGCATCCTCCAGGCTCATCGTGCTGTCATTCTCCGGCCATTCCCTCGCTTCGATGGCATGCTTGAATCCCGCTTTTTCAAATGCCTGCTGCCAGTCATTTACCCCTTGTATAAGATAAGGTCTCCATTTTTTGGGAGTGGCGGGATCGATGTAGTAGATGATAGGTTTTTTGGGTTCCACCAGCTCGCCCCTGCGCCATTTGTCATAATCCTCGTCCCTGGGCTCCAGCCGCCAGCGGACGATGAACTCCTGGTTGTCTACCTTCTGCTGATCGTCGCTGTAGACCGTATAGTCGTCCGCAAAATATCCTACCCGGCGGTCGAAAAGCCTTTTCTTCATCGGCATGGCGGGCAGCAGGATAAAGGACGTATTGAGCTCCAGCGTGGAGGCTCCCGCCGCATCCGTGGGAGTCCCGAAGCTAAATCCAAAAGGCAGCGCAGGTCCGCCCCCCATCATAAAGGTCTTCACCGTCCTTACCTCCGTATTGATCGGATAGGTATTGATCCTGTCGATATAGCTCCGGTCGCCCGCCAGTCCGCCCAGCCGCATCCGGCCCTTGACGGAAGCAGGAATGCTAACCACCAGGTTGTCGCCCTTGAAAAAATCCGTGACATCGATGACCACACTGCTGGAATCCTTGCCGAAAGCCTTGATCTCGAAGGCCGCGGCAATAGGATTTACATTGGAATTGGCCACCGCTGTATATATCTTATTGGTGGAATCCGCCATATTCACGAGGATCACTACCCGCAGGAACACGGTATTGTTGGGCCCCTTCTCCCATTGCAGCACCTGCTGATTGGCCAGCTCACCGCCATACACCCCCCCGCCGGCGGTCTTGCTGAACCGCGTAATGGCCATGATCTCCCTCTTCAGCAACGAATCGGGTATTTCAAAAAACCATCTTTCCTCTACCTTGTGCACCGTGAACAATCCTTTACAGGTGACGGCCTTATCCGTAATGACCTCCTTATAAGGCTTGGGACCGGACTTTGGAGCGGATATCACCGGGACCTTTGGCTTGATGGTGTCCGTATGCGGGGGAGTGGCCGGCTTATTTTGTGAGAAAGCATAAAATGTTGCTGCTACGGCCATCGCCGTCATAAAAAAGAAGCGCTTCATGAATTGGAGGGGGTTATATGTTTTAATAGAATATACTTGAATTGGGGGTGGAAAATACGAATTTGTCCCATTTTCCGTTTACCTACAGTAAAAAAACCCCGATTCCCGAATGCGTCCGCTCCAGATTCTTGAAAAGCACGCCCTCGCCGGCATTATCCTGGTCATCCTCGCAGGCGCCCCTACCCTCGTCCACGCACAAAAAACCTCGAAAACACCGCAGATCGACGAGGTCCACGCCAGCCTCCTCACGGGCAGGAAAAAGGCCATGATCGCCTATGCGGGCAAGGACCGCTCCTTCACCATGGATGTAAACGCCAAAACAGTAAAGAATTCCGACATCCCGGGCTTTATCACCGTCGACGGCCAGATCGTACAGGCCACACTGGTACCTTCACAGCCCTCCATCGACGCCCGCACTATGACCACCGCACAGGAAAAAGAAACGCTCACCAAATACATGAACTACGAGCTGGACTATTATAAGAAAAAGCTCCGGCAGAATTACAGCCAGCTCCAGACAGAATGGATCACCATTAACGACCGCCTGTTCCTCGTATGGTATTTCGATATGCCCAAAGATTATAAGCTCGTCAGCCGACAGCTCTACTTCTCCACGCTCTTCTCCAACCAGGTGCTGGATCTGAATGCACCCGTCTTCAAGACGGAACAGTTCTCTCATGCAAGGGCCATCCTCACGCATCTCGCCAACACATTAAAGACCTATGACAGGAACCTGGATCTCGAAGCGCTGAAAAAGCAGCTGAATTAGTCATCGCCCCCCTGGCACAATTTTTCCATCCACCATGCCAAAATACTCATTATGGCACAGCAAGTCAGCGACTTCATCGTCGATCGCCTTGCCGCATGGGGCATTACACGCATCTTCGGCTACCCCGGTGACGGCATCAACGGAGTAATGGGCGCATTGAACAGGGCCAAAGGCAAAATAGACTTCATCCAGACCCGCCATGAAGAAATGGCCGCCTTTATGGCCTGCGCACATGCCAAATTCACAGGGGAAATAGGCGCCTGCATCTCCACCTCCGGCCCCGGAGCCATCCACCTGCTCAACGGACTCTACGACGCCAAAATGGACCATCAGCCGGTGATCGCCATCGTAGGCCAGCAGGCAAGAATGTCAATGGGCGGCGATTATCAGCAGGAAGTAGACCTGCCTTCCCTCTTCAAGGATGTCGCCCATGAATATGTCCACACCTGCACCTCACCCGCCCAGGCCCGCCATCTCATCGATCGCGCCATCCGCATCGCCCGCACTCATCGCACCGTCACCTGCGTGATCCTCCCCAACGACGTACAGGAGCTGGACTATATGGAGCCGCCCCATCTCCACGGCAGCGTCCACACAGGCACCAGCTACTCGGCCCCGGAGATCATACCCTCTTTCACCGACCTGCAGGCAGCCGCCAATATTCTCAACCAGGGCGAAAAAGTAGCTATCCTGGTCGGAGCCGGCGCCGCCGGAGCCGACACCGAGATCATTGAAGTAGCGGAGCTGCTGCAAGCCGGCGTCGCCAAAGCGCTTCTCGGCAAGGCGGTATTACCCGACGACCTGCCCTTCGTCACAGGAAGCATCGGATTATTAGGCACAAAACCCAGCTACGACCTCATGATGGAGTGTGATACTCTCCTCATGGTGGGAACAAGTTTCCCCTACTCGGAGTTCCTGCCAAAGGAAGGAAAGGTCAAGGCTGTACAGATCGACATCGATGGCCGGATGCTGGGACTGCGCTATCCCACCGACGTCAATTTGCAAGGCGACAGCCGTAAAACATTACAGGCCCTGATCCCTTTGCTGGAAAAAAAGAGCGACCGTTCCTGGCGTGAAAAGCTGGAGAAAGAGATCACGCGCTGGTGGAAATTACTGGAAGCCCGCGCCATGAAGAGCGCCGAACCCATCAACCCACAACGTTTTTTCTGGGAGCTGAGCCCGCTGCTGCCCGACAACTGCATCGTATCCACCGATTCAGGCTCCAGCGCGACCTGGTTTGCCATGGACCTGAAAATGCGCAAAGGCATGAAAGCCTCTCTCTCCGGCAATCTGGCGACCATGTGCCCCGGCGTACCCTATGCCATCTCCGCCAAATTTGCCTATCCCGACCGCGTCTCCATCGCCCTCGTCGGGGACGGCGCCATGCAGATGATGGGCATCAACGAGCTGATCACCATCTCAAAATATTATAAACGCTGGCCGGACCCACGGCTGATCATCATCGTGCTCAACAACCAGGACCTCAACATGGTCACCTGGGAACAACGCGTTATGGTGGGAGATCCCAAATTCGAGGCTTCCCAGGACGTGCCGTCCTTCAATTACGCCGAATACGCCAGAATGCTCGGTCTCGAAGGCATACGGGTGGAAAAGGAAGAAGATATCATACCCGCCTTGCAGCAGGCCATGAACACGCACATACCCGTAGTGCTGGACGTGCTTAGCGATCCTTCCGTACCGCCGCTGCCACCGCATATCACGCTCACGCAGGCAAAAAATTTCACCTCTTCGATCCTCAAAGGAGATGTCAATGCATGGGATATGATCAAACAGACATATAAAGCGGTCGTCGAAAACTATCTGCCCCATCATTCATGAGCACCGGTATCGAGGACCTCGAGGTCAGCGCTTATAAAATTCCGACTGATCTTCCCGAGTCGGATGGCACCATAGAGTGGAATGACACTACATTGATCCTCGTCAGGCTAAAGGCAGGTTCCTGCGAAGGCATTGGATATACGTACGGCGCCCAGGCCATTGCCCCCCTGATCAGTTCCACTCTTAAACCCATTTTCATGGGGAGGGATCCCGCGGATGTCAGGGCGATAAATATGGCCATGGTCAAAGCCATCCGTAACAACGGTCAGACAGGCCTGGCAATGATGGCCGTATCCGCCATCGACATAGCCCTCTGGGATCTTAAGGCCAGGTTGCTCGGCCTCCCGCTTTGCAGGCTGCTGGGACAGCAGCGGGAGGGCATGAAAATATACGGCAGCGGAGGTTTTACAAGCTATACGGACGAGCAGCTTCGCACCCAATTGCGGGGATGGGCGGAAGAAGGGATCGGCGCCGTCAAGATCAAGGTCGGTCGTGATAAAGAGGCTGACCAGCGCCGTGTGGCCGTTGCAAGGGCCGCCATCGGCAGCGCAACGGAACTTTATGTCGACGCCAATGGCGCCTATACGGTAGCGGAAGCGGTGAAACAGGCGCAGCTTTTTTCAGCATATGGCGTCAGCTGGCTGGAAGAGCCTGTACCGGCGCAGGTTCCCGGGCAGCTTACACGCATTCGCCAGAATTTGAACGGCCAGATGCGAATTGTAGCAGGCGAGTATGGCTATGGCCCGGACGATTTCAGGACCTTGCTGACAGCAGGAGCCGTGGATGTCCTTCAGGCAGACGCCACCCGCTGCGGTGGACTAACGGGGTTCCTTAAGGCAGGACATCTCTGTGAGGCCTTTCGAACACCGCTATCGAGTCATTGCGCCCCATCCATCCACCTGCATGCCGCTCTGTCCCTGCCCTGGTTCTCTATCGCGGAATACTTTCACGATCATATACTGATAGAACAACGCCTGTTCGACGGTCCATCAAAGCCCCGCCACGGTCAATTATTCCCGGACCTCAGCCGTCCTGGATTAGGTCTTTTCTTCAGACAGCAGGCCGCTGAGCCTTATCGCGTGGCATAGTTTTTCCATCGAATGTCACAAATTCCTAGTCATGGAAGATCTTCATCAGCCCCAGGTAGACAGCCACAACAGATACGCGCTGTTTCACAACGGCAAATACTACGACACGCGTTTCATTACCCCACAATCCGAAGGAGTTGACATCAGCGCACTGGAAAATGACCTCAGACAGTCGATATCGGGAGAAGTACGATTTGACAGCGGCAGTAAAGCCGCCTACAGCACCGACTCCGGCAACTACAGACAGATCCCGCTGGGCGTCGTGCTGCCCAGGTCCGAAAAGGACATCGAGGAATGTATCGCCATCTGCCGCCGGCATAACGCTCCTGTTCTCAGCCGGGGCGGCGGCACCAGCCTGGCAGGTCAGACATGCAATGTGGCCGTGGTCATCGACATGTCGAAATATTATAACAGGATCCTTTCATTGGATAAGGAAGCCATGACGGTCACCGTCGAGCCGGGCATCGTCCTGGATGATCTGAGAGAATATACAGAACAGTTCGGCCTCACCTTCGGTCCCGATCCATCCACCCACAACCATTGCACCATCGGCGGCATGCTGGGCAACAACAGCTGCGGCGTACACAGCATCATGTCCGCCAATTATGGCTATGGAGCAAAGATGGAACACAATACCCAGTCGATGACAGTGCTTACCTATGATGGCCTGAAGATGACGGTAGGCCCTACTTCGGATGAAGAATACGCACGCATCGTAGCAGAAGGAGGCCGGAGGGCCGGAATATACCAGCAGCTGCGGGCGCTCGTGTCCAGGAACGAAACCCTGATCCGCCGGAAGTTCCCGAACATTCCAAGACGAGTCTCGGGTTACAACCTCGTCGACTTGCTGCCAGAGAATGGATTCAATATGGCCAGCGCGCTCATCGGCACCGAGAGCACCTGTGTCACGATCCTGCAGGCTACGCTGAAGCTCGTTCCCAATCCCAAAGCCCGGACCCTGGTCGTGCTGGGCTACCCGGATCTCTATGACAGCGGCAAGCATGTACCGGAAATATTGTCCTTTAAACCCATCGGACTGGAAGGCATTGACGACCTGCTGATCCACAACATGGAAAAGAAAGGCTATCATACAAAGAACCTGCCCCTGCTGCCTCACGGGCATGCCTGGCTGCTGGTAGAGTTCGGAGGCGATAGCAAAGCCCAGTCGGATCAGCGGGCCAAGGCAATGATGGCAAAGCTCGGGAAGGACAAAAATCCACCGGACATGAGCTTGTTCGACGATCCCGCCCAGGAACAAATGCTTTGGAAGATCCGGGAGTCCGGACTGGGCGCCACTGCATGGGTGCCCGGCGACCCTATCACGGAGGAAGGCTGGGAAGATTCCGCCGTGCCGCCTGAAAAGATTGGCGATTATCTTGTGGACCTTCGCAAGCTTTTTAAAAAGTATGGCTGGGATATACCCATGTATGGCCACTTCGGTCAGGGCTGCGTGCACTGCCGGATCCCCTTCGATCTGCTCACTCCGGAAGGGCTCGATGAGTACAAACGGTTTACGGAGGAGGCGGCCCGGCTGGTAGTTAGCTACGGAGGAAGCATCTCGGGCGAGCATGGCGACGGCCAGAGCAAGGCGGACCTGCTGGAAATTATGTACGGGCGACAGCTGGTGGAAGCATTCCGCGAATTTAAATCTATCTGGGACCCGCAAGGCCGGATGAACCCCGGAAAAATGGTGGAACCCTATGGACAGCTGCGTAATCTTCGCACAGGCGCCCTGTACCATCCGGATGAGCCGCATACATATTTCCAGTTTCCGGAGGACAAGCATCGGTTCAGCCGCGCCATGATGCGCTGTGTAGGTATCGGAGAATGTCGCCGCAAGGAAGGCGGGACAATGTGCCCCAGCTACCGCGTCACAAAAGAGGAAGAGCATTCCACAAGAGGCCGCGCCCGGCTGTTATTTGAAATGCTCATGGGCGATGGCATCAAGGGCTGGAAGGATCGGCATGTGAAGCACGCCCTCGACCTCTGCCTGTCCTGCAAAGGCTGCAAAGGCGACTGCCCCGTCAACGTCGACATGGCCACCTATAAGTCGGAATTCCTTTCCCATTATTACAGCGGCCGGCTGCGGCCGCGCAGCGCCTATGCATTCGGCCTGATCTACTGGTGGGCAAAGATCGCCTCATTGGCGCCTGGCCTGGTCAACTTCATGACCCATGCGCCCGGTCTGAGCCGCCTCTCAAAATGGATAATGGGTGTGGCGCCCAAAAGACAGATACCACGCTTCGCATCGCAGACCTTTAGGAAATGGTTTGGCCGCCGGCCTGCATATTCGGGGACACAGCCGAAAGTCATACTTTGGGCCGACACATTCAATAACAATTTTTTTCCGGATACGCTCAAGTCAGCCGTCCACGTGCTGGAATCAGCAGGCTTCCAGGTGGCCGTTCCCCGTGTGTCGCTATGCTGCGGCCGGCCCCTGTATGACTACGGTATGCTTTCCACAGCCCGAAGATTACTGCGTCGCATTGTAAAGGTCCTCCGTGAAGACATCCGCAACGGCGTGCCGGTGGTAGGCTTGGAGCCAAGCTGCGTGGCAGTCTTCCGGGACGAACTGATCAATATGTTCCCCAATGACGAAGATGCGCTCCGGCTGAAAACACAAACCTTTACACTGGCCGAATTCCTGGAAAAAAAAGCGCCCCACTTACAGATCCCGGAATTCAGACACGAGGTCCTTGTCCATGGGCACTGTCACCAAAAGGCCATTATGAAAATGGAGGCCGAAAAAAAGTTATTCGGAAAAATGAAGCTCCATCTCACGATGGTGGACGCCGGATGCTGTGGGATGGCAGGCGCCTTTGGCTATGAGCGGGGCAGTCACTACGATGTCTCCGTTGCCGCCGGTGAGCTGGTATTGCTTCCCGAAGTACGCCACGCGTCGAATGATACGATCATAGTCGCAGACGGCTTCAGCTGTCGGGAACAGATCATACAACAGACGGGCAGGCGCCCGCTGCATACGGCAGAATTGCTAAAGCTTGCCTTGCAGGCTGACGGACAAAACAAAGCGTGATATGACTACTATAGATAAGACGGCTGATCCGGCGCCAGGCGCTCCCGGACATTTTTCACCATGGACTTCCGGCGCCAAGACGGGCGTCGGACGCGCCCATAATACCAGCGCAGTGATCAGCTTTACCATCGGAAAAGGCGTTCTCAACGAGGTCTATTTTCCCCAAATGGATATTGCTTCCATTCGTGAATGCTCCTTCGTGATCGCCGACGGTCGTGATTTTTTCTCTGACGAGCGTACGGATGCCCGTCAGCGCCAATGGACCGCCGCACGCGGGGTTCCCGCATTTTCTATCGAAAACAGCGGCATCGGCAACAGCTATATCATCAGAAAGGACATTCTTTCCGATCCACTCCGGAATACAGTCCTGCAACGCATCCGGTTTGACCCCTGCCGCCCCGATCTGCAGCTCTATGTCTTTCTTACCCCACATCTGCACAACAGCGGATGGGACAATGAGGCATGGACAGGAGAATACAAAGGCATGCCCATGTTATTTGCAGCCTGTGATGGGCTATCGCTCGCGCTGGCATGCACTTCGGGCTGGGAACGGTCCTCCGTTGGATTCATCGGCGCCTCGGATGGCTATACCGATCTTTTGCAAAATAAAAAGCTCACGCGGCAATATTCCTATGCCGGCAAAGGGAATGTCCAGCTCTGTGCGGGCCCCATAGGAAATAATTCCATCATAGCCATCGGATTTGGCCTTCGTCCTGAAGAAGCCGCACACCAGGCGCGCTCCAGCCTCCTCGATGATTTCGATAACATCTGGCAACGTTATGTCCGGGAATGGAAGGACTGGCACCAATCCATGAAAAAAGCGATAAAGGGCAACACCGTGAAAGCAAAATATCTGCGCGAGAGCTCGGCCGCATTGCGCGTCAGTGAGAGCCGCCGCTATCCTGGCGCCATCATCGCAAGTCTCTCCATCCCCTGGGGACAATCCAAAGGCGTAAATCATGGTCTGGGCTATCATCTGGTCTGGCCCAGGGATCTGGTAGAGAGCGCCTGGGGATTACTGGCGCTGGGCGCGGAAGAAGATGCCTTGCGGATCCTCAATTATCTCTTCACTGTCCAGAATGCCGATGGCAAATGGAGCCAGAACATGTGGCTCGACGGCCGGCCATGCCTGGATAAGATACAGATGGATCAGGTGGCTTTGCCGCTGCTGCTCGTCCACTCCTGCTTCCGGCGCAAGCTCATTGACCGCAATACCTGGCAACGCTATAAGGCTGGAATTCTCAAGGCCGTGTCTTTTATACTGCATTACGGCCCCTGTACGCAAGAAGATAGATGGGAACAGCAGCCGGGTCTCTCTCCTTTTACGCTGGCCGCTGAGATTGCCGCCCTGGTGGCAGCGGCAGAGCTATTGCGGCATTTTGGCGATAAAAAAATGGCAAAGCGCTGCCTTTCGATGGCAGACGGGTGGAATGCCATGATAGAGATGTGGACCTATGTAAAAGGAACGGCTACGGCCAAACGCTGCGGGGCGGACGGATATTATATCAGGATCAATCCATCCAATTCACCCGCTCAGGATGTAAAAGACCATCTGCTGAATATCCACCATCATCTCCATGACACCGGGCAAATGCCGGTGGGAGACATCGTTTCCGTAGACGCGCTTGCCCTCGTTCGCTTTGGCCTCCGCCGGGCGGACGATCCGCGCATCCTTAGCACTATTGCGGTCATCGATCATGAATTGAAAAAGGACCTGCCCGCAGGCCCCTGCTGGAGAAGATTCACCAAAGATGGATATGGGGAGGACGAGGCTGGGAATCCCTTCCAGGGTGTAGGCATCGGTCGAAGCTGGCCGCTGCTGACAGGTGAACGCGCCCATTACGAGATCGCCGCGGGCAATATCGGGAAGGCAAGAAAGCTCTTTCATACGATGGAAGCCCTGAGCTATAATGGCTTGTTCCCTGAACAGGTATGGGATGCTGGCGACATCCCCGATAAAGGATTGTTCAAAGGCCGGTACACCAACTCAGCTATGCCGCTGACCTGGGCCCAGGCTGAATACATAAAGCTGGCGGTATCCCTGCGGCATAAAAAAAATATTCGACATGCCGCCCGGCACGGCGCAGCGTTACAGTAAATAAGGCGCCACAAGGCACGACTATTGCTTTCATGACCCAAAGTCTATACTATGGGATATCTATTGTACATTATTGCAGTCATTCTGGTGATTGCCTGGGCCATCGGGTTCTTTGCCTATCACGCCGGAGGCATCATTCATGTCCTGCTCGTTATCGCCATCATCGTTTTTTTACTGAAGCTCATCAGAAGAGAGGCATAAGATCTTGCAGACAAGCGTTATGGCATGATCTCATTATCTTCCCGGTCATGCCCCGCTACCTTTACGATCTTATTATAGATGCCCATCAGCAGGAAGGGCGCCGCCCATTGTCCTACGAACAGGGCAGCGTGCTTGCGACCCATCATTTTCAGACAACAGGAGGTTCCCATTGCCGCGACCGATGCCCATAAAAAAACATCCGATGGCAGCTTTGCCGTATGTTGCTCGATACCACGCGCCAGGGGGCCTTCACGATGGGTCTCATTGTCTACTATATCATTTACTGTTCCCGTCATTTCTCCTTGCATAATAAGATTATTTAAAAGTGATAGATCAGCACTATGCTGACCATAAATGAAAATGCAAGGCTAATGCCAGCAAAAAGCCGCGCGAGGCATAAGCTTTTTCCCCATGCCAGGGTAATTCCTTTCTCCTTGTATGCAATGGAATACACGAAAGCCGTCCATCCGGACACAGATGGCGGTAAAATTAGGCGTTCGAGGTCGACGGCACGGATTTTTCGGCACATATCATCATTTCAATAAATTTACTCCCATGTTTTATCACGTAAAAGACCTTCAGTTCAATGCCCGTGTGTCCAGACCGGATCCTGCATTCGCTACATTATTACTCGAACAGTTCGGCGGCGCCAATGGTGAGCTGGCCGCAGCATTACGCTACTTCGGACAGGCCTTCGGGGCCAGGAACCCTTATCCGGATAAATATGATCTGTTGATGGATATAGCCATCGAAGAATTCAGCCATCTGGAGATCGTAGGCGCCACTATCCAAATGCTGCTTAAAGGCGTCAACGGCGATCTGAAAAATGCTGCGGAGAATTCCGAGATCATGAAACTGATGGGCGGCCGGGCTGGAAAAGAAGAGCTGATCCACCAGGGTATGACAGCTCCGCAGTTCCTCGTCGGAAGCGCCGGCACGCCGGCCTACACCAACAGTCAGGGCGTGCCCTGGTCGGCAGCTTATATCAACGGCGATGTACAAGGCGATCTCAGCGCAGACCTCCGATCCGATATTGCCGCCGAGACAAGGGCCAAAATGGTATATGAATACCTGCTTCAGTTCACCGATGACCCCTATGTTAAGGATACGCTCAGCTTCCTGATGACGCGGGAAGTAGCACATTTCCAGATGTTCGAGGCAGCGCTGAACACCATCCGGCCCAATTTCCCGCCAGGCGTCCTTCAGGCCGATCCTAAATTCAGCAATGTCTATTTCAATATGTCCAGCGGCAACGATTTTACAGGTCCCTGGAATGAAGGCACATCCACAGTGCTGGAAGAAACCATCCAGTATGTAGGCGATCCGCTGGAATATATTCAGGAAACCAATGGGCTTTTAGACCATGAGGCCAGCGGCACCGACAGGACAAAAGAAGCTATGGGGCAGCTCGACAGACAACAAAGCCAGATCAGGAGCGGCGAGATCAATAACGCCAATCCACCGGGTGTCCAGCAATGGAATGGACCTGTCACGGACGAAGGACGGACCAACGCCATGGCAACAGGATGTGTCAAAGAAGCAACACAAATAGAAGGCAAGTAAGGAGCTGACCGTATCCTTCAGACCAGCGATTCCTCAAAATATATTATTACCTATTCGCTGAAGGGAAGACTGCAGGCCACGAATGTTTTTTACTATGGTGAATATGCCCCATTCCCCGTCAAATATATGCTGGCCTGAGATCACTTCACCGGTGCCGGTGCTTTTTCCTTGACGAGACCAATATTGCCACCAGCGTCACTGCCACGATAAACCCTACGATTACAAAAAATATCAGACTAAACATATAACCTCCTCTTTTCATTGCCCATGCAGACCGCGTGCCACCCTTGTCATAGGCAGCGGATCCCTATCAGGCCGACGGCCTGGGTGGCGGTGGAGGCGCTGGCGGTATCCTCTCGGGCCATGGGTTGTCCGGCTGTTGGGGAGGAACCACACCAGGATCTTCATCCGGGGGCACTGGCGCCTCAGGCTTATAATCCGGCTTTATTTCAGGATTACGGTCCGGCGCGGGCGTTTCCGGTGGACTATCAGGAGTTGTTTTTTTAGGCATAAAAAAGCATTTGTAGATATACAGCAAAAAATTATGCCAAATAGCTGGATCATCATCGACAAGGACTATCCGCTTCGTAGAATTGTTTTAGGGGTGAAAGTAAGGATAACTAAAGTCTAACATATGCAATAAATATACCCTATCATTTATTACTTAGTCCGGATTGATTTGTACCTTGTTGCACTCATGGAACTAGCCAAAACATACAGGATACAGACAGAAAGACTCGTCCTCCGTTGCTACCAGCCAGGTGATGCCCCCGCCCTTCATCAGGCCATTACCCGCAGCATCGATCATCTTCGCCCCTGGCTGCCCTGGGTACAGCAGGAACCCAGGGACCTGGAAGCCCGTATCAGTCTCGTCCGCATATTCCGGGGTCAGTTCGATATGGGTCTCGACTACGCCTTTGGCATCTTCGACAGGGAGGAACAGGAGCTCATCGGCAGCACTGGTCTCCATACCCGCATTGGAAAAAATGCCCGGGAGATAGGTTACTGGGTCGGCGTCGACCACATCGGGAAAGGCTATGCGACGGAGGCGGTCAGCGCCCTGGTAAGAACAGCGTTTGATATAGAAGGATTGACCCGCCTCGAGATACGCTGTGCTCCGGATAATATCCGCAGTCAGCACGTCCCCGAAAAACTGGGCTTCCGGATGGAAGGCATTATAAAAAGGAGTCTTAACGACAACATCGTCGACACCATGATCTGGTCGCTGGAAAAAAAGAATTATGATCAAACTCCCATCCGCCACCTACCTGTAAAAGCTTTCGACTTAGTAGGCAGGCCCATTCTTTTCCCCTAGCTGCTTATAGCGAAGCATGGCCTCCACGAAATAGTAGTCCGCATAGGTCAATGGCACATCCACCTCCGACCGGGCAGGCAGATGTCCTACGCTATGCTTCAGGATAAATCCACCGTTGGACCCTACGATAGCATGATAGTTGGAAGAGGACAAAGTGACGATGATCTTCTCGGCTACATCCAGGTATTCCCTTCCCTTCTCAGGGCTGACATACCTGCTCAGCTCTATCAGCGCGGATGCCATGACAGCTCCCGCCGAAGCATCCCGCAATGCCCGCAGCCCCTCCGGCGCATTGTAATCCCACACGGGCACCTTATCCGCTGGCAGGTTCGGGTTCGTAAGGATAAAATGAGCGATGTTCTCCGCCTGGGTGAGATATCGGGGATCATGCGTGCCCCGGTACATCATCGTATAGCCATACAAGCCCCAGGACTGTCCGCGCGCCCAGGCCGAAGAGTCCGAGAAGCCCTGCGCCGTCACACGCGCCAAAACATCTCCGGTGGCCGTATCATAATTCACTACATGGAAAGAGCTGTAGTCCGGCCGGAAATGGTTTTTCATCGTCGTATTCGCATGCGTCACCGCTATCTTAAAAAAAGAGCTGTCCCCGCTGACATGTGTGGCCCACAATAGCAGCTCCAGGTTCATCATATTGTCGATGATGACGGGAAATTCCCATTTGTTGTTATCCCAGCTCTTGATACATCCTACTGTCGGATTGAATCGGGTCGACAGGCTCCGCGCGCTGTTCAGCAATATAGTATCGAAGTCCTTTGTATTCAATGCACGCCGGGCATTCCCAAAGCTGCAGTACATCATAAAACCCAGGTCGTGCGTCCCTTTGTTGAACTGCTCATTTTCCAGCAGCCGGAGCTTCCGCGTTGCTTCGTGCAGCAAGGAGGTGTCATGGGAGAACTCATAGAGATAAAAAAGCGTACCCGGATAGAATCCGCTGCACCACCACTTCGAGTCGCTGGTCTCGAGCTTGTCCTTCATGGCATAATACGTCTTCGGCAGGCGATCCGCCGGCAACTTGCCCATTAATACTTTATACTGATTCGAGGCCTGCCGCAGATTGCCATCGATGAGCCGCACCAGGGCAGGTTTGGGTTGGAGACGAAGATGATCGGATTTTTGCGCCATGCCGGCCGTGCACATCATCAATCCTGCGCCCAAAAGAAAACTTCTTAACATAGTATTTTCCAAAATTTACGCTAATCTATGGAATGATCTCCGGATACATCCTGTCCGCTCCATATTTTCTGTGCCGTCCACGGTTCGGCAGCGCCTGACCAGAACTCATCCGTATCCGGCAGCCCCAATGGCAAAAAGATAGCCGAACAAAGGTACAGGCTGCCCGTGGTATTATAGACATCTGCCTGACCAGGCTGCGCACCATATACGCCGATATTCAGCCAGCCATCCTTAGTATAGGTGGAAGGAGATTCCATCGTCCGCCGCAGGACTGCCGTTAACGCGCAGCGCACCTGGGCAGGCTTCAGCTGTGCGGGCAATCGTTTCTTCCAGGCCATATCCGCCAGATGCTGAAAGACAGCGCCCCTGTATACCACCGAACGTCCCAGCACGGGATAGCTCCCATCCGTATTGATCAGCCGCTCCTGTATCAGCGCATACCGCTCGTCCCGCTGCCTGAATCGTTCCAGCATAGCTGCATACGCCCCATTTTTCTTATGCACGATCTCCGTAATAGTGGTAAGAAAAGGATGGATAACAAAGCTGTTATAGTAGTCGTCATGGAATTTGGGGCCATCCGAATAAAGCCCATCCCCGATGTACCACTGGTCTATCTGACGGATGGCATAGTCCACCCGCATCTCATCCCACGGTAATCCATACTGGCAGAAAAATGCCTCGATGATCCCCGAAAACAGAAGCCAGTTGTTAAAGCCGGGCCGTATCTTCCGCGTGCTCACCAGCGCCTCCGCCACATGCCGGCGCGCCAGGGTGTCCAGATGCTCCCACAGCCAGGGACAACGTATAAGGGCATAGGAAAAAAAGGCCGCATCCACCAGCGCCTGTCCCGGCGCATCCCACGCCATATAGTCCGCGGCAGCCGGATCAGTGGCATGCCGTATGGCATCCAGCGCCCATACCCGGTACTGGTTGCGCAAAGCCACCTCCTTTGCCGATCCACCCTCCCCTTCCAGCCAGGGCGCGATGCCGGACAAGGTCCGTCCAAACGCCTCCAGATAAGACGCTTTCGTGCGCGAGACAGCATTGTCCGTCCGCGGGGAAAGAGCCACAGGCATGCTCTTCTTCAGATCATCCTGCGCGAGATGATAAAGCACTGGCCGCGCCATTTTATCAAGCTGCTGCAGCCAATAATCACGATCGCCGGCCCCTGTCCGGCCAGCGATCGAAAAAGTAAGTAATAACCATATTGCATTCATAATAACATATTTTCCCCGGGGTAGTACCGAAGGCCCCCTTCGGTCGCGACGCATTAGATATTGATGCGAGCGTGCGACATTTTTCCCCAAGAAAGCACGTGAGCATCAATACCCCGGATTTTGCTCCAATTTAGCATCTTTATTGAGATCGATCTCCTGCTGAGGTATAGGCAGCAGCAGATTTTTATTCGTCAGCCCGGAAATAGGGTTCTGCACACTATTGCTGTTCAGCGCCGTCGCCCTCGTCACCAGGGTCCCCGTACGCATCAGCGTCATCCGTCTGTTCTCCTCCCCGATCAACTCCCTCGCCCGCTCGTCCAGGATAAAATCCAGCGTTATATCCGAAGCCTGCACCTGCCCATGCGTCGGGTAGTCCGGGTATGCACGCTGCCGCAGCACATTGATGCTGTTGGCCGCATCCTGCAAATGCCCCTGCTTGAACTGCGCCTCCGCCATCAGCAGATAAGTCTCGCCCAGCCGCATGAGAATAAAATCCTTCACCATAGCAAACCCAAATACATCATTGGGGTCGAACTGATACCACTTCGTCGTATGCGGACATATCTTGAACACCGTATCCGGGCCCGTATATGGCACAGGCTGCCCATAATTGGCCTTTGTGACGTCATTGTAATAGAACTGCCGCCGGATATTCCATTGGGAATTTCGCATATCATACTGGTCATACAGCCCATAGAGCAGCCAGTTGCTCAAACGCAGACGGGCAATACCCCTGCCTCCCAGCGAGTCCGTAATGATCATCCCGCTGATCTGATAGTAAGCCGCGCCCCACACCCGGCGCTGCTGCGGATTGTTGGTGATACCTCCCGTGACGGCATTCGGATTCTCCTGCTCCATCACCCAGATGGCCTCTGAATTGCCCTGATTCCTGCGCTCATTGCCATACTGGAACATATCGGAGAAATAATCTCCGGGCTTTGCCGCCTTGATGCCATAACGCGTTTTTATCAGGCTGAACTTTCCGCTGTTGATGATTTGCTGACACTGCTGCTCTGCCAGATCAGGCTTGTTCATTCGAAGGTACGCTTCCGCCAGCAGCTGTTGCGCCATCGCCAGGTTGGGACGGGAATACATCTTCCCCTTGGTATTGGACTTCACATTGTCGATGTCCGGCAGATTCGCCGAAGCGTATTGCAGATCGCTTACGATCAGATCGTTCACGCTGTCCAATGGAGCCCGTACAAAATCGGTCTTCGGCCCCGACAACGGCTTCGTGATGACCGGCACGCCGCCAAAACAGGTAGCGAGTATATTGTAGGCATAGGCCCGGTAAAAACGGGCTTCTGCATCGATGCTGTTCTTGCTGGTCTGCGCCATGCTCGTGACGGAAGGGTCTTCCACATTGGCGATGATGATATTCGTATTGTTGATCATCCTATAAGCCCAGCTCCAGGTATATAAAGCAGCCCCGTCCGTAGAGGTCAGCGTCGCATAATTGTAATAAGGCACCTCGATACCCTGCGCCTGCGACGCAAATGCCACATCCGTGCCCACCTGCCAAACGCTGGGCCATCCCTGCTGATCACTGTAGCTGAAAAATGTGCTCAGGTGATTTTCCAGCCCCGTAATGGATGCCTCGAAGCCCAAAGAATCCTTCAGCGTCTCCGGAGCGTAGGCCGAATATACCTTCTCATCCAGAAAGCTTTTCTTACACCCGGCCACCGCCAGCAGCAGCATAAAAAGAACTATATATGTTTTATTCGTCTTCATGATAAGTTTTTTAAAGGTTCAACGCAGCGAAATATTAGCTCCGAATACAAAAGACCGTATCACCGGATAGTTGTTCGTCCAGTCCCCTGTGCCACGCATCTGGTAATCATTCTCCGGGTCCCATCCTATCCAGTGCGTAAAGGTCTTCAGGTTCCTGCCGCTGAGATAAAAGGTCACGCTGCCCAGTCCGAGCTTTTCTGCCATCGCCTGCGTCATGGTATAACTCAATGTGACGTCCTTGATACGGGTGTAGGAGGCATCCGAAGCATATCCATAACCTCTGGTATTCGTATAGGACAATGCCGGACGCGTGTTGTTCTTATTATCGGTGGTCCAATAGCCTACTTCAGCCGGCGTATTCCTTCGCCCGCTCTCATCCACGTAGTTCAAATCAGGATTGTTCTTCATCATGCCCTGGGCGGTCTGTATAAAGATGTTCAGATGCCAGTTCTTATAGTGAAAAGTATTGGTGAAGCTGCCGATCCACTTTGGCCGTGTCTGCCCTACGATGATCCGGTCGCTGTCGGCCGAGATCTTTCCATTGCCATTGATATCTGCGAATTTCAGATCACCCGGCTTGGCCCCTGGGTCCCATTTGGAAGGATCTTCACCCGTCTGCCAGATGCCTGCCATCTTGTAGTCGTAGATGACGCCGAGCGGATGGCCGATAAACCACTTGTTGCCGACATCGCTCTTTTTGTCTCCATACAGGTCCAGCAGCTTGTTTTGATTGGCAGAGAAAACGATGACCGTCTCCCACCGGAAATCCCTTCCATCCACATTCCGCGTGTTCAGGGTCAGCTCCACGCCTTTGTTCTGCATCTTGCCCAGGTTGTCATAGATGGAAGAATAGCCGGTGATGATGGGAAGGTTACGCTTCAGCACGATGTCGTATGTCCTGGTCTTATAAAACTCCACCGTACCGCTGATCCTGTTCTTCAGCACCGAAAAGTCTACAGCGGCATTGAAGCCTACCGTGCTCTCCCAATGGAGGTTCTTATTCCCCAGCGTATTGGCCAGCACACCCACGGTGCTGATACCATTGAAGGGGCTTCTGGCAGTGTTCTCGGTAGTGGCCGTCCCATTGGGATCGATGGCCTGGTTACCCGACTTGCCATAGGACAGGCGCAGCTTCAACGCATCTACCACCCGGAGGGACTTCATAAAGTCCTCGTTGGAAATATTCCACCCGACAGCCACGGAAGGGAATGCTCCGTATTTGGACGTGCTGCTGCCAAAGGCGGAATAACCATCCCGGCGCACCGTAGCCGTAAAGAGATACCGGCTGTCATACGAATAGTTCAGCCTGCCCATCTGGGATAGGATATTGCTTTGCAGCCGGAGGGAACCATTGTAAACGACGGCATTGGTAGTGCTGACAGATGACAAGGTTCCGGCATTGACATAGATGGAACCTCCGCTGACATTGGCTCCCGCCCCCAGCAGATTGAATGACAGCTGGTCATTGATAAAGGTATTGGCATTCACCGCTGTTGCCGAATAGTCATTCTGCTGCGCGCTATACAATCCGGTGAAGTCGATATGATGTTTGTCCCAGTCCCTTGTATAGGTAAGGATATTTTCTACCAGCCATGTCTTGATCTCAGAATTGAACGCGCTTGCCGAGCCGATGGTGCTGTTGGCGTCCCGACCGGTATAGCTCTCTACCCGCGAAGGCACATAGGTATAGGCAAGGTTCACCCGGTATTTCAGTCCCTTCAGCACACCGCCCAGCTTCAGCTCTCCATACCCATTCCCGCTGAGGGTGCTGCTGCGATTCAGCTGGTCCGTATACAGCCCCAGCAAAGGGTTCGTATACAGCAGCTCGGGATACATAGGATAGATATTGTAATTGCCATGGGCGTCATATTCCTGCGCATAGGGGCTCATAGCCGTAGCCAGCAGCAGGTTGGCCCTGCCCCCATCGTAGTTGTTGTTGGTAAAGAACAACGAGGTCCCGGCGGTAAGAAAACTGGTAATATTGATGTCCAGGTTGCTGCGCAGGCTGGCCCGCTGGTATTGATATCCCTTGATGGCGCCACGCTCCTTGAGATATTCTCCTGATAAATAGTAACGCACATCCTTTGTCCCACCGGCGATGCTCAGGTTGTGGTCCATGAGGACGCCCGTATGTGTGGCCTCCTTTATCCAGTCCGTGGTCCTGCCCGCATTGTAATTGGGCAGCTCGGAAGCATTGGGCACCGGACTGGTCTGCGTCTGTCCCGTCTGCTTCATATAGTCGGCATACTTCTGTACATAGCTGGCTCCATCACGTGGCTTCAGGACATGCGCCAGTCCTTCCACACCGCCATAACCATTGTATCGGATGACGGCCTTGCCGGAGGTTCCCCGCTTGGTCGTGATCAGAATGACGCCGTTGGAGCCGCGTGTACCATAGATGGCCACCGCGGAGGCGTCTTTAAGCACTTCTATCGAAGCTATATCGTTGGGATTGATGTCGTTGGTGCCGCCGCCCGTGGTGCTGAACGGTATCCCATCCACGACGATCAAAGGAGTGGTGCTGGCGCTGATGGAATTCTGGCCTCTTATCAGAATGGAGGCCGAGCTGCCGGGCACAGACGAATTCTGCGTAATAGTGATGCCGGCCACAGACCCTTCGATGGCATGTAGGATATTCGTCACCGGTAGCTGGCTTAGTCTTGACTTGGGAACGGAAGCTACCGAACCCGTGATATCCAGCCGCCGCTGCGAGCCGTATCCAACCACCACTACATCGTTCAGGTTCGATTGCACCGGGTTGATCTTCAAAACAAGATCTATCCTTTGCCTGTCCCCCACGCTCACCGTCTCATTGATATAACCCACATACGAAAAGATCAGACGCCCGTTGTCCGGGACATCTATCTCATATTCTCCATTGGCGTCGGTGCTG
>Ga0157372_10000525_pt1 | contig 42377 bp, 27 predicted proteins | sample C55metaG_FD_115307 | JGI IMG/M metagenome (GOLD analysis project Ga0157372, IMG submission 115307) | Corn rhizosphere microbial communities from Kellogg Biological Station, Michigan, USA - C5-5 metaG | ecosystem: Host-associated > Plants > Roots > Rhizosphere > Soil | place: USA: Michigan...
CGCTAATATTGGCCGGATTTTTAAAGTATTTGGCCAAATGCGGTATATGTTCCAAAAATAAGTTTTCGTGTCCAATAGCCACATGGTTAAACAATACCAAATGCTGATGGATCTGCCCCATATCGCCCACGTGCGGTACCACAGGAATATTGAATTTTTTTGCCAGCAGGCTTATCGTCAAAAATTCGGATACACCGCCAACCCGCACGCAATCAACCTGGCAAAAATCCATGGCGCCGGCCTGCAAAAAGTTTTTAAATATGATTTTATTAGGGATATGCTCGCCCGCAGCGATTTTAAGGGGCGCAATTTCTTTAGCTAATGTTTGATGCGCCAAAACATCATCAGGGTGGGTGGGTTCCTCTATCCAGTAAGGGTTTATGCTGCTCAGTTCTTTACAAATAGAAATAGCCTGAGGCAGGTTCCATTTTTGGTTGGCATCAAGCATAATGGTTGTTTTGTCGCCGGCTTCGGCTCTAACCAGCTTTGCCCTGCGGATATCACGTTGCGGATCATCTGAGCCAACTTTTAACTTCATGGCGGTAAATCCCCGGTCAATGGCGCGTGCTACGTTCTCTTTGATCTTCTCATCCGAATAATTAAACCAGCCTACTGATGTATCATACGCCTTATAACCTGTTTGTAAAACACCATTGCGTAATGTGCGGCCTGTAAAATTGCCCTTTAAAATGTTTTCTGCTTCATCAACGGTCAATACATCTTCCAGATAGTTCAGGTCGAGCGTGGCTACCAGTTCTTTCGGGCTTAAATCAAGCAAAAGTTTCCAGAGCGGTACCTGCCGGCTTTTGGCCCAAAGATCGAAACAAGCATTTACTATGGCTGCCAGTGCCAGCTGCATTACACCTTTGTGCGGACCCAACCAGCGGTAGGTGGGCGAATCCAGTATCGAACGGTAAACTGAACCAAAATCGGCCATAAGTTCCTCAATTTCTCGCCCCTTTAATGTTTCGGAAAGATATTGTATGGCTTTGCATACCAGGTCATTACCGGCACCAAGGGTAAAGGCCAGGCCAATGCCTTTTACGCTACTATCGGTATGCAGTTCGCAAATGGCATAAGCATACTGGGTTGAATCGTTTACTGCATCAGAACCGGCGCCATTGCCTAAATTAAAACGCTTGTCGGTAACTTCAATTTTATTGATGTACATGTAGGTAAATATATTTTGCAAATAGTTTCAGGCCGTTCTATGCCGAAAAGCCGTAATGAAATCTTGTTCCTTGTGTTTATAAATCGGTTTATTATACCTTTCCGGATAAGGTATGATGCTGTAAAATTAGCGCGGTTTGATTTTTTACTTTCACTTTAATTGGCAACTTTCGATAGTATTTTTGCTTATATTTAGCTTTTCTCTTCATGTTTTGTTAAAATGAAACCAATTTTAGCCGTATTGTCTGACGGGGTACAGTCAGAAGACCTGTTTGTTGCCAGGGAAGTAAAGCTTCCTTTTTTCTCAAGTGAGTTCCATTTTCATGAAGAATGCCAGTTGGTACACATTGTAAAAGGCTCGGGCAAGCGCATCATCGGCGATCTGGTTGATTATTTTGAAAGCGGGGAGCTTATTTTTCTTGGTTCAAATATTCCGCATGTTTGGCATAATACCCAGGAACAACCCAACGAGGATGACCCTGAACATTATGCGCATTCATTATCTATTCACTTCAATCCGTCAAAATTGCTCATGAATCTTTCGGCATTTGGTAACATACGCAAAGTGGAGTTGTTTTTAAGTAAGGCGCAAAGAGGGATGGAGCTAAAGGGTAAAAGCCGTGATATGGTAATAAAACTGATGTACCAGATAGTACAGCAGGAAGGGTTGCAAAGGATCATCACCCTGCTCGAGATCCTCAATATCATGAGTGCAGACCCGGAGCATAACCTGTTGGCCAGTATCAACTATATCAACTATTATCAATACCATGATAGTAAGCGCATGGATCAGGTATTTAAGTACATCTTTGATAATTTCAGGGAGGATATTTCACTAAATACCATTGCCGATGTGGCTAACATGAACACATTTGCCTTTTGCCGGTTTTTTAAGGCGCGTACCCAAAAGTCGTTTACCCAGTTTGTAAATGAAACAAGAATTGGTTATGCCTGCAAACTGCTAAGTAATAAAGATAACAGTATTACAGATATAGCCTATGAGTGCGGTTTTAATAATGTATCAAACTTTAACCGCTTTTTTAAAGTGATTAAAAAGGTAAGCCCGCGCCAGTACCGGAACCAGATTTTGTCTTAGTATCTGGTTATTGCTTGCCGCTTGCCGCGAAGTGAGCTTTCGCTGTAAGGTAATTTATTCCCTTAAAAATATCCCTTACCGTATCTTCAGAACGAAGCCGTGAAGCCTCACCTATGCGCCGCCGCACCCGGCAGATCCCCTCTTGTATTGATGGTAGTAACAATTCAATTACAAACCCATTCTTGCCAAAAATAAAAGTGTAATTAATACACAGTGAGTTTTTTAAATAGTAATATTGTGTTAGCCAATTGTTGAACAGCCTTTTTAGCGATACTGTATTTCATATTTTTTTGCCTTGTACATAAATCCTTTTAGCAAGGCGATGGGATTAATGCTGCTTTTATGGCTGTTCATTAAATGTAAACCAATAATAACCTCAAACATGTCATTAAAAACAAAACTCACCTTCGTTTTTTTGACAGGATTAACTTTCCTGCTCTATTCCTTTAAAAAGCCGTCTGACAAGCCGCGTGTGCTGGTGTTTTCAAAAACTTTAGGCTGGCACCATTCATGCATCCCGTTTGGGATAGCGGCCATTCAAAAATTAGGTAACGAGAATGGCTTTGATGTGGATACCACCACCAACTCTGCTAATTTTAATGACGATATTCTGAAGAAATACCGGGCAGTAATATTTAACTGCACTACAGGCAATGTGCTTAATGCGGTTGAGCAGGCAGCTTTTGAACGTTATATACAGGCAGGCGGTGGTTTTATGGGTGTACACTCTGCGGCTGATACCGAGTACGACTGGCCATGGTACGGCAAGCTGGTTGGGGCTTATTTTTCAAGCCATCCCAATAATTCCAACATTCGCAAGGCAACAATAGATGTAACCGATAAAAGCCAGCCGGCTACTGCTAACCTGCCCACAAGGTGGGAGCGTACTGATGAATGGTACAATTACAAATCTATTTACAGCGGTATCCATGTGCTGGCAAGCCTCGATGAAAACACTTACGATGGGGGTACCAATGGCGCCAATCATCCCATAACCTGGTATCATGAATTTGATGGCGGCCGGGCATTTTATACAGGCTGTGGCCATACCGACGAAAGCTACAGTGACCCCCTGTTTTTGGGGCAATTGCTCGGCGGGATCAAATACGCTATGGGCAGTGGCAAACCGCTTGATTATGGTAAATCATATTCTAAAGTAGCGCCCGATCAAACCAGGTTTATCAAAACTGTGCTGGTGAGTAACATTGCCTCGCCTATGGAACTGGCGGCGGCAAAGGATGGCCGTGTGTTTTTCACCCAGTTATTGGGCAGTTTGTCGGTTTATAATACCAAAACCAATAAATTTAAATTAATCCATAAATTCCCGATCACCTATGAAGGCGGTACGGGTGTTATCGGCCTCACGCTCGACCCTGATTTTGACAGGAACCAGTTTGTGTATATTTATTACATGCCCGCCGGGCAAACCATCGAACCGCTTAATTTCCAGCTTTCGCGCTTCAAGTTAAGTCCGGCGGATGTGCTCGACCTTAAATCAGAAAAAATCCTGCTTAAAGTACCGGTACAAAAGGTGAGCGGCGCTCACCATGGTGGCTCGTTGGCCTGGGATAAGGATAAAAACCTGTACTTGTCAACAGGTGATAGCTCAAGCCCCTTTCCTTCTGATGGTTATGCACCGCTGGATGAGCGCCCCGGAACAGAGCATTACAGTCTTGACGCGCAGCGGAGCGCCGGCAATACCAACGATTTTAAAGGCAAGATCCTGCGGATCCACCCCGAGGCTGACGGCACGTACACCATCCCCGAAGGAAACCTTTTCCCGAAAGGTACGGCTAAAACCAAGCCCGAAATTTATGTTATGGGCTGCCGTAATCCATACCGGATTGCGGTAAATCCCAAAACCTCGGTTTTATACTGGGGCGAGATTGGGCCCGATGCAGGTAAAGATTCACCGCGCGGGCCACGCGGGTACGATGAGTTTAACCAGGCGCGCAAAGCAGGCAACTTTGGCTGGCCATATTTTGTGGGCAACAACTTTGCTTACTCGCACTGGGATTTTGTGAATGCCAGGCCAGGGCCAAATTTTGATCCTAAAGCACCGGTAAACAATTCGCCGAATAACACCGGCTTAAACATACTACCTCCTGCTACCCCGGCCATGATCTGGTATCCGTATGCTGCTTCCGATGAGTTTCCCGAGTTGGGTATGGGTGGCCGCTGTGCCATTGGCGGCGATTTTTATGAGTTTGATAAGCATATTAAAAACCCGAACAAATTCCCTGAATATTATGACGGCGCCTTGTTTGTGGCCGATTGGATGCGCAACTGGGTGATAGACCTGAGGTTTGATAAGGATGAGAATTATTTACGTAACGAAGCCTTCATGCCAGCTAACGGCGATTTCCGCCGGCCTATCGATATGGAATTTGGGCCGGATGGTGCCTTGTATATGCTGGAGTATGGCTCGGTTTACGGTGCTCAAAATGAAGATGCCCGGTTGGTTAAGATTGAGTACAATACCGGCAACCGTGCGCCGATTGCCAAAGCCAGTATTTCGGATACAGCGGCATTTAATAAATTCGCCAAAACCAGGTTTTTAACCGCGGAGTTAAAAGAGTTTCCTGTTAAAAAGGAAATAGCCGGCCAGGCCCCGCTTAAGGTAAGCTTTAGCAGCCAGAACAGTAAAGATTTAGATGACGATGATAGGATCACTTACCAGTGGTTGTTTGATGGTAAAACTGTTGGGGCTGCCACACCATCGGCAAGTTATACTTTTACTAAGCCGGGCGTTTATAAAACCATTTTAAAAGTAACGGATAAGGGGGGCTTAACCGGTAGGGATACGGTAATTGTAAGGGTTGGCAATACCAAACCCGAAGTGGCCATAGCCAGTGCTGATAATAAATCATTCATCTGGAAAGGCAAACCTTTCCGCTACCATGTAGTGGTTAGTGATAAGGAGGACGGTAAAATAGATTCCAAAAGGGTAAAATTATTTTATATCTATAACCCGCAGCCCTCGGCCAATAGCACCACACAAAACTTAACGGCTTTGTCAACTACCGAGGTCAGCTATCCAGGTAAGGGGCTGATGGCTAATAGTGATTGCAAATCTTGCCATACTATTAACAAAACTGCCGTTGGGCCAAGCTTTTTAGCTATTGCAAAACGGTACAAAACACAAAAGGGAGCTATTGATCAGCTCTCTAAAAAGATAATTGCGGGCGGCGCGGGTAGCTGGGGTACCGAGCATGTAATGAGTGCGCATCCGCAACTATCAAATGCCGATACGCGAGAAATTGTGAAATACATTTTCTCGCTTACGGATAAAAAGAGCCCGGTATTGCCTTTGCCCTTAACCGGAACACTCAATCTGAAATTTAATGATGCCGAACCGCGCGGAGAATACACACTGCTGGCATCTTATACCGATAAGGGCGGTAAAGTTGTTGGTCCGCTGAAAGCTACGGATATGGTGGTGTTGCGGAATGCTGCAGAGAAGGCTGTTTATGCCGATGAGTTGAAAGGCTTTAATAGATTTAAAGATGACCTGTCGGCAGGTAACCATAAATCATATGTACTGTTTAGGAATATTGACCTGACCAACATTAGCAAGTTTGCTTATAAATATGCCTCGAAGGATTATGACGGGGAGATAGAGGTGAGGCTCGATTCGCAGGCCGGGCCGGTGATCAGTTCTGTGGCTTATTCAACCACGGGTTCCTGGGATAAAACCGGCGAAGTAACCGGGACTTTAAGTAAGCCCGTGAGCGGAAAGCACGATGTGTATTTCTTCGCGATAAAACATTCTAAGCCGAGTGACGGTATTTTAAATTTGAAGGATATTCAGTTTGTTGAGTAACGATTTCGAAGCGCAAAAATATGCAACCTCTGAAAGTGAAATGACAAAGCAGCTAAAGACTTACGAAGTTTTAAAAACTTCGTGAGTCTGGATTCTGCAATTATTAATCGTTAACCAATTTTAACCATGAAAAAATCAACCATTTTTATAGCCCTCGTAGCCGTCATGGCTTTGGGACAAAACAAAGCTTCAGCACAAGGCAAACCATTATTTACCGGCCCGATAGGGGTGCAGGCTTACACATTTCGCAGTAGTATGCCAAAAGCTACCTCTGCCGTACTGGATACTATAAAATCATTGGGCATCACTGAAATTGAAGGCGAAGGGCCGAAAGGGATGCCACCCGAAGAGTTCAGGAAAATGTGCGATGACCGCGGTATCAGCATCCCATCAACCGGGGCGGGGTATGACGCAATTGTTAATGATCCGGGTAGTGTGATCAAGCTGGCTAAAATATTGGGCGCTAAATATGTGATGGTTGCCTGGATCCCACATGGTAAAGAGTTTACTTTGGATGATGCCAAGAAAGCCGCTGCCGATTTTAATCGGGTGGGTAAGATTCTGAGTGAAGCGGGTTTAACCTTCTGTTACCATAATCACGGTTACGAGTTTGGAACTTATAACGATGGTACATTGTTTGATTATATCGCCCAAAATACCGATCCGAAATATGTCTCGTTCGAGATAGATATCCTGTGGTCGTTCCATGGTGGGCAGGACCCGGCTGCATTGATCAATAAGTATCCGTCGAGAATGAAACTGATGCATCTGAAAGATATCCGTAAAGACGTAGCTAACGACCTTACAGGTGGCACCGATACAAAAAATGACGTAGCATTAGGCACCGGGCAAATTGATATCCCAGGGGTGTTGAAAGCTGCAAAAAAGGCAGGGATCAAACATTATTTCATCGAGGATGAAAGTCCCTCATACAGTCAGCAGCTACCCATTACCATTGCTTATATAAAAGGTTTAAAAGATTAATATATGAGTAATTTAAACCGCCGACAAGTGTTAAAGGCTATAGGTTTAACAGCTGGGGCTGCCGTATTGAGCGAAACTGGAGCGGTAGCAGCGCCCATAGCTCCAAAAGCTGGCAGCGGCTTTGTTTACTCATTAAATATGAGCATCATCCGCGGGCATAATCTTGGTTTTGTTAAAGAGCTTGAAGTAGCTGCCAAAGCCGGTTTTACCTCAGTAGAGATCTGGATAGATACTCTGCAAACTTATCTGCAAAGCGGCGGGTCATTGACTGAAGCCAAAAAGATCATCGAGGGCTTAGGCCTTAAAATTGAAGATGCCATAGGTTTTGCCCCATGGCTGGCTGATGATGAATCTACCCGTAAAAAAGCGCTGGAGCAGCTTCAACGGGAAATGGACATGCTGGCGCAGATAGATTGCCATCGCATTGCAGCCCCTCCGGCGGGCGTTACCAAAGGCCCGGTACTTGATCTGGATGTGGTAACCGAACGATATCTTACCATCCTGAAAATGGGCGAACAAACCGGTGTTATGCCTCAACTGGAAATGTGGGGCGGCTCACAAAATCGGAAACACATAAGCCAGGTACTTTATGTAGCTACGCAATGCGGTAAATCGGATGCCCGCATTTTGCTCGATGTATTCCACATTTTTAAAGGCCAGTCGGCAGCGGAAAGCCTCAATTATGTAGGCCATCATGCCCTGGATATTTTTCACGTAAATGATTATCCGGCAGGTATCAGTCCTGAGCTGATCTCCGAACCCGACAGGATCTATTGCGGAGACGGTATTGCCCCGCTTAAACAGATCCTGCAAATAGTTAAAAACCCCGAACAGCCGCTGGTGATCTCGTTCGAGGTTTTTAATAAAAGTTATTATGCACAGGATGCTTTAACGGTGGCCAAAACCGCGTTGAAGAAGATGAAAGCGGTAGCCTCTTGAAGAACGTATAAAAGAGGTGGGATTGTGCGATTCCCCTCTTGAGAGGGGCGGAGGGGTGTGTTTCTGCTTTGATAAGTCTACCGCAGAAATACACCCCTGCTATCGCTCATTTACCCACGCCCCCTCTCAAGAGCGGATTTTAAAAGCTCACCATCGATGAGCATAAATAAGCACCAAATATTAAATCTTTCCTTTTTTATTTCCCTTCATAAACAAACGTTACACTGTCTTTCACTATAAGCCCGCTCATATTTTGCCCTACGTAAATAACAGTATATTTTGATGGTTTACTGATATCATAAGCCTTTAGCAGGTCAATAGTAGCCGTTAAGCTATCCTTTGGATTAACTTTAACATAGCTGCTGGGCGGCGGAGGCATAATTCTTTTGGCCATAGCTCCTTTGTACAGCATTTCCTGACCGCTTGCATCTTTAACATCAAGATATTTGCCCATAAGCGGCTCAAACGGGGTGTGCCATTTGCAGAATTGACGAGCTGTATCGGCATCATTATAAACTGTAAATTTTAGTTCAACAGCGTCGCCAATCTTAATAGTGGGCCTTATTTGCATTTTAGCAAACAGGCTGGCGCTTACAGCAGGGGCAGAACTTTGATTTTTAGCAGAATCAGAACCGGCAGATGTGTTTTTAACATGATTAACACTACATGCCGATAAGGCCAGCAGGGTTGCAGATAAGATTATTTTGTAGTTTTTCATGCCGCAAAGGTAAGCACTTCAATTACCATTGGCCTGATAACATTTTGAACCCGTGATTTCAGGCTGGCCCTGTTAAACCTTAAATCCCAATTTAATCCTGCCTTAATATTAGGTTGCGTAATTTTGTTGACATCATGGAGCAGATGGCTTTAATTTCTTCATTAAAACACACCGGCCCGGTCATCAAAAAAGATCAGCCGGATGACAGCTATAAATTTCAGCCCCTGCCCGAACCTTCCGGCAGTTATCCATATCAACTATCCATACATGATGTAGTGCCCGGCATTGCTGATGACAAAATGGTTTTTCATATGGTAGGGGATACCGGCAGCATCCGTAATCCGGGTTCACAAAGGCGCATAGCAGCTTTAATGGCCGCACAGTATAAAGCGCTTTCCCGCGCCGATAAACCGAAATTTTTATACCATTTAGGTGATGTCGTTTACAACTACGGAGAGGCTCAAAACTATTATGAGCAGTTTTTTGAACCCTATAGTCTTTATCCGGGGCCGATATTCGCGATAGCCGGTAACCATGATAGTGATGTAAATCCTGCTGCTGCGATGCCGTATCAAAGTCTTGATGCTTTTACAACTGTTTTTTGTGATACTGTTTCGCGCCCGGTAATGCTAAGCCGAAGGATAGACCGCAAAAGCATGCCGCAGCCCAATATTTACTGGACAATGGACACCCCGCTGGCAATCATCGTCGGTTTACATACCAATGTACCTAAATACGGCGTTGTTACCAGCGAGCAGCGCGAATGGTTTATGGAGGAACTGCGATCAGCCGATATGCAGCGGCCAGATAAGACAATTATCCTTTGTATGCACCATGCCCCTTATTCGGCAGATATCAATCATGGAGCCAGTTTACCAATGATTGATTTCCTGGAAGGTGTTTTTGAAGAAACCGGCATCAGGCCTGATATGGTTTTTAGCGGGCATGTGCACAATTACCAGCGTTTCAGTAAGCAATATGATGACTTAACCATGATGCCTTATATTGTTGCCGGTACCGGAGGCTTTGATGAATTGCATCCAATTGCTTTGACCGACAATACGGGTTTTACTGCCGAAGATTCCAGGTTTGATGGGGTTAGCCTTGAATACAGTTGCGATACCCGTCATGGTTTTTTAAAGATCGCTGTTGAAAAGATTAACAATGGGCTCACCTTAACCGGTGAATATTACACCGCAGCTTATGAGGACGAAAATACAGCTGTTTTAACGGATAGCTTTGTTGTGAAGATTTGATTGTTGAGACAATGATCACTCTTTCGTCATATCCAATTCGCATCTGGCAAAGCAATGGAGTCGTTCATCTCCAAATCAATTTTATTCATTGCCGTCGACTTTAGTCGACGGAACAAATAATCAGTATGCGAAGGCTTTAGCCGAATATCGCCTTATAATTGGGCTAAAGCCCGGTTGCTCTTTGCTTTCACCGTTGACTAAAGTCAACGGCAATGATAGCTTCATTTATAAGTTTAAACAAAAACGGGAAGCTAAAGCCTCCCGTTTTTGTTTAAATTAAAGCTCAATAGCTTCTATCGCTTTATCCAAAGCTGTTTCCTGCAGACCTGGCACTTTTACCCCTTCAACCCTGAAGGTTTTTACATCTGTCATTCCTAAAAAGCCTAAAACTGTTCTTAAATAAGGCTCGGTAAAGTCGTATGGTTTCATAAAGCCTTCGGAGTATACACCGCCTGATGAGATGGCCAGGTATACCTTTTTATTTTTAACCAAACCCTCGGGTCCTTTTTCGCCGTAGCTGAAAGTTTTGCCCGCGCGGCAAATGTGGTCAATCCACGTTTTTAAGGTTGATGGAATACCGAAGTTGTACATCGGTGTATCAATAACCAAAGCATCTGCGCTCATGAGTTCGGCAATTGCTTCGTCCGAATTTTTTGCCGCTTCAGCAAGTTCGGGTGTCCTTTTTTCTTCAGGAGTGTAGAAAGAGGTGAGATGTGCTTCTTCCAGGTGTGGGAATGGAGTAGTGGTTAAATCATGAGTAGTTAATGTATGATCGGGATGGGCCGATTGTAATTCACTTACGATGGCCCTGCCTAATTTTACGCTGAATGATGCTTCGCCCCTCGGGCTGCTGATTAGATGTAATATTTTCATTGCTGTATGTTTTGTAGCAGCAAAATTACCTCTCATAACTATCAAAAAGATACTACTATCCTAAAGGATACCGGTATCCTTTAGGATAGTAGTATCCTGATTTTGAGATATTTGTTTGAACATCAATTAGATATGAGGTTCTCCGGTTTTGTCGATGTTACGCCGCGCTTAAATTATGGAATTTGAAGAAGAGTGCGCCGTGACAACTGGTTATCCATTTTAAAAAGCTCGTTTTTGATGAAATTTGTAGATTTTGTGTTGTTTTAACCTGTTCATTATCACGTATTTATACGTGCCCTAATTGCGTATAAATACGTGGTAATTAGCGTGCATACACTTGCAGGTTACTAAAGCCTGATGCCCAATTTTGGATTAACATCAGCAGCTAACCTGCAACCACCTATAAACATCTAATTATCATGATTTACCAAACCGTAAGTTTTTTAGCCGAGCAGTTAAATAACTATCTCAAAACAACCGACGGGAACAGCGGGCTCAGCTCAAGCTTCACCCAGCTTAAAAACGTAGCCCACCTGAGCGATGATGAGATCAAAGGACTTGAAAATATCCTGGTAACGCTGGTAAATATATCCGAAGAGTTTACCATGAAAAACATACCCAATTATGTACGCAACGGCGATGATATTAACTATCGCAACGCGCCAATGTACCTTAACCTGTATGTTTTGTTTTCGGCTTGTTTGCATTCTTCTTATGAAAAATCACTGATCTTCCTGTCTCATATCGTCGAATTTTTTCAGGGGAAGAGCACTTTTACCAAACAAAACAGCCCGACCACGAAAGTAGGCCTCGGCGATTTTCGCCTCATACTTGATATCTACTCGCCCACATTTGAGCAGGCCAATTACCTGTGGAGCACGCTGGGCGGCAAACAATTTCCATATGTATTGTACCGCGTCAGGCTGATTGAAATACTGCGCGATAATGTGACCGAAACACGAGGCATCATTAAAAAGATAGAATTGAGCGATAAACTGAGCTAACGATTAGTGCCGGCGATTAACCTGTAAATTATAAACCCGATGGTACTGGACCTGAACTACGAAACGCTTTTTGAGGTTGACATCCGTCATCATTATCACCTGGATGACGGGATCACACTCTTTGACACGCTGAGTGCCGACGCGCGCCTGGCCATGCTGGAGCGTTATGATATAGGCAGTTTCATGAGCGTAACGCCTACTAAAGCTACAAGGGCAAAGTTCGCAGGCTTGCACATGGTTTATAAACAGACCGAAACCGGCATTATTACCGGCATTCCGTATACTTTAAACGGCACGAAGGAACAGCCCCAGATAGTACCGCCGGATAACACCGTATTTAGCTTTAGTATGGCTATTAACGACGGGCTTTTTGCGAACTATAGCTCACTGCCTTTAAAGGCGCCGGATGGTATGGTATACTTTTTTACCAACGACCCTTTGTATTCGCCGCGTGTGGCGCCGTTTTTAACGGCGACACCAAATGTGTACAAAGCTGCCACCGACTACTACCCCGGCGATATGTTGGTTGACAACCAGGCTGCGCCAACTAAATTATTTATCGCCCAAAAAAAGAATAACCTTGACCCGGCAGCAGGCGCTACCCCGGCGGGCAATTGGGTAACTGATCCGCTGGTAAGCGGAAAACCGCTGGCCTACGCAAGTAACAACGATTTGATCCGCCAGTTTGGACGCATATTTACTTACCAGGTAACGGTGGCAAATAAAACCCCGCTACTCACTATAAAAGATCGCTTTGGCAATGTGGTAAACGTGCCCAGCAGTGTGGAAACCGGGCCTTTGAATATCATCAAAGCTGATATGGGCAATTTGCCGGAAGGTTTATATACCGCCCATTTGGCAACTACAGGTTATACTGACGATTTTCCTTTTTACTATAGTATGGATGCGTCGGCCTGGGCTTTTATTGATATCTGTGTTAAAACAAGCGGTGCGACTTATAACCTGTTACAGGCGGATACTACGCTTAAATCGCCGGTGTTTAGCTTACGGTTTAAAAACCGGGCAACCTACTGGCGCTATATAGGTAAAGCTTTTGGGGCGGCTTCGGTGACTGATAACGCGCTGCCCCTTACCCGGCAGGGGTTTATTACTGTAAAAGTGAAGGATAAAAATAATCATCCAACCACTATCGACCTGCCCAATGCAACGGCATCACTTATTAAACCAGAAACCAACCAGATTTTTTCAGACATATTTTTTTAGGAAGTAAAAAACAATAATATGGCAACAACATACAAAACTCCGGGTGTTTACGTGGAAGAAATTCCGCTCCTACCTCCATCGGTAGCCGAGGTTGAAACGGCTATCCCGGCCTTTATAGGCTACACACAAAATATTAGCTATAACGGGGCATCGCTGCAGTACAACCCTGTCAGGATCAAATCGCTTAAAGAGTATGAGCAGATCTTTGGGTTTGCCGAGAATACCTTGTTCACCACTACCGGAACGGCAACCGGTATCAAGATCAAAAAGGCGGCGGGTGTATTTTCATTTGATGCCGCGGTTGACGATCCTTACGCAACCCTGAAATTCAGGATGTACTATTGCCTGCAGCTTTACTTTGCCAATGGCGGCGGCCCTTGTTACATTGTTTCGGCAGGCCAAACTGGTGCAGCTGTTAATGTTGACAAAGCTTTGCTTGGTAACGCGCTTGCCGCGGTTCAAAAGGAAGACGAGCCCACAATCTTACTGTTTACCGATGCCGTAACCCTTACCGCACCTGCAGATTATTATGGCTTGTTTACCGCGGCATTGGCCCAGGCTGCATTTCTGCAGGATAGGGTGGTACTTATTGACCCCTATGTGGCAGTCGCCGATAAAGGGAAAAAAGCGTTTGGTGATATTGCAACTGCGTTTCGTACGGCTATCGGGGTTAATAACCTTAGTTATGGTGCTGCCTATTATCCATGGCTGCAAACCAGCATCAACTATTTCAGCAATGAAAGCAAACAGTTGATTGTTTCCGGAACAGGCGTTACACCAACGGATTTTCCGGCCACTGCCGTTCTGCGCGACGATGCCAATACAGCCAATTCTATCTATCACTTAAATAGCGATCTGTATAATTATATCAAACAGCAAACCAGCCTGTTCTCGGTTATTTTACCTCCGGCAGCGGCAATAGCAGGCGTATACGCTTCTGTTGACAATACCCGCGGTGTTTGGAAAGCGCCGGCAAATGTAAGTCTCAACATGGTTGTGGCCCCAATGGTTAAAATTGATGACGCCGACCAGGAAGATATGAACGTTACCAGTACCGGTAAATCAGTAAATGCTATCAGGGCATTTTCGGGCAAGGGTGTATTGGTTTGGGGTGCACGTACGCTGGCCGGTAATGACAACGAATGGCGTTACATATCGGTAAGACGTTTCTTTAATATGGTTGAAGAATCGGTTAAAAATTCGACACAACCATTTGTATTTGAGCCAAATGATGGCAATACCTGGGCAAAAGTACGTGGCATGATAGCCAACTTTTTAATACTGCAATGGCGGGCAGGCGCTTTACAGGGCGCCAAGCCCGAGGATGCCTTCTTTGTACACGTTGGCCTTGGCGAAACCATGACCTCGTTGGATATACTGGAGGGCAGGCTCATTGTTGAGGTGGGCATGGCCGTGGTTCGCCCGGCCGAATTCATCATTCTTCGTTTCAGTCATAAAATGGTTCAATCTTAAATCAATTAGTCATGGCTTATAAAACACCCGGAGTTTACGTGCAGGAAATTGCACTGTTTCCGCCATCAGTTGCCCAGGTTGAAACCGCTATACCCGCCTTTATTGGTTTTACAGCTTTTGCATTAACCCCCGAAGGCAAATCATTGGTAAATGTGCCAACCCGTATAAAATCATTGCTTGAGTTTGAAAGTTTATTTGGCGGCGGCTATGTACCGGCAACCATAAAGGTTACGGTTAACCCGGCTACAAACCAGATCCTGAACGTAGTACCCGATAAACGGTTTCATTTGTATGTATCACTCAGGCAATATTTTGACAATGGCGGCGGGCCATGCTATATCGTTTCGGTGGGAGATTTCTCATCTGCAGTAACAGCGCCGCCTTTATCAGGAGGTATCGATACCCTATCGGCCGAGGATGAGCCTACACTGATCCTGTTTCCTGATGCGGTTGAGCTGGTAAGCGGCGGTAACCCCGACCTTGTTGCTTTTAGCGGTTTGCAAACCAAAGCGTTGGGCCTGTGCGCTTCCATGCAGGATAGGTTTTCGATACTTGATGTGCTGCAGGGCGATAAACGCCAGGATGTTAGCAATAAGCCTATTGATGACTTCCGGAGCTCGATAGGGATCAACAACCTCAATTATGGCGCGGCTTATTATCCCTGGATTATAACCATTTATGATGTCAATGTTGATTTCAGGCAGATGGAATTTTGGAATAATGCAGGGGTACCGGCCAAGATCACCAATTATGATGGCTTTTCAAAAAGCACTGATGAAAAGGCGCTGGTAACCAACCTGCAAAATGCTATCAAGGACACTGATAAAGTAATCGGATCTGTATTTAGCAACGCTGCTGACGCAACTGCGTTGAGGGTTGGTGGCATTGATGCCGTTAAAGCAAAGTTAACCGCACTGGCAAATAATATTGCCAAAAACATAACTCCCGATGTACAGCTAACCAGTTACCTCGATTTGTTGGCCGCCATTGTTACCGCGGGTAAAAAGGCTAAAGATGCACCCGCTGTTGGTGCGTTGTATGGCAAAGATATTGACGCATTGAGCAAAGATGCAAAACTTGCCGCTGCCGTCACCAACCTCATTGCCTACGAAAAAAATGCCAAGGTGGCTGCTAATACAACCGCCGGCCGCAATCCAACGCCTGTTTATTCGGTATTGGATAATACACCCTGGTTAGCCAACTCAAACTATGCGGCTGTAGCTGCCAATGCAGACAACTTTACCAAGGATGCAGCCGGTGCGCTTTCCATCGTACAGGCACTGCAGGATACCGTTGCCACCATTTTAACTGGTTTCGGCGCATTAATAAACGGTGCCCTGTTTTATGAAAACCTTGCCGAGCAGGCTTTATTCTCAGGTAATGTATTTTTCAGTGCCGCCAACTCGGCAATAACGCTTAAAATGAGCACTATTCCGCCGTCTGGGGCAATAGCGGGGGTGTATGCCAATGTCGACGGTACCCGGGGTGTTTGGAAAGCCCCCGCCAACGTAAGCCTTAACAATGTGATAGGTCCTGCTGTAAAAATTGATAACAGCGACCAGGACGATATGAATGTTACTGCCACCGGTAAATCAATCAATGCTATCAGGGCTTTTGCGGGGCGGGGCACTTTGGTTTGGGGAGCGCGTACCTTAGCAGGTAATGATAACGAATGGCGCTATATTCCTGTCAGGCGTTTCTTTATCATGGTTGAAGAATCAGTTAAAAAGGCTACTTATCCTTTTGTATTCGAGAACAATGATGCCAACACCTGGACAAAGGTGCGGGTAATGATCCAGAACTTTTTAACGCTGCAATGGCGTGCCGGGGCCTTACAGGGCGCTAAGCCCGAAGACGCATTTTTTGTACACGTTGGCCTTAACGAAACCATGACTGCACTTGACATTTTGGAGGGCCGTATGATAGTTGAAATTGGCATGGCTGTAGTAAGGCCTGCCGAGTTCATCATCCTCCGCTTCTCACACAAAATGCAGGAGAGTTAATGATATGGTCTATTAATTAATTTCGTAAGTATTGAAAATTAGTCTGTTGGCTTTAAGCTTTATGCATTCCGCTTTTAGCTTACATATAAATCAACGAATTTCATTTAAAACAAATAAAATGGCAAATTATCCTCTACCCAAATTCCATTTCCAGGTTGACTGGGGTGGCACACGCATCGGATTTACCGAAGTAACCGGCTTGCAGATTGAAACCGAAGTGGTTGAATACCGCGAAGGCAGCAGCAAGGAATACAACAAGGTAAAAATGCCCGGCATGCGCAAATACGGTAACATCACCCTAAAACGCGGCACATTTGCTAATGATAACGAGTTTTATGACTGGATGAACACCGTAAAACTAAACCAGATAGATCGCCGCGACCTTACCATTAACCTGCTTAACGAAGAGCATCAGCCGGTGGTTACCTGGTCAGTTAAAAATGCCTTCCCGGTTAAGATCCAGTCGGCCGATTTAAAGGCAGATGCCAACGAGGCTGCAATTGAAACGCTTGAGGTTGCACACGAAGGTTTAACCATTAAAAACGGCTAATCATGGCCTTCGACGCTAAATCGGGTTATCCGCCTTTAGGTTTTCACTTTAAGGTGGTGTTTACGGGCATTGGCGATGAAGAAATCGACAGCCGGTTCCAGAACGTATCGGGCCTATCCATGGAGATGGAAACAGAATCCAAGAAGGAGGGCGGCGAAAATCGTTTTGAACACGCGCTGCCGGTAAGGGCCAAGTTTCCTGCACTTGTGCTGAAGCGAGGGCTCATTACCGAATCAAAACTGCTGATGGACTGGTGCAATAACGTGTTCAATAATTTTATTATCGAACCCAAAGACCTGACCGTAAGCCTGCTTAACGAAGAACATGACCCGCTTTTAACCTGGAACGTAGTGCAGGCCTGGCCCAAAAAATGGAGCCTGAGCGATTTGAATGCCGAACAAAACAGCATCGCAATTGAAAGCTTTGAGCTGCAATACCAGTATTACACCCTTCAAACCTGATGTTATGCCAATTGAGATCAGAGAACTGAACATCCGCGTGAGCGTAAACCAAAGCCCTGCCGAACAGGATTCAAAGCCCTCAGGTGGCGGTAGTGGCGGCGGAGGCGGTGATAAAGATGAGATCATTGCCGAATGCGTAGAACAGATACTGGAGATTTTGAAAAATAAAAACGAACGCTGATGGCCGATAACGTAACCAAAATGAAGATCGTGGCCTGGTCCGATCCGAAGAGCAAAAATGAAGAAGGCTCTATGACGGTACAGGTTAACCCCGAAAGCTACAGCCAGAAGATCGAGATCAAGTATTCTGATAAGCAGGCGCAGGGAACCTCGGGCAAGCTGCCCAAGTTTTCCAAAATTGAGCCCCAGAAGATGGATTTCGAGCTGATGTTCGATCGTACCGGGGTAATCAATGGTGCTACCGCCGGTGAGTTAGGGGTTGACGAGGATATCGATAACCTGCAAAAGCTCATCATCGAATACCAGGGCGATAAGCACCGGCCAAGGTTTGTAAGTATCTATTGGGGAACGCTTCAGTTTGACGGTGCCCTGGAAACAATGGATATCAGCTATAAACTGTTTGATAGCCAGGGCCGCCCGCTCAGGGCCATTGTAAAAGCTTCGTTCATTGGTTCGGTTGAGGACAAAAAGCGGGTAGCTAAAGAAAATGCCCAGTCGCCCGATTTAACAAAAGTCAGGGTAATTAACGAAGGGGACACATTGCCGCTGCTCTGCTACCAGATCTATGGTGATTCAAAGTATTACATAGAAGTAGCCCGGGCAAACAGCCTCAACGATTTCAGGCACCTTAAAACAGGCACAAAGCTCAAATTTCCACCATTAAATCAATAACAGATCATGGCAGATAGCCGCACCATAGAAACCACCCGGCCAAGTACCGTTGTTACCCCGATTGTAAAAATTGAGGGCACCGACATACCCCGCACTATGCAGGTGGAGGCTATGGTGATTGATAAAGGCGTAAACAGAATAGCAGCTGCCAAACTGGTGATCATTGATGGTGATACCTCGGCTCAAAAGTTTGATGCCAGCAACGGCGACTTATTTATACCGGGGAAAAACATCGAGATCCTTTGTGGTTATGAATCAGATAACTACACACTGTTTAAAGGGGTGGTTATCAAACATAGTATCAAGCTGCGCAACAGTGGCTCGCAACTGGTTATCGAATGCCGCGATAAGGCCATTGCCATGACCCTTGCCCGCCATAGCAAGTATTTTGGCGAAAACGTGAAGGACAGCGATGCTATAACTACTATAGCTGGCACTTACAGCGGTTTAAGCACCGATGTTGCCGATATGAACATCACCACCAGCGACCTGGTGCAATACGAAGCCACCGACTGGGATTTCATAACCGGCCGCGCTGAACTGAACGGGATGCTGGTTTATACCGATGATAATACCCTTTCCATCAAAAAGCCGGAAATAAGCGGCCCCGCGGTTGTGGAATTATCATTTGGCGCTACCATGCTGGAGTTGGATGCCGAGATTGATTCAAGGATCCAGTTCCCTTCCATAACCGGCCGCACCTGGAACCCGGCATCGCAGGAAATTGAAAAGGTTGATGCTAACCCGCCATCGGGCGAGCTGAATGGTAACCTGACAGCCGATGACCTGGCAGGGGTGTTTAACGAAAGCAACTATCACCTCAATCATAGCGGTAAGCTTTCGCAGCCCGAATTGCAGGCCTGGGCAACATCGCTCAAGCAAAAACAGGTGCTTTCAAAAGTGAGGGGCAGGGTGAAATTTAAAGGCATCCATACAGTGAAACCGGGGATGATCATCAAACTCAGTAACCTGAGCGATAGGTTTAACGGCAACACCTTTGTAAGCCACATTCAGCATCATATCTCAGCCGGTGACTGGCAACTGGAAGTACAGTTTGGTTTGGATCCGCAGTGGTTTACCGAAAAGTTTGAAACCAGTATAAAACCTGCTTCGGCCTTGATCCAAGCAGTGCCCGGTTTGCAGATTGGCGTTGTAACCCAATTGGAAAGCGATCCTGATGGCGAATGCCGCATCCTGGTACGTATGCCGGTGATCAGCGCTGATGATCAGGGGATTTGGGCGCGTGTAGCAACTCTGGATGCCGGCAAGGAACGCGGAAGTTTCTTTTTGCCCGAAGTTGGGGATGAGGTAATTGTTGGTTTTTTAAACAGCGATCCTCGTAAACCGGTGGTACTGGGCATGCTTAACAGCAGCAATAAAACCGCTCCTTTAACCGCGGCCGACGCCAACAACCAAAAGGGTTTTGTAACCCGCAGCAAAATGAAGCTCATTTTTGATGACGATAAAAAATCGGTAACCATCGAAACACCGGCCGGGAAAAAGATCATCATGGACGAGGATGCCGGGGCGATTGAGTTAAAGGATGAGAACAACAACTCGATAAAAATGAACAGCGATGGCATCACCATCGAAACCCAGGGCAAACTTGTACTTAAGGCTCAGCAGGATTTTAACGCCGAAGGAATGAACCTGGGCCTGAAAGCCAGTACCGCCCTTTCGGCCGAAGGATCGGCCAGTGTGGAAGTAAAATCGAGCGGTACGGCGGCACTGAAAGGCTCAATTGTACAAATAAACTAATAACAAAAAATGGCAGCAGCAGCAAGGATAGGCGATATGCACGTATGCCCTATGTTCAACGGGCCTTCGCCTCACGTAGGCGGCCCGGTAATAGGACCGGGGGTACCAACGGTGCTCATTGGTGGTATGCCGGCGGTATGCGTGGGCGATATGTGTACCTGCGCCGGTCCGCCCGACTCGATAATCATGGGTTCGGCAACGGTGCTGATAGGAGGGAAACCCGCCGCCCGTATGGGCGATAGCACAGCCCATGGCGGATCGATAGTGTTAGGCTGCCCAACAGTAATAATCGGAGGCTGATCAATGGAACCAAAAATACCTTTTATAGGCAGGGGATGGAGCTTCCCGCCAAGCTTTGACAAGGCTGCCGGTAAAGTTGAAATGCTTACCGACGAGGCCGATATTGAAAGCAGTTTGGGCATACTGTTCAGCACCCGGCTGGGCGAGCGCATTATGCAGCCAACTTTCGGGTGCGATTTACAAAAGATAGTTTTTGAGGCTGTGAACCTTACCCTCAAAACCTATATCAAGGATTTGATTGAAACCGCCATACTGTATTTTGAACCCAGGATAACGCTAAATAGCACCGAGGTTGACACCAGTATGGATAACGAAGGGATTTTGCTTATTAAGCTCAATTACACGGTACGTACCACCAATTCAAGGTACAACTACGTGTTCCCTTATTATAAAAATGACATTACCAGCATAACTACCAACCAATAAGAACTAACCATGGCCTGTAACGATAAAAATCCGCTTCAACGTGATGGCTCAAGCCAGTCACAGCGCTTCCTGAAAGCGCTTGACCCAGCCTACGCCCCAATTGAGGAATTGGGCATGGAAGACTGGCTGACGTTCGCTGCTGCTTATGCCGATAAAATAAACTATTATACCCTGAAAGACAGCAATTACCCCCAGGGCGATTGGAAGCCGTTTTTCATCCAGGATAAAAAAGCGCTGCAGGATTTTTTGAAGCAGGTTGAGGTTAAAATGCAGAATGCCGGCCTGGGTTTTCCCGACCCAAGCATTAAAAGCGATGTAGAGCCACACCTGGCGCTGTTTATGTGTTTCATTATGCTTTTACAGCATTCAGAAGATGCGCTGAACCAGTTTACCGGCCGTCATCTTGATTTTTATTTTAAACGGGTATTGCAGTTGCGCAACCGCCCCGAAGTACCCGATAAGGTACATGTAATATTTGAGCTTGCCCGTAACCTCACTGGTTTCCTGTTGCCGGAAGGCACACCACTTGATGCCGGTAAAGATAAAAGCCCCAAACCTAAACCGGTTGTTTTTAAAACAAACGCAGAGCTGGCTGTAAACAGCGCCACTATAGCGGCTATGAAAAGCTGGTACCAATCGCCCGCGGATAAAAAGGTGGCTTATGCCGATGTTAGTTTCTCGGCCGATGGTTTGGGTACGCCTTTTAAAGACGATGTACCTAAATGGAACCCTTTTGGCAGTAAAAGCTGGCCAACGGCATCAATGGGCTTTGCTTTTGCATCAAAGGTATTGCTCATGAGCGAAGGGGACCGTACCATAACTTTAACACTTAACTTTACCGGGCTCGTTACTATTGATCATGCCATATTAACCCAACTGTTTAAGGTTTTTTTAACATCCGAAAAAGAATGGCTGCAGGCCGATTTTCCACCTACAGATGCCTTTAAGGTTAATCAGCAGCAAATTGTTATTACAGTAAATATACCGGCAAAGGCTAAGGCTGTTGTACCCTATGATCAGGCAATTCATAAAGAAAATTATAAAACCGATTTCCCGGTAATCCGCCTGCTGATGAGCGTTCAGGATAATGCCTATCCTGTTTATGTTGCGCTGAGTAAAGCTAAGCTCAATAATGTGCAGATAGATGTGACTGTGAAAGGTATGAAAAACCTGTCCGTTGAAAATGATAACGGTAAAATTGATCCATCAAAGCCCTTTTTTGCCTTTGGCGCACTGCCAAAAGTTGGTTCAACCCTATACATCGGCAGCGCTGAGATCTTTCAAAAAGAGTGGACGGAAATTACGCCCAATATTGAATGGAAAGGTGTACCTGCTGACTTGAAAAGTTATTATACGGCTTATCGTACAGATTATCTCAAGTCGACATTAAGCCCCGGTGCATATAACATTAACGCCAGTAATGAGGCTTCAGATACTACGGGGACTTCGAGGGTGATAACAGCCAAAAGTGACTTTAAAGCAAAAGTAGCCTATATTAAAAACGGTGCATGGTTCCCAAGCGATGGCAATGAGATCAACGTGCTCGATAATACCTTTACGCTTAAGCCGGATGGCGTTCAGCAAACGGTAAATCCCGCACCTTATTTTATTAATAAATACCTGTATTTTAATGTCTCGGGCTCTTTTAAACAGGGTAGCTGGCCGCAGGCCGAAAAGGCGCTGGTGCAGCAGTACGTGCAACCAATGCAGATGTTTTTCCCGGTGCTGGGTTTTGTTGGGTTTCAGCAAACTGCTACTACAGTTCAAACACAAACCGAAAATTTTTCGGCAGGAGTTAAGGATAATTATATCCGTATAAGCCTTGAAAAGGATTTTCTGCATAGTATATATCCGCAATTGTTTGCCGCCGCCATGACAGATACAACAAGGGCCGCGCTTATCCCTAAAGAACCCTATACTCCCGAAATAGCATCGCTAAAGCTCGATTACAAGGCATCGGCAAAAAATAAGATTGACGATTTGACCGGTAGTAATGATAACCCTGGTTTGCTGAATGACTACGTGAACCATAACGTCCAATTTTTTCACGAAACACCATTTGGCCAGGCCGAGCAGCACGCTTTCCTCAAAAAACAATATCACGGTCTTATTGATGGCAATATCACAGCCATACCGCAAGCTCCTGATCTTGCAGCTTTTTACATAGGTATTGCAGATATTGAAACGGGGTCTGTAGCCAGTATTCTTTTCCAGGTAGCCGAGGGCAGTGAAGACGCGCTTGCGCCGTCGTTTTCGGATACTATTCAACCTAAATGGTATTATTTATCAGGCAATGAATGGCTTGCTTTGGATAAAAGGAATATCATCAGCGATGATACCAATGATTTTTTACGCTCGGGGATCATCAAATTTTTAATCCCCGAAGGTGCTACAACCAACAACACATTCCTAAACCAAAGCCTTACCTGGCTCGGGGTTGAACTGCCAACTGCAGTAACGATAGATTCGGTTTGTAAATTCATCAACGTACATATCCAGGCCGCCGAAGCCGAATTTGCCGATAATGATAATGAACTTTCGCACCTGGAAACCGGGTTGCCCGCAGGTACAATCAGCAAACTGGTCGACAGGCTGCCGCAAATCAAATCGGTTACCCAGCCATATGCTTCGTTTGGCGGTTTACTGCCAGAAGATGATGGCGCTTTCCGCCTGAGGGTTAGCGAACGCTTAAGGCATAAACACCGGGCTATCACCATTTGGGATTATGAACACCTGGTGATGGCGCAGTTTCCGCAGGTGTTCAGGGTTAAATGCCTTAACCATACCAACGACAATATTGAAGTTGCTCCGGGCAGCGTACGGGTGGTAGCCATACCTGATATCCGTAACCAGATCAGTTTTGATCCATTTAAGCCCCGCGTGAGCAAAAATACCCTGAGCGAGATTACCAAATACCTGTCGGGCTTAAACTCTATGCATGTTGACCTGCGGGCTATTAATCCTGATTATGAGGAGGTAATCCTTGATTTTAAGGTGAAATTTTACTTCGGGTTGGATGAAAACCTATACGCAGCCAAATTGAACACCGATGTGATCAACTACCTGTCGCCCTGGGCTTTTAACCGTAATGCCGATATTGATTTTGGCGGCATCCTGTACAAAAGTGTGGTGATCCGCTTTATTGAAGAACTACCCTATGTTGATTATATAGCCGATTTTAAGATGTACTTCACAGCATCGGGGCCCGCAAACCCCGATGTTTTGGAGGCAGGCAATTCAAAGGCAATCCTTGTATCGGCAAAGCAACATTTAATTGATACCAAAACCATACATACATGCCCATGATTGATCAGTTAACCATACCGAAACAAATTGATACCAGCCTTGGGCCCGAGTATAATACTTTGCGCACCGAAGGTATGAAGCATATCCGCGACCTGGCCAGTGCCATCTGGTCGGATTATAACGTGCATGATCCGGGCATTACCACGCTTGAGATGCTTTGCTATGCGCTTACCGATCTTAACTACCGCATTACACTGCCCGTTGAAAATATTTTAGCGGTTGATCATGATAATACCGTCAGTATGCATGAGCAGTTTTTATCTGCTATAAAAATACTGCCAACCTACCCGGTTACTCCCGACGATTACCGGCAGCTGTTTGTGCGAATAGATGGTGTGCGGAATGCCTGGATCAAAAAATCGCCCCATAGTATTATAGCTAACTATAAACAACCTGATGGTAAACCGCTGCTCCGTTATGCCAAACCCGGCGAAAATGCGCTGATTGGTAAAGAGGTTAAATTCGATCTAAAAGGCATAAACGATATCCTGATAGATTTTGAGGATTTTCCTGAATTGGGGGGCGATGCCGCCAAGATCAAAGCCAGGCAGGACGATATCATCAAACAAATAAAATCGGTATATCATTACTTCCGCGAGTTGTGTGAGGATCTTGACGAGGTAAAGGCCGTTGAAAACCAGGAAATAGTTATCTGCGCCGAAATTGAGCTTCAGCCCCAGGCCGATCCTGAAATGATCTGGGCGCAGATCATGTTTAATATTGAACAATACCTTACACCCGATATTAAATTTTACCTGCTTAAAGAATTGCTGGATAAAGGCATGCAGCCCGACGAGATCTTTGAAGGGCCTGTGTTGGATTTTGAAAATCTCCAGGGCATCGACACTAAGTTTGCTAAACAGGGATTCATTATCCCTGCCGAACTTGCGGCTTCGCAGCTGCGTACCCAGGTGCGCTTGTCTGACCTGTATCGCATTATCATGGAAATTGACGGTGTACGATTGGTGAAAAGAATTTCTTTTGGTTTTTGCGGCTGTACCGCGCCGCAGAGCGAGGTTGCCGATAAGATCTATAAATCAAACGAATGGCTGCTGTGTGTGCAGGACGGTCATAAGCCTGTTTTGTGTGAAACCAATTCATCATTCACATTTTATAAGGATGTGGTGCCTATCGAACTGAAACAGTCCGAAGCCCAGGCCGATCTTAACCAGCTTCGTAAAGACTGGCAGGATAACGTAGAAGCTAAAAAGATAGTTGATTTGCCGGTACCCGAAGGCGATTACAGGGATATAGGGCACTATGAAACCCTGCAAAACCAGTTTCCTGAAAATTACGGTATCTCGCCGCTGGGCCTGCCAGAAACTGCTACCACCAAGCAACGGTCGTTGGCTTTACAGCTTAAAGGCTACCTGTTGTTTTATGATCAGGTGCTGGCCAATTACTTCGCCCAGCTTTCAAATGCCCGGATTTTACTTACTGCCGACGACAGCATCCGCAAAACCTATTTCAGTAACACGGTAAATGGCATCCGCGATGCGGAAAAGCTGTTGGATGGTTATGCCCAATGGGAGAAAACGGTTGATGATGTAATTAAAGAAACCGGGCAGGACAACTATCCCGAACGGAAAAATAAATTCCTCGACCATTTGCTGGCCCGTTTTGCCGAACAGTTTAACGAATATGTTTTTTTAATGTACCGCATTTACGGCGAAGATTACCAGCGCAACATCATCAGGCATAAGGTTAAGTTTTTGAAAGACTATGACCAGATGAGCATTTGTCGCGGCAGCGGGATGGATTTGTACAACGCCAAAACACCGGATCAGCAACTGGTGAGCGTATCGGGCATGGAAAAACGGATCTCCATGCTGCTGGGGTTCTCCAATTATAAAATGCAGCAGTTAAGTGTTGAGGATTACCTTTTGTTTAAGGCCGATGCCCTGCATTACAACTGGACAATATCGCAGCTTGGCGTGGTGAAATTTAAGGGTAATGCCAACTTCCTGAAGGAGATTGATGCTTATGAAGACCTGGGCCTGGTATCCGTACTGGCTTGCGACAGGGAAAATTACCGCTTAAGTCCTGGAGCTACCGCGGGTAAATATGTGTATAACATAGCCAACTCTGCTGGTACTTTGCTTACCCATAATGATATGGAATTCAGCGCCGCCGCCATCGAAACCGAGATTGCGTTTATCATCAAGTTTATGCAGAACGATTTCAAAATGGAGGGTATGTACGTGATTGAGAACATCTTGCTGCGCCCGCCATTTGATTATACCGGCGATGACAGCACCCACCACCAGTTTATGCCGGTTTGCCTTGATCCTAACGGGGTGTACTGCGAGCCGCTTGATCCATACTCGTTCCGGGTTTGTGTGATACTGCCGGGATATAGCGTAAGGTTACGTAACACAGCTTTTCGCACCTATGCCGAGCGGCTCATCCGCACCGAAACGCCCGCTCATATTTTACCGCGGATCTGTTTCATAGGCCACGATCAAATGGTTGAATTTGAAAGTGTTTATAAAGATTGGCTTGCCGCCAAACACATAGCGATAAGTACGGATGCGCCTATTGACCCGGTATTGAACAGCAAATTCATAGATGTGCTTGAAAAGCTGTTTACCGTTTATCAGCAAGGTCAGTTAAGCGATTGCAATGATGATACCCAGGAAACCAACCCGATTATATTGAATAAATCCAGCCTTGGCACCTTGCAGGGCGGCACAAATAATAACAGTTAAAACCTAAATGACAAAGCCATGCCACCAGTAACCAACATAAAGCTCACCGATATAACTTTAGAGTATAACTCCTTTGTTGACAGCCAAGTGCTTACAGCCAAACAGCTGAATGATATTGTAGAGTTTTTTGAAGATCAGCAGCGCCTTACCCGTACATGTTTAATTGGCGTTGGCCTGGTATGCGGCTTAAGTTTCAAAGGCGATGCCAACGGCATAACCATAGGCAAGGGCTGCGGCGTAACTACCGACGGCGATTTGCTTTATATGCCCGAAACAACCTATAAAAACTTCAGGGCCTATGATAATTCTCTGATCAAATACCCGCCGTTTTATCCCATGGGCACCGATGCCGCGCAAATGGCTTTATGGGAGCTGGTAACGCCCGATGATAAAGGCGCTTTCCCGGTTGATAGTTTTGCCCTCACCAATTTTAAATCAAAGGCCGGTAAGGAACTTACCGAAATGTACGGCCTGCTTTACCTGGAATATTACTCTAAAGATCCCGATGCCTGTACGGCTATTGATTGTGATAACCAGGGGCGCAAGCAGGTAGCCAAACCCAAAGTGTTGCTCATTGCCCAGGCAGATATGAACCAGATCATTGAGCAAACCGGTTCGGAGGTTATTTATGACGATATCTACAAAAAGTATTTCAACGCTTATAACGCGTACTTTGATGCTCCCGTGCTGGCGGCAAAACGGGTGTTTTTTAATAAGCAGACTACCGCTTCCTCATCGGCGCTTACCACTGCCTTTTCAAAAATTGCGAATGATGGTGCAGGCGGTTTATCAACCGCTGTGCAAACGCTTTACAATACATTCAAATTCGCGCTCGATCCGCAATCCGTTTATCCTATTACAGGCATTGTTGCCAACATCAATACTACGTTAAGTAAAGCTACAGCTCCAATGCAGGCACAGTATCTGTATGATTTTTATAAGGACCTGTTAACCGGCTATAATGAATTGAGGGCCATACTTTCGGATATCATTTACCAGTGCTGTCCCAATATTTACGCCTTCCCCAAACATATTATGCTTGGAGCTTTAAATACTACACCAACAGCAAAGCCAACGCCGTATCGCCATAAATTTTATGCCTCGTCGGCTATCAGCGCCAATAAAGATAAGCTGAATATAGCTACCAACCTGCTCGACAGGCTGAATATCATGAGCAGCGGGTTTACGCTGCCTCCGAGCCCGGTGGTGAAAATAACACCATCTACCGATAACAGTAAACCTTTAGAGGCAAGGGCTATTCCCTTTTATTACGGCAAACCGGTCGACCTGGCTCAAAAATGGAGTTATAGCCGGTGGCTGCAGGGTACAGATAAGCTGATCCTTGGTTATAATGCCGGAGCTTATTCGCCCGCAAATGATATGGTGGTAAATCCGCTCGCCTATTCAATCGACTCCAATAATTTTTTCAGGATTGAGGGGCATATCGGTAAAAAATATACCGAGGCTATTGCCGCGGTTGATAAGATCAGGCAGGACAGTAACCTGCCATTTGATGTAGTGGCCATCCGTTTGGGCGATGTAAGCCTTAGTGATATTGATATAGATGATTATGCCTGCCAGTTTAATGATCTTGAAGCTACATTAAAAGCTTTTCAGGCCGAGCAGAATTGCCTTTATGGTGATGTAAGCAAGTTTTTTTCAAGCTTTAATACCAAAACAGGTTATTCGGTGGCGAATGATATCCGGTATCAGGCGGCCCAGCAGAAACTGGAATTGTCCAATGAGGAGGAAGCAGCCGCTCCTAAAATGCGAATGGCTGCTGCCAAAACAGCGGATACCGGCGAAATACAGGCAACTGCGCGTGAGCAGGTAAGCAGCGGATTTGCGATCAATAAAAGCACCGATAAATATGTGATTGACGGCGGCATCGACGCGGTTGACAATAATATCAATATAGCACAAGGTAGTATAGGTTATTATGTAGATCAGATCCGCAGGCAGGGTGGGGCCATCAGTATTTCTGACTATGCAGAAGCCGCAGGTAAAACTGTGGATACCTCGGCAACAGGCTCATATGAGCAAGCTATTGCAGTTGATATCCCCGTGCGTATGATAGCCGGTACCCGTAACATAAGCCAGTGGCTACCCGACAGGCTGGTGGATATTGACGAAGACACCATTGATAATTTTACAGCACGCCTGGATGAACTTTGCAATGAAGTAAAGTCGGCTGCTCAAAAAAGCCGCCAGATTTTTGCTAAAAGCGACTATGTACGCAAAGGGTACGAAGATGACTATGAACTGCAGTTATGGCGCTTATCTGAAAATTGCTGTGCAGGCCAGGCGCTTGCCGTAATATTAAAGGAAATACAGGACCGCAAAACCAAGTTGCTGCAACAGCTTACCTTCTCGGCCTATGCCGCCAATCATACCGGGTTAGAACACCTGGCAGGTGTGCCGGCGGGTGGTACCTTTGTAATGGTGTATGCTACCGCGGTAGCTGCACCCAGTCCAACTACCCCTTCAACCAAATCTCCGCTCGAAGACAGGTTAAAGGCGCTTGAAAGCGAACAGCAGTTTGTAAAAGGTTTTGCAAGCGATAGCGACGCGATGGCTTATATCGCCAAAAATACCGAGTATGATGACATTGCCGATGCTGTAAAATATTATGAAAGACGGTCAAAACGTAAATACACCCCGACAAATGAGGCCGAGGTGATCAAGAAAACTCAGGCTTTAGCGCTCGAACAAGGAAAATCAAGGGCCGTAGCTGCAAACCCTGATGTGCCTGCTGATATCGTATTTGCCGATTTTTGCCTGCCATATATGTGCTATTCCGATTGTCCGCCGGTAGCATTTATCATGCCTAAGCCACAGGTAGGGCTCAGTTTGCCTAAAGCCGTAGCATGTTCTGACGAAGGGTTGCTGCAGTTTAAAGTTAGCCCGGCTGATGGCGTTATCAAAGCCTCGGCTGGTTTTGAAACTACAGTTGTAACTAAAGACGCTATAACCTATTTTGATACAACTAAAGTTAAAGACGGTACATTTGGCCAGCAGATTAAATTTACTGTAAATGATCAGCCAACCGATTGCACCATTACCGTATTTAAACATCCGGCTGTTAAACCTGCGGCCAGCATAAGTGACACCACGCAGTTTGCCGTATTTATTCAGCTAACGGCTACAACCAATCAGGCAGCAGGTGATACATTTGCCTACACATGGACAATGCCCGACGGGCAGGTACATGCTAATCTGGCTAAGCCGGATGACAACATTACCTTCCAATATGCTGATCTTCGTGCCAAATTCCCTGATGGTAAACTAACCTTCACCTTATCTGCCAATAACCACGATTGTACCGATTCTGAACAGGTTACAATTACAGTAGAGATTCCTGAGGAGCCGGTAGACCTACAGTTAGCCGCCAGCGAAGTTTGTTCAGATGAGGGTAATATAAACTTCACTGCCGTACAACCCGCAACAGGGATTATCACCTCAAAAATAGCGGGAGATGCTGTGAAATTGCTGGGCAGCCAGTGGGTTTTTGATCCATCGAAAGGGCCTTATGATGTCAGCATCAACGACTTTATGGTGAACGACAAGCCGGTTCCTGCTTGTACACTCATGATCCATGAGCATCCACAAGCCTCTTTTGACTATAAGGTAACTATGGATAACGAAAAAGGTGCTGCCACTGTTACTTTAACAAATAAAACACCTAATCCGGGCAGCTTTAAATTTACATGGACATTTGACGATGGAACTACCAGCAATGAGGTAAATACGGTCAAAGTGTTTGATATGCGCCAGTTTCCACGAGGCCGTAATACAGTTATTACACTTACAGCAGTGAATGGTAAGTTTGAGAAGTGTCGTGCCGTGTTTACGCCTACGCCGCCTGTTGCTTTGCCTCCTATAACCACCACTCCGGTACTTACCCACTTGCCGCCGGAAACCACTACACCGGTAGTTACAACTCCGCCAATAGTTGTTACTACGCCTCCGGTAGTTACAGTTAGGGATACACCTTCGGTAACACCGACACCAACTGTAACGCCGAAAGTGGATACATCTACGATCAAAACTAATCCTGCGGTAACACCACCGGCCACACCGAAGGTTGACCCGACAATAACGCCGAAAGTAGACACATCTACAATTAAAGCGAATCCCGCAGTGACACGTAAAGCAGACTCAACCACGATAAAAAAAGATACGGGTACTACAGATCCGGGCACTGTTAAATAATGTTGAGCTATGGCAGGGAGCACACATATCATCCATAAGCTGGTACTTGAAATTGAAGTATCACACCGAAGCACTGCCCAAAAGGTACAGGATGAGGCCGTGCGGTACTTTGAACAGGTGCTGCTCAAAAAACTGGAGCAATTACTGGATGATATAGATCTGCCCGCTCATGTTTTAATAGATAAGATTGATATTGATCTGGGTTCGGGTAAAATGGAAGATGTTTTTGAGCAACTGCAATTTAGGTTATCGAAGGCGCTTGAGCCAGTTTTAAATCCCAATTTGCTGCCCAACGGAGATGAGCCGGATAATGTCATTGATTATTCACTACTTACCGATGAACAGCAGGCTTTTAACGTGTTTATTTATTTCCTGAATACGGGCAGGCTCCCATGGTATGCTGTTGCTGCAACAGAGTGGCTACAGCAGGAAGATGTTTGGTTAAATAAACTATCGGGGCAGTTGATCAATGATAACCTTTATCAATCAAAGCTTATCAATCTGTTTAAGAGCTCGCCGCTTGTGGTAGCCAGGTTATTCAGCCAGTTCGGTATGGCTTTTATTAAAAAGCTGGCAATGGTTTTACTTCAGGATGAGACTTATGGATTTCAAAAAAAGGTCGACGCTGTTGTTGATGAAATCAGGCGTTTGATAACAGGTGAATCTGCAACCAACATACACGCTAACATTAAAGAGGTTTTACCGGCAGAATTTAACAGCGACTCCGGGCGGCAGATCATTGAAAAGCTCTTGCTGATGATTTACCTCCGCACAGGCCTTGATGAATTACCTGTTGATAGCACAATCCTGAAAAAGTTAGCCACTTTAATATTGGGAGAGTCAGCTAACACGACTTCATTGTCAGCAACGAACCTTATTCAAGTTGCAGAAGCGTTTATCAAATCAACAGAAAATAAACCGCTACTACAAAGTAATAAGCCCATAACCACGCCCGATAATACTCCGGAAACAAGCTCAAAAAAAGAAGAAGAAATTGCCGGAACGTATGTAAACCAGGCCGGTTTGGTGATCCTGCACCCGTTTTTGGAGTATTTCTTTAAAGATTTTGGCTTGCTGCAGGATAACGATTTTGTTGATCTGCCCGCAAGACAACTGGCCGTTCACCTGCTGCACTATTTAGGTACCGGTAATGTGAACACTTTTGAATATGACCTTTATTTTGAAAAATTTTTATGCCGGTGGCCACTTGACGAGCCATTGGAACGTGAAGTTGAAATACCACAGCGTATGCTTGATGAAGGCGACAATATGCTCCGCACCGTGATAAAATACTGGAAAGCATTAAAAAACACCTCGCCCGGCGGCTTGCGCGAGGCATTCTTAATTCGCAACGGGAAACTGATTGAAGCAGAACAGCCTGCCCGCCTTATTGTAGAGCGGATGGATCTGGATATCCTGCTTTCATCATTGCCATGGGGCATTGGCGTAGTTAAACTGCCCTGGATGAATGAACCTTTTTACGTGGAATGGCAATGAAGACACCGCAAAAGGCAGCACCTGCAAACACCAAACAAAACCAGCCCGCAAACAAGCAGGGGGCAGGGAAAGATCCTTTTTTCTCTGCCGCTCATGATGTTGAACAGGTGCAGGAAGCGCCCTTTTTTGAAGGGAATAAGGTTCAGCGTAAAATGACGGTGAATGAACCCGGCGATCATTTTGAACGGCAGGCCGATCAGGTGGCAGATAAAGTTGTTCAGCATATTAATCAGCCTAAAATCGCAGCTAACGCTGCAACTGGTTCTACTACTGCAACTGGTCCTGCCACTGCAACTACCTCTGCCGTACAAAAGAAGGAAGATAAAAAAGAGGATAAACAGGAGAAAGAACAAAACGGGGCCGATAAAGAATTACAGCGCCGCCCCGTTTTTGAAAGCGATGGCGACCCGAACGAGGGCAATACGCTGAAACGCAGCAGCCAGTCGGCGGCGCCGGATGTATCACCGCAAACCCAGCAAAAAATTGAAGGCAGCAAAGGCGGCGGCGAACCATTGCCTGCCAATACCCGCGAGGAAATGGAAGGTGCAATGGGCAGGGATTTGAGTGGGGTACGCATCCATAACAACAGTGAAGCCGCCGGATTAAGTAACGATTTACAGGCGCAGGCGTTTACCCACGGCAATGATATTTATTTCGGGGCGGGTAAATATGATCCGCAAAGCCAGGCCGGGCAGCACCTGCTGGCCCATGAGGTGGCACATACGGTACAACAGGGGAGTGGAGTAAAAAAGAAAATACAACGTAAACCAACTAAGGGCGATGTATCGGGTAATGCAGGTCAGGTTGCTACCGCCGAAAATCCGATTGATACAACAGCATCAAAGGAATCGCTTTTTGTACCTAAAATAAACATACCAGGCTTAAAACTTGGCCTTATGCCTGGCTCAACAACTAATTATTCTTTCAAAAAAACTGAGAGGTCGGGCAAACACCTTGCCGATTGGAACGACGCTGCAACCAAAGGAGCTGGTTTTGATACCGTTTTCAATAATAAAAAAACGGCCGAGATCCCCAAAGAGGCTAACGCCTCCAATTTTTTCATGACGCTTGAGTCGGAAAAAAAACTTACTAACCTGAAGCACCTTTTTACCGGCTCCATTACCCAGCTCAAGACTACTTTTGCACGCCCGTTTTGGAACGATAAAGGTCATGAAATAAATAATGGCTATGATGTTGATCACAAAGTTGAGTTACAATTAGGTGGAAAAGATGGCATCTCCAATCTTTGGATGCTTGAGGCCGCAGCAAACAGGTCGTCTGGTTCAAATATCAATACAGAGATCACCTCAAAAGTTGAAGCAGCATTGAATGCCATTACCACCATGCCCGACGGACAAACCAAGCCGGGTGCAGCCGAGGTAATGAGTAAATATACCATTACTGCCGGTACGCTTGACGGGAGCTTGCCTATTAGCGGCGGTAAAGAGGCCTGGGAGTTAAGTGAAATTGAGGCTGGCGACCATCTTAAAAAATTGGTATTTCTCTCAGATACAGATAAAGCGAGAGCAAAACTTATAGATAGCACTAATCTTTCCCTGATAACGAGCGAAAGATATGGAGCAACACAAAATATTAAATGGGCCCCGGAAGCGGGTAAAACAACCGAGAAAGATGTTAATGTTCAGGTAGGGCATATAAAGCGAAACGGTGCTAATCTGAAAATAAGAAAGATTTCTTATGAAGATAAAGACAATGCCACGATACTCAGTGCGGGTTCAAAAGGATCTGCTACTATTGAAGTATTCATGAATAACGCGTTTGTGGCGGGGATATCCACAACACAACCAATTGAACCAGTGCCCGGTATATACGGCGGTAGGTTAAGTGGTGTAGCTGTAAAACAGGCTTTAAGTGCAGGGCTAAAGGCAAAGGGATTAAGCCCCATAACAATAACGGAGTTAGATATCGGTGAGTCTGGTTTGATAGGATTCGGCAAGATCAATACCGATGTTCCGATTATCGGAGGTTCCGCTATCGATATTGTTTTTAATGAAGATGGTATCAAAATAAGTAAGGTATTTAATTCGGGAGAGATCAAGGTACCACCGCCTTTTAAAATCACCAATACTTCGCTTGAAGTATACGCAGCTACCTCAGGAATCGGCATAAAGGGAGAAGCTAATTTTGAAATAAAGAAGCTGGGTAAAGGTAAAGTTGGCGCTATGGCCAACACGTCGGGAGAGTTTGCGCTTGAGGGGTCTTTTGATTTTGACTCAAAAACCTTCAATCCGGCACAAATAAAAGCCTCCTATCGTAATGGAGAATTTAGCGCTTCGGGAGATATTGGCATTCCTGCCGGTAAAATAAAAGGTCTTAAATCGGCGCATATCAATATAAATTATGCCAACAACATATTTAATGCTTCCGGAACAGCCGAGCCTGATATCAAAGGCGTAAAAAGCGCCGAGATCCACGTTACTTATGGAAACGAAACATTGGTTATCGGCGGCAGCTTCGTTCTTGACGAAAATATGCCGGGCATCCAAAGCGGCAGCGGGAATGTTGAAGTTACCCGGGGGCCGGATGAAATTTACCATGTAAAAGCCAATGGTAAGGCGATACCTAAAATACCGAAGATCAATACCGAGCTGTCAATCTCTTATGACGATGGCGCGCTGACCATTGAAGGCAAGGCATCTTACGTTGCTGACCGGGTATCAGGCGAAGTCACTGTTGGCGCAACCAATCGAGCTATTGCCGCTGATGGTACACCATCGGGCCCGGCAGGAGATAAGTTTACCGCCTATGGATCGGGTAAGTTAACGCTTAAAGTTACCGATTGGCTGCAGGCATCAGCAAGTGTGAGGGTAACCCCAGCCGGCGAAATTGAAGTTGTTGGCCGTTTGGATCTTCCTTCGGCTGTTGATGTGTTCCCTAAAAAGAGCATCAATAAAGAGCTGTTCAAAGTACCAACCATCCAGATTCCCATATTCGCCATCCCGCTTGGGCCTAAGAGTATCGGTATTGTGGCCACTATTGATGGCGGCCTTGATTTTGATGCAGCTGTAGGCCCCGGCCAACTCAAAGACGTTTTTGGACAGATAGAATTTAACCCCTCACACCCGGAAAATACACGCATTAGCGGCGGGGCAAAATTTGTGATCCCGGCGCATGCCGGTTTAAAATTAAAAGCCGCGCTTGGTATTGGTTTAAGTATCGGCCCGGCCAGCGTTACCGGTGGTATTCAGATAGTCGGCGGATTAGGGTTGGAGGGTGAGGCAAGCGCGGCTGCCGACCTGGCCTGGTCGCCCACAACCGGGTTTGAGTTTAACGCTTTGGGTGAGATTGAGGTACACCCTAAGTTCACGTTTGATGTGAATGCATTCATTAAAGCCGAACTTGATTTGTTGGTTACCGATATTTCAAAAGAGTGGACGAAAAACCTGGCGTCATTTAGTTATGGCCCGGATCTGCAGGTTAAAGTTTCGCTGCCAATCCACTATAAAGACGGCGAACCATTTGATGTGAAAACCGATGATATTAAAGTTACCTATCCTGAAATCAGCATTTCTGATATAGCAGGTGGTATAGCAGATAAAGTAAAAGAAGAAATGTTATGAGCAACCGAAGCCAACTAACCGAACTGATAAACCTTGGTGCTATACAGCAGCTTAACGGCAATTTTGAAGCTGCCGAGGCTTATTATGCCAAAGCTGTCGATTTAAATGAGCCCAATGTTACCCTGCTTAATAACAGGGGAATGTTGTTTTACCAGCAAAATAAATTTGCCGAAGCAAAGCCGCTGTTTGAACGTGCGTTGGAAATTGATGAACAAAATGCTACAGCATGGCTTAACCTTGCCAATACAGAGGTTTTGCTTGGCCAGTATGATAAGGCTTTAAACGCTTTCAGGCAAACCATTACGCTTAAGGCCGATCAGTTTGAGGCCTGGGAGGGCTTGGCAAAACTGTATATGTTATCGGCAGATATGGAAAGCGCTGAAACATGCTGGCTTAAAGCGGTTGAGCTTAACCCCACAAGTCTAAATTTACTGATGGGACTGGCACAGGTTTATCTTTCAACCGGCAGATATGATGAGGCTTTTGAAATGGCGGACTATGTTTTATCAGAGAATCCGCAAAACAGCAGGGCATTGCAAACTGCGGGTCTGTCCCAATTAATGATAAAAAACTATGCGTCGGCTGCAGGGTACCTGATCAGGTATTTGATGCTGTTTCCTGGCGATATTGCGGTACGTAACCACCTGGCCGTTGCTTATTTGCAAAGCGGCCGGTTAAATGAAGGGGCGGCAGAATACGAGCGGCTCCTGGAATATGACCCTGGAAACGAAGAGATAAGATTAAATACCGGGGTGCTTTGCCTCGGCCTCAATCGTTTTGATGATGCGCTGGCACACCTTGACCTATTACTTGAACAATACCCCGAAAATAAGAAAGGACAGCTTTACCGGGGGATAGCTCTGGCTAATTTAAACGAGAAAGATAAAGCGAAACGGGTTTTTGAAGACCTGCTGCATGATGCCGGCGAATGGGCCGCCCATGCCAAAAAGCAATTGGATCTGTTAAACAATTTAAACTAAACCTCCTATGAAATACATCCATAATACACGCCAACCGCTTAGTCAGAAACAGGCGGATAAAGCAGATAAGCCCTTTTTTAATGGCAGCCGCGAAAAAAGCAAGCAGGATGGAGATGCTTTTTTCCAGGCCAGGAAAATTGATGGTAACCAGGATAGCGCCCTCGAGCAGGAGGCCGATGCGGTAGCACATAAAGTAACCATGTCACAGCAGGCAACTGCTAATTCATCACAGCGGATGGGACAAATGAGCGTTCAGAAAAAAGGAGCTGATGAGGAAAAGGATGCTAAAGGGACCCAAAAGAAAGAGCAAAAGGACGAGAAAGAAGAGGGTAAGCCGCAGAAAAAAGACGAAAAGAAAGAAGAAGAGAAACCAACTCAGAAGAAAGAGGGGGATAAAAAAGATAAAGAGCCCCAAAAGAAAGAAGAAGATAAAAAGGATAAAGAAGGGGTTCAGAAAAAAGAGGAAGAGAAAAAGGACAAAGAACCGCAAAAGAAGGAAGAAGACAAGAAAGACAAGGAGCCGCAAAAAAAAGGCGAAGAAGATAAAAAGGACGAAGGCAAGCCTCAGAAAAAAGAAAAAGGCGACGAAAAAGACGATAAGGCTGCTGCACAAAAAAAGGAAGAAAAAGGCGGCGGTGTAGAAAAAACCGAAGGCAGGCCCGAACCCCCGGAAGCAAAGTTCGACAGGTTGCTGAACGAAAGTAAAGGTGGAGGCAGTCCCTTACCTGCCAAAGTACGCACACAACTGGAGCACCAGATGAACGCGAATTTTGAACAGGTGAAAATCCACACCGGGCAGCAGGCGGTTGAACTTTGTAATCTTTCAAAGGCGCAGGCCTTCACACATGGCAACGATATTTATTTTAACGCCGCTAAGTTTGATCCGGAAAGCACTGCGGGTATGAACCTGCTGGCACACGAATTAACTCATGTTGTACAGCAAAACGGTCCGCGTAAGTAATATGGATACTAATATTAAACAGTTAAAGGCATTAATGCAGTATACAGCCGGTTGTGTTGAAGCCAGGTTGCAAACTGTATTTGGTAACGACGCAACTTATTTGCCTCCACTGCTGCCCCAGTTAGAGCGAAATGGTAGTGTGCTTGAGAAATTAATTGATGATCATGGCTTGAACAGCAATGAGGTTATTATACTAATGATGGCCCTGGTACCTCATTTACAAGTTGAGTTTTTTGATGAAATTATTCAGCCTTACATGCGTGAATCGGGGGACTTTCAGCAGATTGGTGGTGTTAGGAGCCGTAACGGGCGCAGCTTTTTGCCAACCGGTCAAACAGCGGTTTTTGTTTTGGCAGGCGATGATCTGGAAAAGCGGCTGGAGATAGCTGATCTGTTTCATCATCATAGTAATTTGGCGAAGCAGCACATTTTATACCTGGAGGATGTGCCCGAAGGTGAGCCTGCCTTATCCGGCCGGTTATTGTTACAACCCGAATATGTTGAACTTCTGATCAGTGGTACCGAATCTATTCCCAAACTAAGTATGAACTTCCCGGCACAACACCTGGAAACTACCTATAACTGGGATGACCTTGTACTCAATGATACCACCCGCAGGCAAATTGCCGAGCTGGAAAACTGGGTGAACTACCAGCAAGTATTAATGACCGACTGGGGTATGGAACGAAAACTGAAGCCCGGTTATCGCGCCTTATTTCATGGCCCGCCGGGCACCGGTAAAACACTTACCGCGTCTCTGCTGGGCAAATACACCGGCAAACCGGTTTTCAGGATCGATCTGTCAATGATCGTATCAAAATTCATCGGCGAAACGGAAAAAAATCTCTCCAAATTATTTGAAAAGGCCGATAATAAAAACTGGATCCTGTTTTTTGACGAAGCCGACGCGCTTTTTGGCAAACGGACTAACGTTAAAGATGCACACGATAAATATGCCAACCAGGAAGCATCGTACCTGCTGCAGCGTGTTGAGCAACACAATGGCCTGGTAATACTGGCAACCAATTTTAAAAATAACATTGATGAGGCCTTTATGCGCCGGTTCCAGTCGGTTATTAACTTCCCGCTGCCTAATGCCGATGAACGCTATACTATCTGGCAAAAATCATTTCCGCCTAAAGCCAACCTCAACGGGCACATTAACCTTGAGCAGATCTCGCGTAAATATGAGCTCAGTGGTTCCGGGATCTTGAATGTAGTACAATTTGCCTGCCTGCAAATGCTGGCCCGCAAGGAAAGCCGCATAACCTCTGAACTAATATTGGAAGGTATAGAGAGAGAGTACACTAAAGAGAACCGGGTTTGGTAGGAACCTCCGGGATATAAATCCGAAATTTTCCGTCGATCTATAATCTGTACAATGGAATCCATGATCTGTACATTGACCGGTTCAGCAGCGTTCGGGATTTTTATGCCGGTCCGGATCCTGGTTATTTCAGCAATAAAGAAAATTTAGCTTTCTGCTTATTGATGCCGTTTGCATAAAATTGAATAAATTTAGCAAATCATCGCCTATCACTATTCCGTGACTTTCACAGGAGATGACTTCGTTATGGTTTTGTCGGTAATTATCTCTGGGGCAATAAAATACTAAGTATATGTTTAAATATATAGCGACATGTTTTATTGCTTTAATTTTTGCCCCAAGCGTTTCCGGGCAAAAAAAGATGGACATTGCTACCATTAAACTAAAGCTTGATAACCAAAAAAACAAAGCCGACACCAATACTATTAAGCTGCAAATACAATTAGGTAGCTATTATCTCAACAAGCAAGGCGACCACAAAGAGGTGTTGGATAGCGGCATCACCGCTTTCAATAAAGCCATACAAATGAGTGTTGCCATCCATTCGGCAAAGTGGCTTAACGAAGCTATGATGCTTAAAGGGGCGGCGTATCTCAAGCAGGACAACCTGAAGCAGGGTAAAGCTGTTTTTATGGAAGTAGTTGGTTATTACCATAAAACAGGTGATCAGTACCAGGAAGGTAAAACCCTGGCCCGCTTAGGCGATAATATATCTATAGACGATACAGTTGCCATTCCTGATAAAATAAATAGTTATGAGCAGGCCCGGGCCTTATTTCAGCAAACGGGCCATAAACTGGATGAGGCTGATATGAACAAAAACATAGCCGACATCCATCTTAGCCAAAAGAAACTTGATCTGGCCGAAACTGAACTGCGCCAGGTGCTGGCCCAATACAAAGCAATAGGTTACAAAAAACTTCATTATACCTATCATTCCCTTGCCGAGATAAGCAAACAAAAGGTTGATCTGCATAACGAGCTTTTATATCGCCACGAGGTAATAAAAAGTATGAACGCCACGGCTGATACGGCTTTGGCCGATTTTTATTACGCCAAACTTGCATTGGTATATGCCGATCTGAATAAATATGACCAAAGCCTCATCTATATTCTTAAATCGGCAGAGATACTAAAGCATAGAAAACAATACGAAGATTTTTATGGATACCTGAGCCTCATTATTTATGATTTCATAACAGCTAAAAGGCCTAAAGAAGCACTGGCATACTTGAAACAGGCGGTAAAAGATGTACCGCCGAAGATCCTGGCGCAAAAGGTTGATATGTATGAGGCATTTGGCAATATCTACGTTGCCCTGAAAGATTACCCGGAGGCCGAGCGATATTATCTGAAAATGATGGACGTTTATAAGGTTACTAACTTTAGTAAAGACTTTTATACCACCAACGAGCAAATGGTTACTGATTTTGTGCATTACAACGAAACCATGGCCGGCTTTTACCTGCTTACCCAACAGTATAAAAAGGCGGGCATTTATACAAAACAGATCTTATCGCTGCCTTCAAATACCATCAGGCCTATCACCCTTAGCAAGATCCATGGCATGCAGTTCCGTGTCGATTCGGCGTCGGGCAACTATGTAGCTGCCATAAAACATTTCGAGATCCATAAACGCCTTGATGACTCGTTGTTTAATGCTATTAAAAACAAGCAGATAGAAGAGCTTGATATCAGATATAAGACTAATGAAAACAAGCAGTCGATAAGGTTTTTACAGGAACAGAGCAAGAATCAGAAAGCCGAACTGCAAAAGGTAAACATGCAGCGTAACATTACTTTTGGTGGTGTGGCTATGCTTATCATTATGGCAGGTTTGGCATTTAACGGTTACCGGCACAAGCAAAGGAGCAATCAGCAATTACAGTTAAAACAAACAGAAATTAATAATCAGAACCTATCTTTACAAATCCTGCTTAACGAAAAGGATGGCCTGTTAGATGAAAAGGACTGGCTGTTAAAGGAAGTGCATCACCGGGTAAAAAACAACCTGCAAATTGTAATGAGCCTGCTTAATACACAATCGGCATTTTTGAAGAACAACGCGGCACTTGCCGCAATCCGGGAAAGTCAAAACCGGGTACAGGCCATAGCGCTTATTCATCAAAAGCTGTACAGTAATTCGGATGTGGCTTATATCGATATGTCGGTTTATATTAATGAGCTGATCAATTACCTGGCCGATTGTTATGATCCCGGCGATAGGGGAATTCGTTTTGAGCAAATGATACAGCCCGTTAAGCTTGACGTTGCCCAGGCCGTACCCGTAGGCCTGATACTAAACGAGGCCATTACAAACGCCATAAAATATGCCTTTCCTGCGCAGCGGGGCGAAATTAAGGTAGCCTTACAACTGGCCGAGGAAACCATTATACTTACCATAGCTGATAATGGAATAGGCTTGCCTGTTAATTTTGACATCCAAAAAGCAAGCTCATTAGGGATGGAAATGATGAAAGCATTAAGTAAACAACTGGGCGGTTATTTTAAAATAGAAAATTACGGCGGCGCTATAATCACCGTGGAGTTCAGGACCGAGAAAATGTTAAATAATATTGAACGAAAAACTTTTGCAGCTAATTAAAATATGAACAAAAAGATATTAATAGTTGAGGATGAGTCGCTGGTGGCGTATGATCTGAAATTAATATTAACCCGTGCCGGTTATAAAGTTTGCGGCATTGCCGATTCTGTACCCGAAGCGTTGGAGATCATTGATGAGCAAAAACCGGAAATGGTATTGCTTGATATATTTTTAAAGGGCAGCCTGAACGGTATCGACCTTGCCAAAGTGCTCACGTCAAAAAATATAGCATTTGTATACCTGTCGGCTAATTTTCAGGAAAGTATCCTGGAACGGGCAAAGGCTACGCA
>Ga0157372_10000527_pt1 | contig 42368 bp, 26 predicted proteins | sample C55metaG_FD_115307 | JGI IMG/M metagenome (GOLD analysis project Ga0157372, IMG submission 115307) | Corn rhizosphere microbial communities from Kellogg Biological Station, Michigan, USA - C5-5 metaG | ecosystem: Host-associated > Plants > Roots > Rhizosphere > Soil | place: USA: Michigan...
CAGGAAGAAGCGCTTGGCGCTGCCGCCTTCTTCGCTCATCAGGTATTCAACGGCGGGGATCGCTTGCTGGTTCGGCGCGGCGGCGGTGTAGAACACGTTCGGTGACATCTCTTCACCTTCGTATTGCACCGGGTAGAACAGCAGGCCGTTGAGTTCTTCGAACACCGGCAGCACCGATTTACGCGACACCGATGTCCAGCAACCGAACACCACGGCGACTTTGTCCTGAGTCAGCAACTGCCGGCCTTTTTCGGCAAACAGTGGCCAGTTGGATGCCGGGTCGACTACCACCGGTTCGAGCATCTTGCCGTTCACCCCGCCCTTGGCGTTGATCTCGTCGATGGTCATCAGCGCCATGTCTTTGAGCGACGTTTCAGAGATCGCCATGGTCCCGGACAACGAATGCAGAATCCCGACCTTGATGGTCTCGGCCGCCTGGACAGTCCAGGTCATGCCCATCGCGGCAATGGATGCCGTGAGTGTGAAAGCCTTGATCAAACTGCGACGCTTCATTGTGCGATCTCCATGAACATTAAAGTTTTTTATGGTTGGCAGATGCGGACGACTGAAGGTGTGTTTTGCAAGGGCTGTGCCCGGTCGGGATCGGTCAGGAAAATGTCGGTTTAGAGCGGTTGCGTGTTGGTGGGATGCACCATGAAGGGACCGGTCGCGTGTGACGGTGCATTCGTGTGCGCCAGATTAGGGCGCCGATTTCGCAAACAGTGCCATTCACTGTGGGAGCGGGCTTGCTCGCGAATGCGGTGGGTCATTCAAAAATGAAGTTGGCTGGCACGGCCTCTTCGCGAGCAGGCTCGCTCCCACAGTTTTTTATGTTTGTTGTGTCAGCGGCGGCGCATCAGGCCAATGAAGAACAGGCCGCCGATGGCCGCGGTGGCAACGCCGATGGGCAGGTCTTCCGGGGCGATCAGGGTTCGCGCGGCAACATCGACCCACACCAGAAACAGGCTGCCGAGCAGTACGCAGGCCGGCAGCAGTCGGCGGTGTTCGGCACCGACCAGACGCCGGGCAATGTGCGGCACCATCAGCCCGACAAAACCGATCGAGCCGCTGATCGACACCAGCACCCCGGTCATCAACGAGGCGATCACAAACACCCGCAGGCGCACCGCACGGGCATTCAGACCGAGGGTGACGGCGGTCTGTTCGCCGGCCATCAGTGCGTTCAATGGCCGGGCCATGCCCAATAGCAGACCGAGGCCGAGCAGCACGCTCAGGGCCGGCACTGTCAGCAACTCCCAACGCGCCAGGCCAAGACCGCCGAGCATCCAGAACATCACCGCCGAACTGGCGCGATGGTCGCCCATGAACAGCAGCAGGTTGGCGATCGCCATCATCACGAACGACACCGCCACGCCGCACAGCAGCAAGCGGTCGCTGTCGAGCCGACCCTGACGGTTGGCAATGCCCAGCACCAGAAACATGCTCAGCAATGCACCGATGAACGCGGCAATCGGCAGGGTCAGCAGGCCGACGATTTCACCGATGTGCAGCACCACGATCACTGCGCCGAGTGTCGCGCCGGAGGTGACGCCGAGCAGGTGCGGATCGGCAAGAGGATTGCGCGTCACCGCTTGCAGCACCGCGCCAATCAACGCCAACCCGGCACCGACCAACGCCCCGAGCAACATGCGCGGCACACGGATCAGCCAGACAATGTGCTCCTGCCCGGCGCTCCAGCTCACCTCGCCGAAACCGAAGGTCTTGTGCAGCAGAATCCGCCAAACCACCTCCACCGGCACCCGCGCCGGACCAAAACCGAGCGAGACCACGCACGACACCAGCAACACGGCGCCGAGGGCGATCAGCAACAAGGCGTAGCGACGGTCGATCATTCGCCGTGGAATCCTTTGGCCAGGGTTTCCACCGCCAGCACGTTATCGATCCCCGGCGTGGCCTGCACGTAAGGGATGACGATGAAGCGCTGGTTCTTGATCGCATCGACCGATTGCAGCGCCGGGTTCTTCAGCAGAAATTCGATCTTCTGTTCAGCGGTGATTTCGCTGTAGTCGACGATCACGATCACCTGCGGATTGCGTTCGACCACGGTCTCCCAGTTGACCCTCGTCCAGCTCGCGTCGACGTCGTCGAGAATGTTGCGCCCGCCTGCAGCATCAATCAGCGCCTGCGGCATGCCGAGACGCCCGGAAGTCATGGCGCGGTCTTCGCCGCTGTCGTAGAGAAACACGCGCGGCTTGTCGGCGGGCAGGTCTTTGCGGATCTCGGCGACCTGATTCTGCATGTCGGCGATCAGTGCGTTGGCGCGATCCTGCACGTAGAAAATTTTCCCGAGGTTGCGCAGGTCGTTGTAGGTGTCGTCCAGCGTCGCCGCCGGACGCTTCATCACGAAGGCGCAGGATTCGGTCAGCTCATACACGTTGATGCCCAGCGGTTGCAGGGTCTGCGGCGTGAGGTCGCCACCGACGCGCATGCCGTAATCCCAGCCGGCGAAGAAAAAATCAACGTTGGCGTTGAGCAGGGTTTCCACCGATGGATATTTCGCAGCCAGCTCCGGCAAACCGTCGAGCAATGACTGCATTTCGGGCGTCACCGACTTCCAGCCGCTGACGCCGCTGTAACCGGCCATGCGCGATTTGAGGCCGAGGGCGAGCATCATCTGGGTCATGTTGATGTCGTGGCTGACCGCGTGTTTCGGCGCTTCGTTGAAGGTCACTTCGCGGTTGCAGCTATGGATGGTCAACGGGTATTTCGTAGCTTCGGCGAAGGCCTGGGCACTGCACAACAAAAGAGCGACACAAAGCAGGGAACGCACAGTCATGGTCGGGTTATCCAGGTGATTCGCGGGTAGCCGTGAAGAGGGTGGGAATCGATCAACGCCTCGACGCCGAACACGTCGCGCAGCAGCTCGGTGGTGAGTACCTGTAGCGGCGTGCCGCTGGCGACGATCCGCCCGTGATTGATCACGTACAGTCGGTCACAGAACGCGGCGGCCAGGTTCAGGTCGTGAATGCTGGCGAGGGTGCCGATCTGCAGACGTTTGACCAGTTGCAGCAGTTCGAGCTGATAACGCGGGTCGAGGTGGTTGGTCGGCTCGTCGAGGATCAGCAATTGCGGTTGCTGGGTCAGGGCGCGGGCGAGGATCACCCGCTGTTTTTCACCGCCGGACAGGGTGGCGAACGCATGGTCTTCGAAGCCGTCGAGGCCGACGGATTTGAGCGCTTGCGTCGCCAGATTGCGATCTTCCAGCGTGTCGCCATCGAACAGGCCTTTGTGCGGCGTGCGACCCATGGCGACCACTTCTTCGACGGTCAGGCCAAAGGCATCGGGGAATTCCTGCAGGACCACGGCGATGCGTTTCGCGCACCAGCGCGAGGATTGCTTCCATACGTTGTGATGATCGAGTCTGACCTCGCCGCTCTCCGGCTGACTGAAGCGATAGGCGCAGCGCAGCAGGCTGGTCTTGCCGCTGCCGTTGGGGCCGATCAGCCCGACAAACTCACCGGCGGCCACCTGCAACGAGGCGTCACGCAGCTGGAACTGGTGATGGCAGTGGCCGTGGCCCAGAGGTGTCCAGGCGAGGTTGGCGAGGGTCAGTGAGGTCATGCTTTTACTCTGAAATATCGGGTGTTGCTGATGACGCCTTCGCGAGCAAGCCCGCTCCCACAGTGGATCGCATTTCAATGTGGGAGCGAGCTTGCTCGCGAAGAGGCCGGTGAATCAAAAGGTGTAATCAGCGGTGACGAAGAACGATCTCGGCTCGCCGAGAATCCACTGCTGGCCCGCATTGTATTGGCTTTGTGCGTACTGGCGGTCAAACAGATTGTTCAGCTGTAGACCGAGCGTGGTGTTGCGCAGGGCTTGCCACGACAGCGTCGCATCGACCACGGTGTAACTCGGCAGCTCGTTGCGGTTGGCCATGTCGGCGTAACGCGCATCGACATAACGCACGCCGGCCCCGGCCTTCAGATCATCACTGAGGTTTTTGTTCAGCCACAGATTGGCGGTGCGCCGTGGCACATCCACCGGGCGATTGCCGTCGTACGACAGGGTTTGCCCGTTGACCACTTCGGAGAAGTCATCGTACTTGGCCTTCACAATCGCCGCGTTGGCCTGCAACTGCCAGGCGTGCGGCAGTTGCAGATCGAGGCTGGCTTCCAGGCCGTTGGAAGATTGCTGGCCAACTTGCTGCTTGAGCGTCGGGTTGCCCGGATCGTCGGTCAGCAGTTTCTTTTTGACGATGCGATAGGCCGCCAGGGTGAACTCGCCGCGCTGATCCCAGAACAACTGCTTCAGGCCGATTTCTGTCTGGCGCGCGGTCGACAGGTCGTATTGCTGCTGGCTCGGACTGAGGGATATCAGGCCGCCGATGCCGTCGGTGCTGGTCGCGACCTGACCGTAGAACGAAGTCTCGGGCGTCAGGGCAAACACTAGTCCGGCCTTCCAGTTGTTGCCGGTCAGGGTCTTGTCGCTCTGGCTGTCGTCGATCAGATTGTTGCGATCAACGTGCACGTAATCACGGCGCACGCCGGTCACCAGCGACCAGCGCTCGCTCAGTTGCGTGCGGTTTTCAGCGAACACTGACATCTGTTTGGTGGTGCTGTCGAACTGGTCGCGGTACGGGTTGGCGCTTTCGAAATAGCCCGGCTGCGGGTGATACAGATCCAAGGGCTGACCGTTGGGCAGCACGTCGTTGAACGGCGAGTTGCTGTTGAGCTGGAAGCGGATGCGGTTGTAATCGACGCCGGTCACGGTCTGGCTGTCGAGGCCGAACAGTGAGTGCTTGAAGGTGAAGGTCTGGCGGTCGCCGACCTGCTCCTGCTGGTGGCCGATGCCGAAGTAGCCACTGCGGCTGAGCTGTTGCGTGGCGGTGTCGAAGTTGTAGTTTTCGGCGTTCTGCCAGCGGCGCTGGGCCTTGAGGTAGTACAGCTCGTTGCTGGCACTGACGGCGTCGTTGATCTGCCAATCGGTGGTCAGGCGCGTCCACTGATCGTTGTAGTGCTGCTGGTCGTCGCGCACGTTGTAGTTCTTGTTGCGCAGGCTGTCCTGCAATCGGCCATTTGTCAGCGGCGTGCCGAAGTAGTTCTGCGGGCGCTGATCGCCGTAGTCGTGGGCGAGGGTGAAGGCCAGGTCGTCGGTGGCCTGCCAGCGCAGGGCGGCGCTGATGAAGTCGCTGGAGGAGTCACCGCGATCGATCCAGCCGTTGCTGCGCAGACGATTGAGATTGAGGCGATAGCTCAGGGTGTCGCTCAGCGAGCCGCCGCTGTCGAACGCCTGCTGCTGGCTGTCGTAGGAACCGTAGCCGACGCGCAGGTGATTTTCGATTTCACCCTCGAACGGTTTCTTCGGAATCACGTTGACCACCGCACCGGTCGCGCCTTCGCCGTACAGCACCGAGGCCGGGCCGCGCAGTACGTCTACGCGCTGCACCGACCAGGTGTCGACCGGAAAGGTCACGGTGCCCATGCCGGTGTACATCCGATTGCCGTCATACAACTGCATCACCGAACTCTGCCCGGTAAAACCGCGTGCCTGCAACGAGGTGCCGCCATCGCCCGGGGTGCCGGTGCGGCTGATGCCGGTGCTGCGCGACACGGCGTCCTGCACGCTGCGATCACCACGGGCGCGAACCTGCTCGCCGCTAAGGCTTTCGACGCTGGCCGGAGTTTCCATGGCCGTCAGGTTCAGGCGCGAGCCGGCGGTGGTCGGCGTGGTCAGGCTGACACTTTCTGCGTCAACCGCAGGTGCGGAGATGGTGCCGGTGGGCAGCGTCAGCGGCTGGCCGTCGGCGTTGGCGTTGTTCAGGGCGAACAGGCAGAGGCTGGACAAGAGGTACTTGTTCATCGGGACGGTGAATCACTTCTTCAAAAGAAAGCCCGCAACTTTTGGTTGCGGGCAGGGCGGCCTATTTGCGTTATACAGTAACACTAAAAAATGCCGGAGTTTAAGCCCCGGCAGTTTAAAGATCTGTCTGAAACGCGCATCTCGCCTGCTTCACGTTGAAGTTGAGGCAGATTCAGCTTGGCGGCCCAGACGCGACAACAGCAGCCGATCCAGCAGCCAGACCAGCACCAGCGAAGCGCCCACCAGCGGAAAGATCACGGCCAGAGCGAGCATGATCGCCACGCCGGTTTTCCATTTCGGCAGATCATGGCGCAGCGGCGGTACGCCGAACTTGCCCTGCGGACGCCGCTTCCACCAGATCACCACGCCGCTGACGGCGCTGAGCAGAATCATCAGGCAGATCAGCAGCACGATGATCTGGTTGAAGGTGCCAAACATCTTGCCTTCATGCAGCATCACGCCGATTTCCGTGGACCGTGCCACTGCGCCGTACTGTTCGAAACGCACATCGGCGAGGACCTTGCCGGTGTACTGATCGACATGCAGGGTCGCATCGTTACGCGGGTCGTCGGCAAACACGGCAATGGTGAACACCCCGGTCGCGGTGGCCGGCAGGGTGATGCTGTAGCCGGGTTCGACCTTGCGTTCAATGGCGATGTTCTGCACCTCTTGCAGGCTGATCGCGGGTGCGGCGGGACCGTGTTGCATGCCGCCGTGGGCCATGTGTTCGGCGTGGTCGCCGGACATCGGCATCGGCGTGTTTTCCATTGCCCATGGCACGGTCTGGCGCGCGGCGTTATTGAGGCTGCCGGCCTCGACGTCGGAGGTCGGCACGTTGTTCCACATCGCGGCCGGGAACACGTTCCACACCTGGGCGTACTGCTTGCCCCAGAAGCCGGTCCAGGTCATGCCGCTGAGCAGCATCACCAGCAGCAATGCCGCGCCCCAGAACCCGGTGACCGCGTGCAGATCACGCCACAACACCCGACCGCGACTGTTCAGGCGTGGCCACAGAATCCCGGCGGCCTGACCGCGCGGCCACCACAGAAACACCCCCGACACCACCAGCACCACGCCCCAACCGGCGGCGAGTTCGATCAGGCGATCACCGAGCGTGCCGATCATCAATTCGCCGTGAATGGCGCGGGCGACGGCTTGCAGATTTTTCTTCGCATCCTGCTCGCCAAGGATGTCGCCGTGGTACGGATCGATGAACACATTGAGTTCATGACCCTCATTCTTCACGACAAACTGAGCGCTGCGTTCGGCGTTGGCCGGCGGCAGGTACTGGGTGATCTGGCCTTGTGGATAAGCGCTTTTCACCCGTTGCAGCAGATCATCGGCCGGCACCATGTGATGCCCGGCGGGGACGTTGAGCAGGCTGCTGTACATCAGCGAATCGAGCTGCGGTTTGAACAGGTAGATGATGCCGGTCAGGGCCAGCATTACCATGAACGGCGCGACGAATAGGCCGGCATAGAAATGCCAGCGCCAGGCCAGGTTGTAGAAGTTCGGTTTGGGCTTTTGCATCACGTTTGCTCCGCTTGGCTTGGATCTTTTCTTTGTTCTGTATGGGGAGTTTCACCACTGCACTCCTATGGGAGCGGGCTTGCTCGCGAAAGCGTCGTGTCAGGCGCCACCCATGCTGGATGTACCGCCGTCTTCGCGAGCAAGTCCGCTCCCACAAGGGCAAGGCGTGCCGCTCGGTTAGAAACTCATATCGACCTTGGTCCAGAGCGTGCGCCCCGGCTCGTTGATCGCTTGCGGGTCGTTGGCCGGGTAGCCGAAACCGGCGTTGCCCGCCAGGTTCAGGTGCTCGGCGTAAGCCTTGCCGAACAGGTTGTCGACGCCGGTGCTGACCTTCCAGTTTTTGTTGATCCGGTAGGCGCCGTTGAGCGAGAACACGCCAAAGCCGCCGCTCTTGTCGTAGTCCTTGCCGACCACGTTGCCCTTGTTCTGGTCGATGCGGTTTTGCGCCGCGACCACGCGCCACAGCGCCCCGGCGCTCCAGTTGTCTTCGCTGTAGGTCAGGCCGAAGCGCGCATCCAGCGGCGGCATTTGCGGCAGGGCTTTGCCGTCGCTGCTGTTCTTGCCCCAGGCGTAAGCCAGGGTCGCGTCGGCTTTCCAGTTATCGGTGAGTTTGTAGGCGGCACCGAGCTCGCCACCCATGATCCGCGCGTCGATGTTTTCCGCGCGCGAAGTGCTCATGCCCATCATCGTCGGTGTGTAGTCGAACAGGATGTAGTCGCGCACCACACCGATGTAGCCCGAGGCCCAGGCTTCGAGTTCGGCAGTCTTGTAGTTCACGCCGAAGTCGAACTGGGTGGTCTTCTCCGGTTTGATCGAGTCGAACGCATTCAGCGAGCCGGCCGGGCCGGACTTCGGTGAAAACAGCTCCCAGTAATCCGGGAAGCGCTGCGCGTGACCGAGGCCGGCGTACAGCGTGGCCGGGCTGTCAGCGAGGTCATGCTCGTAACGCACGAAGCCGCTTGGCAGGGTGTCGGCGCGGGTCTCGTCGGCGGTCGGATTTGGCCGGCTCATCATTCCCGAACCAATGCGCTGCCGGTAATCCTTGGCCGAAGCACGGTCGACCCGGGCGCCGGTAATCAGCCGATCACGGTCGGCGGCGTACCAGGTCATTTCGCTGAACACGCCGTAGTTATGGAAATCGGCGTCCTTGGTGTACGGCTGATCCTTGTAGGTGTCGATGCCCATGCCACTGCGCTGGCGATGCTCGTTGGTCTGCGCATCGAGACCGGTGATCAGCTGGATGTCGGCCCAGCGCCAGGTTGCCTTGATCCGCGCGCCGAGGGTGCGCCGGTCGACGTTGGAGGCCATGGGCCCCGCCATCATCCCGGTGCCGGATGGGGTGCGCAGGCTGTAGTTGTCCATCACGTGGTCGGCGTAGTTGTAGTAGACCTGCGCTTCGAGTTTCTCCAGTACGTCGGTGATGTTGGATTTTTCGAAGCGCAGGCCGAGGCTTTCGCGCAGGAACTGCGAACCGTCCATGCCGCGCCCGGCGTAGCGCGCTTCGCCGTCGCCCTTGCCGGCGGTGAGTTCGATCAGGGTGTCGGCGTCCGGGGTCCAGCCGAGCGCGATGTCACCGTTCCACTTGTCGTAGCGCGACGGCACGCTGTCGTTGTTGCCGTCGCGATAGTCGTCGGAGTGCGCGGTATTGCCGATTACCCTTACGTAGCCCAATGGCCCGCCGGCAGCGGCGTCGACAACTTTGTCGAAGCGTCCGTTGGAGCCGGCCAGCACGCTGGCATTCACCCGCGTGCCGAGTTCGCCGAAGCTTTCCGGCTCACGGTCGAAGAGGATCGTGCCGGCCGATGCGCCCGGCCCCCAGAGTACGGTTTGCGGGCCCTTGATCACCGTGAGTTTGTCGTAGGTTTCCGGCGAGATGTACGAGGTCGGCGCGTCCATCCGCCCGGGGCAGGCGCCGAGCAGCATGCTGCCGTTGGTGAGAATGTTCAGGCGCGAACCGAACATCCCGCGCAGGCCCGGAGCACCGTTGGTGCCGCCATCGGCCACCAGGGCGAAGCCGGGAATGGTCTTCAGGTAATCGCCGCCGTCACTGGCCGGCACCGGCTGACGCGGATCCTTGGGGTTGGTGACGATGGTCAACGGCGAGCTGGGAGCGATCGCGGTGATCACCGTCGGACTCAGTTCTTCGTTGTGCCCGGTGTGGTCATCGGCCAACACCAGCGGCGATAACAGAACGCCGCAAAGGACGGCGGTGGCGTGCGAGAAACCAATGCGCGATGCGTTCAGCGCGAAAGACGCCCGGGCAGAACCCGAGCGTGGAACAGCAGAAAACCTGGACATGACAATTTCCATCAAACAGTCGTAAACGACACGGCCGGCAGCCTGAAGCTGTCTTCTCAACCGTGTGCAATCAAAGGTGCGGTGTTTACGCGTTGACGGGCGGGGCGCGGGTGCGGGCGCCGGGGAAGAAGGTCTGCCGGGCATGGCCCAGACGCGGGGAGGGCAGGGTGAAGGTGTTGACGTGGGCAATGCTGAATGTGGCGAACGTGCCGCCACCGGTCAGCGCCGGGCAATTGAACAGCAGGCTGCAATAACCGCATTTTTCCCATAGGGCGTGGTGCGAGGATTGTGGCGGGCAGTGTTCGGCAGCCGGTTGTGCACCGTGCGCGGCGTGATCCATGCCCGGCATATCCATCGCCAAGTCCATGCTCATCGGCATGGAAGTCGAGGCGTGCTGATCCATCGGCATCGACTGAGAAATCAGCGGGCCGATGAAGATCATCAACATGGCGAACAGGGCGATCCAGCTACCGCGGGTCAGAGTCTGGCTCTGGCGATGCAGGCGGGATGCCCCGGCGCGTTGCAGGCGCACGGGCGTAGTCAGCCGGATCGGTTACTGGGCGTGATCGTGTGCCTGGGTATCTTGCGGAGGTTTCTTCTGCACCGCGACTTCGACGGTGACGTTACCGGCCTTCTCGAAATGCAGGGTCAGCGGGAAGCGTTTGCCGTCGCTGAGCAGGCTGCGGTCTTTCGGGTTGAGCAGCATCACGTGATAGGCCATCGGCGCGAACGTCACCTTGCCGCCGGCCGGAATCACCACGTCGGGCACCTGCTGCATCTTCATCAGATCGCCCTGCATCACATGCTCATGCAATTGCGCTTCGGCGGTGATCGGCGAGTCGACGCCGAGCAGGCGGTCGTCGGTCTTGCCGGGATTGCTGATCACGAAATAAGCCGCGACGGTCGGCGCGTTGGGCGGCAGCTCCTGCGACCACGGATGAGCGATTTCCAGCTCGCCGGCCTTGTATTCGTGGGCATGGGCGAAGCACGCCGGCAGCAACAGCGCAGCGATGACGAAGAGTTTGTTCAACATGGCAGTTCTCCAGAACGATTTGATACGCAGGTCAATTGCGAGAACAAATCAAACCAGAGGCGAGGCGCGGGGATTAAGGCTCGGCCATTGCTGGCGCGGTGTCGGTGTTTGCAACGAGGGCGGCGCCACGCTGCGATTGCTTTCGTAGCGGGCGAAATACAGCTGCGGCGTATGGCCCGGCAACGCCACCAGCGGCGCTGAACCCGAGCAGCACCAGCAATGCTGCATGTTGGAATGGCTGTCGTTGGACGGGGCTTTCTGCTCTGGGGCGCCGATGTTGATCGCCACCATCTTCGTCCCGCTGCCGGTGCAGAAGCTGCTCCACAGCAACTGTTCGGCCGGTGAACTGGCCGCCTGCGCCATCGCCCCGGTCATCGGCATGGCGAGCATGTTGAACAGCACTGCAAAGCAGGCGATCCAGGCAAATGCAAGCCGGTGTCGGTTCATGGGGACAGATCCGTTGGGTGGGCGATCAGGCGCGGGCTATTTAGCCTGATCAGGGCCGATAAGTAAAAAGGCGTCGTGCGGTTTGGTGTCGCAGCGATCTCATTAACCAATCGCTCAGTTCACTGGTACCGCGTGAACCTCCATGTCTACTCCCAGCGTAGTTCGGATTACCGAAAAAATTTTTGCCAGATTGTCCATGCTCGGGTTGCCTTTGGCGGACAACATTCGATGCAGGCTTTTGCTGGGCTTTTCAGTCTCCCTTGCAAGTTCTTCGAATCCGACAGTTGCATTGACGAGGTCGCGCAAAATTATCCTCGCAACTTCTGGCTCGCCATTCAGAAAAAGCGTTGCGGCTTCGTCCAGTAATGCCTGGGCAAATTCGGGATCACGTTGTGCACGCTCTGAAATTGAAATTTTGTAGCTTCGAGTGAGCGCCATCAAATTACCTCTGGTTCTGTTCAGCTTTTTTTCGAGTTCGAAATTCGGCTATCAGTGCTTTCACCTGTTTGATGTCCTGTCTCTGTGTGGATTTATCTCCTCCACCGAACAAGATGATCAGTCGTTTTCCCTCTTGTATCAGATAAATTCTATAGCCAGGCCCCCAGTTTATTTTGTATTCGCCGAGACCATCGAACCACTTGATGTTGGAGGTGTTGCCCGCTTCCAACCGTGCCAAGGCTTTCGAAACCCTCGCTGCGGCCGGCACGCTCAAAGTGGAGATCCAACGGCCAAACGGGCTTGAATCGTTTTCTTGTAGATATTCTTCGAGTGTGATCACAGTCGGCCCTGAAGGTAACAAATAGGTTACTTATCATGCAAGCCGTGGATCTTGCCTCAGGAGGTGATCGCCTCCAATTCAACAAGTGTTTCTTGAAGCGTCCAAAACTCCCGATCAACCCTCGGCAACACCGGCCGCTTCAGCACCATCACCGGCACCCCCAACTCCCGCGCTACTTCCAGCTTCGGCTCGGTCGCGGTGCTGCCGCTGTTCTTGCTGATCAGCACATCGATCTGCCTGCGTTCGAACAGTGCGCGTTCATCCTCCAGCAGAAACGGCCCACGGGCGCCGATGACTTCGCAGCGTTCGTTACCGGGATAAGCGTCGAGGGTGCGCAGGGTCCAATACTGGTTGGCAGGGATTTCGTCGAGGTGTTGCAGCGGTTCGCGGCCGAGGGTGAACAGCGGGCGGCGGAACGGTTTGAGGGCTTCGATCAGTTCGGCCCAGTCGCTGACTTCACGCCAGTCGTCGCCCGGCTGCGGCTGCCATGCGGGGCGGCGCAAGGCCCAGCAGCGGATGCCGGCGAGTTGTGCGGCGATGGCGGCGTTGTGGCTGATTTGCGCGGCGTAAGGGTGGGTCGCATCGAACAGCAGGTCGATGCCTTCAGCGCGAATGAATTGCGCCAGACCTTCGGCCCCGCCGTAGCCGCCGACGCGCACCTGGCAGGTCAGGTCGGTCGGCACCCGGCCCACACCGGCCAGACTGTAAATGTGTTCTGGCCCCAGCGTACGGGCGATGGCCAACGCCTCGGTGACGCCGCCAAGCAACAGAATGCGTTTCATGCAAAACCTCCGGCGTGGCCGACAATCCCGCCCTGCCGATCAATCGCAAACACCTCGACCTGCACCTGCGCCGGCACCACGCTGCAGGTGAAATTCAGCGCGTGGCGGCAGACCTCATCGCCGAGGGCAATGCCCGCCGCGCTGGCCATCGCCAAGGCCTGCTGACTGGTGTTCGCTTCACGAATGCTCTGCTGCAACGCCTGATCAGCGCCAATCGCCGCCGCCCATTCAGCCAGTTGCGGCAGGTCGATACTCGAATGCCGCGAGTGCAGATCCATGTGCCCGGCCGCCAGTTTGCTGATCTTGCCAAAGCCGCCGCACAGGCTGAGTCTATCCACCGGCACTTTGCGCAGATGCTTGAGCACCGCACCGACAAAGTCGCCCATTTCGATCAAGGCGATTTCCGGCAGGTCGTAGACCCGGCGCATGGTGTCTTCGCTGGCGTTGCCGGTGCACGCGGCGATGTGCAGGTAGCCATTGGTTTTGGCGACGTCGATGCCCTGATGAATCGAGGCGATGTACGCCGCGCAGGAAAACGGCCGGACGATACCGCTGGTGCCGAGGATCGACAAACCACCGAGAATGCCCAGCCGCGGGTTCATGGTTTTCAGTGCCAGCGCCTCGCCGCCCTCGATATTGACGGTGACCTCGAAGCCGCCGGCATAAGCGCTTTCGGTGGCGAGCAGCGTCAGGTGGTCGCTGATCATCTTGCGCGGTACCGGGTTGATCGCCGGTTCACCGACGCCGAGCACCAGCCCCGGCCGGGTCACGATGCCGACACCTGCGCCCGCGACAAAGCGAATCCCCGGCTCGGCCAGCAGCCGCACGTGCGAATAGAGCAGCGCACCGTGCGTTACGTCCGGGTCGTCGCCGGCGTCCTTGATCGTTCCGGCCTCGGCGCCGCCTTCGGTCAGCCGGCAGAACTCCAGGCGCATCTGCACCTGTTTGCCTTTGGGCAGGACGATCTGCACCGCATCCGCCGACGTACCGCCGAGCAGCAGGCGGGCGGCGGCGAGGCTGGTGGCGGTGGCGCAGCTGCCGGTGGTCAGACCGCTACGCAGGGGCGCGGGTTGTTCGGCGGTTTCGTCACGCATCGAGGGGTTTGACCAGATCCAGCAGGGTAATCGGCAACGCCTGACGCCAGGTGTCGAACTCGCCCAGCGGTTGCGCCTGGGCCACGTGGATGCGGGTCAGCTCGCCGCCGTGGCGTTCGCGCCAGTGCATCAGAGTGACTTCGCTTTGCAGGGTCACGGCGTTGGCGACCAGCCTGCCACCGGGCTTGAGTTGTTCCCAGCAGGTTTCAAACACGCCTTCGCGGGTCACGCCGCCGCCGATGAAGATCGCGTCGGGTCGCTCCAGTCCGGCGAGGGCTTGCGGCGCACGGCCACGCACCAAGTGCAGACCGGGCACGCCCAACGCGTCGCGGTTGTGTTCGATCAAGGCCTGTCGGCCCTCGTCCGCCTCGATGGCGATGGCGCGGCAGCTCGGGTGCGCGCGCATCCATTCGATGCCGATCGAGCCGCAACCGCCGCCGACATCCCACAGCAGTTCGCCGGGGATCGGCGCGAGGCGGGCGAGGGTGATGGCGCGGACATCGCGTTTGGTCAGTTGGCCGTCGTGCTGGAATGCCGAATCGGGCAGTCCGGCAAGACGTGACAGGCGCGGTGCCTGCGCATTGGCCAGGCATTCGATGGCGATCACATTCAGATCGGCAATCGCCGGGTCATTCCAGTCATTGGCAGTACTTTCGAGGCGCCGTTCGGCATCGCCGCCCAAATGCTCAAGCACAGTCAGGCGGCTGCCGCCAAAACCGCGCTCGCGCAGCATCGCCGCGACTGCCGCCGGACTGTGCCGGTCATTGCTCAACAGCAACAGGCGCACCCCGCTGAACAGCTGCGCATTGAGTGCCGCCAGTGGTCGCGCCACCAGCGAGAGGGTGACCACCTCCTGTAACGGCCAGCCGAGCCGGGCGGCGGCCAGCGAACAGGAAGAGGGCGCGGGCAGGATCAGCATCTCGGCACTCGGCACGTGCCGCGCGAGGCTGGCGCCGACGCCGTAGAACATCGGATCACCACTGGCCAACACGCACACCGCTCGGCCGCGCTGCTCCAATACCGGCGCGAGGGAAAACGGACTCGGCCACAAAGTGCGTTCGCCACGAATGCACACCGGCAGCAAGTCCAGTTGCCGCTGGCCGCCGATGATCCGCGAAGCAGCCAGCAGGGCGCGCCGGGCGTTTTTGCCCAGGCCCTTGAAGCCGTCTTCACCGATTCCCACAACCGTCAGCCAGGGTGTCATGCCGTTCCTTAATCCTGAGTAGATCTTCACGGGCGGCATGATAACGCGACTGCCGGCACCTGACGCAGGTCTGTCGTCGCGGCGTGTCGAGAACAACGCGGAAACTTAATGTCGAGTAATAGTGATTTTTTCAACTTCCGTTTTTGTTAGTTTGATTCCAAGTCAGTTCTTTTTAATAAGTCTGGCGCAATGAAGCTATAAAATTAATACGTGCCAAGTTGGCAGGGAGCGATATGGATATCAATTCAGCTACACGTTTAAGTCAGAGTAATGCAGTTGCCGTTAATAATATGTTGTTCACCGGACTGGAGGGGCGGGCAGAGGCCGATAACAGATTTGTGAGGAACTGCATTTATCTCGCCCAGATCGCGGCGGACAGCCGTTGTGACAGCAGTCTTCAGCCTGCAGAGTGGTTCGATTACTTTGTCGGAGGCTTGTGGTCATGTGGCTGGGAACAGGAGGAGAAACCGGTGGTGCTGGTCCAGGAGGCGTTTTCCGGAAGTGTGCAGGAGGCGTGGCGGCGGTCGACAGCACCCTTGCTCGCCCGCGTTCAATTAGCGCAGGTTGAAGCCGGGCTGGCAGCGCTTGAAAAAGATGTAGCGCTACTGCAAAAGTTTACCGCCCTGAGTGGCAAAACCTTCACCTCGCACATTGTGCCGGTCAGTCAGAACGCCAACGGCGAGTTGGTTGTGTTGCTCAGCCATATCCGCTTTTTCAAGTTGGTGTTGAGTACCAACTACCTGTTCTGGCAGGTCCATCAACCGATGTCGCAACTGGACATCCGCGCCAGGAGAATGGTGATCAATCGCCGGGACATCGACAAAAACCGGGACGTTGTAGATCAGGCGATTCGCGAGAGCGTGCCCGACCTTGAGGAGGTCGAACTCTGAACAGCCGCAGTTTCCGACCGGCAGGCATTTTCATGCGCTCGGGCAAAGCAGGCATAATGGCGACCTTTCGCCCACCACAGCGCTGCCCGTCAGCCGGTCATCCCTTGAACGAACGCTCAATGTCCACCGCTTTGCGCCCCTCGGCTTGTCCGGGGTTGCTGCGTATTGTCCAAGCGCTGGACGGCGGCATTTGCCGGATCAAGCTCAATGGCGGCTCGATCACTGCCAATCAGGCCGACGCGGTGGCCGATGCAGCCGAGCGTTTTGCCAGTGGCGCGATCGAGGCGACCAACCGCGCCAATCTGCAGATTCGCGGCATCGGCGAGCAGTCCGCGGCATTGGTCGACAGTTTGCTGGCCGCCGGGTTGGGGCCGCAAACCGCAGCGGGCGACGATGTGCGCAACCTGATGCTCAGCCCGAGTGCCGGGATCGATCGGCAGTTGCTATTCGATACCCGGCCTTTGGCCGAACAGACTCTGGCGACATTGCAGACGCATCCGCGCTTTCACCAGTTGAGTGCCAAGTTCGCCGTGCAGCTGGACGGCGGTGAGGCGTTGGCGATGCTCGAGCATCCGCATGATCTGTGGCTGTCGGCGTTCGAACGTGACGGTGAAGTGTTGTTGGCGTTCGGTCTGGCCGGCTGCCCGACCGATCGTGCGGCCGGTGCCGTGAGCGTGGAAAACGGCCATGCACTGGTGGTCGCGGTGCTGGAGTTGTTCCTTGAGCTGGCTCGGCCGGAGCAGACCCGCATGCGCCATTTACTCGATGAACTGCCGCTGCTGGCGTTTCTCGAACAATTGCGCGAACGCGTGGCGATCAAAGCTGCCGTTGCTCGACAGCGCACGCCGATGGCGGATGCGCTGCATATCGGTGTTCACGCGCAAAACGCTGACGACCGGGTATATGTCGGTGCGGTGCCGGCGCTCGGCCGTCTCGATCCGGCCATGCTGCGGGGCGTGGCCCGGCTGGCTCGCGAGTTCGGAGATGGCAGCCTGCGTTTCACCCCTTGGCAAAGTCTGCTGCTGCCGAACGTGAAACCCGCCGACCCGGGGCGAGTCCTGCAACACCTGAGGCAATTGCACTGGCTGACCGACACCCGCGAGCCGCTGTCCCGGCTGATTGCCTGCACCGGCTCCAGCGGTTGTGGCAAAGGTCTGGCCGATACCAAACACGACGCGCGGCTGCTGGCGACGTTGTTGCCACAGGCGCAGCACGTGCACCTGTCCGGTTGCCCGCGCTCTTGTGCGGCGGCCCATTGCGCCCCGGCGACATTGCTGGCGGTCAGCCCCGGTCATTACGACCTTTATTTTCGCGATGCAGCGCTGCCGGGTTTCGGCACGCTGCACGCACGCAACCTTACTATTGAAGCGGCCGCGATCCTGCTCGACGCCCGCTCACGGAGCCCCCTTGATGCTTGATTACATCCGCGACGGTCAGGAGATCTATCGCAACTCCTTCGCGATCATTCGCAGCGAGGCCAATCTGGCACGCATCCCGGCCGATCTGGAAAAACTCGCGGTGCGGGTGATCCACGCCTGCGGCATGGTCGAGGCGGTCGATGGTCTGCAGTTTTCCGAAGGTGCCGGCAAGGCCGGGCGCGATGCGCTGGCGGCCGGTGCGCCGATCCTGTGCGACGCGCGGATGGTCTCCGAAGGCGTGACCCGCGCCCGTCTGCCAGCCAACAACGAGGTGATCTGCACTTTGCGTGACGACAGCGTGCCGCAGCTGGCCCGTGAGCTGGGCAACACCCGCTCGGCGGCCGCGCTGGAACTGTGGCGTCCGCATCTGGAAGGCAGCGTGGTGGTGATCGGCAACGCGCCGACCGCGCTGTTCTATCTGCTGGAAATGCTCGACGCCGGGGCACCGAAACCGGCGCTGATCCTCGGCTTCCCGGTAGGTTTCGTCGGCGCTGCCGAATCGAAAGCGGCGCTGGCGGCTGACAGTCGCGGCGTACCGTTCGTGATCATGCAAGGCCGGCTCGGCGGCAGCGCCATGGCCGCCGCAGCAGTCAATGCCCTCGCCACGGAGATCGAATGATGCAGGCCAAAGGACGTTTGATCGGCCTCGGTGTGGGCCCCGGTGATCCGGAACTGATCACCGTCAAAGCCCTGCGTCTGCTGCGCGAGTCGCCAGTGGTGGCGTACTTTGTCGCCAAGGGCAAGAAGGGCAATGCGTTCGGCATTATCGAAGCGCACCTGCAGGACGCGCAGAATCTGTTGCCGCTGGTGTACCCGGTGACCACCGAAGTGCTGCCGGCGCCGCTGTCCTACGAGCAAGTGATCAGCGATTTCTACGATGAAGCCGCCGAGACTGTGGCCGCACATCTGGACGCCGGCCGCGATGTGGCGGTGATCTGCGAAGGCGATCCGTTCTTCTACGGCTCCTACATGTATCTGCATGACCGGTTGTCCACGCGCTATGAAGCCGAAGTGGTACCGGGCGTGTGCTCGATGCTCGGCGGCGCCTCGGTGCTCGGCGCGCCGCTGGTGTATCGCAACCAGAGCCTGTCGGTGCTCTCCGGCGTGCTGCCGCATGAGGATCTCAAGCGCCGTCTTGCCGACGCCGATGCGGCGGTGATCATGAAACTGGGGCGCAACTTTCCCAAGGTCCGTGCGGTACTCGAAGAACTCGGTCTGGCCGAGCGGGCGCTGTACGTCGAACGCGCGACCATGGCCAATCAGAAGATCGTGCCGCTGGATCAGGTCGAGCCGATGTCCTCGCCGTACTTCTCGCTGATCATCGTCCCGGGCGAACGGTGGCAAGGTTGATGACGCCATCCACACCGGCCATTGTCATCCTCGGACAAGGCGCGCTCGCTACCGCACGGCGGATCCAGCAGTTGTATCCGACAGCGCAGATCCACGGCCTCGCCGGACGCGTCGAAGGCGCCGACTGCAGCTATCAGGAATTCGGCGCGACCCTGCGTGAGTTGTATCAGCAAGACACGCCGATCATTGCCCTGTGCGCGGCCGGCATTGTCATTCGCACCCTGGCGCCGTTGTTGCTGGAAAAAGGTGCTGAACCGGCGGTGCTCGCCGTTGCTGAAGACGGCAGCGCCGTGGTGCCGCTGCTCGGTGGCCTCGGCGGAGTGAATGTCATGGCCCGGGAAATCGCCGCCGCATTGCAGGTCGCCGCGGCGATCACCACCAGTGGCGAATTGCGTTTTGGCACCTGCCTGCTCAATCCACCCAGCGGTTATGCGCTGGCTGATCTGGAACTGGGCAAGCGTTTCGTTTCCGATCTGCTGGCGGGGCACAGCGTGCGCATTGAAGGGGCGGCGCCGTGGCTGGATCAGGCGCAGTTGCCGCAAGACCCGCAGGCGCAGCGCTCGATTCATGTCGGCAGTGCCGAGCGTGTCGCGAGCGCCAACGAGTTGCTGATCTATCCCCGCAGTGTGGCGGTGGCGGTGAGTGCGCAGTTGGACGATCTGCCGCATGCCGTGCGCGCCGCGTTGCAGCAGGCCGGGGTTGCGCAGCAGTCGCTGGCCTGTCTGCTGGCGGCTGACACTGAAATGGCGTCGGCCAGACTGCGTGAAGCCGCCCTCGAACTGGGGGTGCCGCTGCGCTTTGTCGCGGCGCAGAAAGACCTCGGCGAGTTGGCTCGTCAGGCACTGCCGCAGGCCGCGATCAGCAATACCAACGGTCTGGCGATTGCGCGGGCCGAACAGCCGCTCGACGTCGCGCAGATCGGTCGGCAGCGTGGGCGCCTGGCGGTGATCGGCCTTGGCCCCGGCGCTGCCGAGTTGATGGTGCCTGCGGTCAAGGCGGAACTGGCGCGGGCCACCGATGTGCTCGGCTACGAAACCTATGTGCGCATGGCCGGCCCGTTTCGCGATGATCAGGTGCAGCACTGCACCGACAATCGCGAAGAAATGCAGCGCGCCCGCCACGCCTTCCGGCTGGCGGCCGAGGGGCGTTCGGTCATCGTGGTCTCATCCGGCGACCCCGGCGTGTTCGCCATGGCCGCGGCGGTGCTCGAAGCGTTGCACGAGTCGACCGACCCGAAATGGCACAGCGTCGAGCTGGAAATCCTGCCGGGGGTGTCCGCCTCGCTTGCCACGGCTGCGCAAGCGGGTGCGCCGCTGGGGCATGACTTCTGCGTGATGTCGCTGTCGGACAACCTCAAACCGTGGTCGATCATCGAGAAACGTCTGGATCTGGCGGCCGAGGCCGATCTGGCGCTGGCCTTCTACAACCCGATCTCCCGTGCGCGTCCCTGGCAATTGGGGCGCGCATTGGAAATCGTCGCGCAGCATCGCAGCGCGGTAACGCCGGTGGTGCTGGGGCGCGACATCGGTCGCCCGGGGCAAACCCTGCGCGTGACGACACTGGGGCAACTGACCCCGGATCAGGTGGACATGCGCACCATGGTGCTGGTTGGCTCTTCAACGACATGCACCTTCCCCAAGGCTGAAGGTGGCGAGTGGGTCTACACGCCGCGCTGGTACGGCGAAAAGCCCCAGTCCTGAGCCGTTGGCGAGGGAGCTTGCTGCCTCGCCAACCGCGATCTCCCGCACAGATTGTTTCCGGATCTGACCGCGTCATATTGTTCAACGCGACCTGTACGATCTGCTCCGCTTCTGTGTGAGAGCTTTCTCTTTGCTTACATTCTGTTCGACTTATCTTGAATACTGATAGACAGAGCTGAAATTGCAGCCTTGATAATTACGCGTTCTGCTCGGGTGCGTTTGATTTATATATTGATTGTAGAAATAACTTGTTGCCGTTACATGCGTTATCAGTTGTTTTTTAGTTGTTGATTTTGACATGTATTGAAAGTTTTGAAGTTTGAGCTCCGATTCGCCAGAAGTTAGTTTGGCCGCTATGCAAGTGCCAGCGGGCACTTTCGTTATTGGTCAGGGCAAAGGAGCAACTTTCATGCAGGACCGAAGAACTCAAGACGCCAGCGGGTTTGTCAAATTCATCAAACTGTTCAAGCAGGCGGATCTGGAACAGGCCATGTCGGCGTACAGGGGCAGTGAATCCTATCAGTCAGTGTGGCGTTATTATTTTGCCTGTATCGGCTTGCTCGATTCTCCACGACTGATCGAGCCTTTGGCACTGCTCAAGCAGTCGATCGGCCAGTTGATCGGTTCGCCACATAAATACTCGCAATCCGATAGCCAGCCTGCACAGTTGTCGCGCATCTATAACAGCATCCAGGCTTTCGAGACCCGTGTGCAAAACAGCCTGGCGTACGCGAAGAGCACCCCGACTGCGGTGCCGAAGAATCTGCACTTTGTCTGGCTCGGTGGAGGACTGGGCGCGATACAGCGTGACTATCTCAACCTCTGGAAACAGGTGCTGAACGGGCAAGGTTACAGCCTCCATCTCTGGTACGACAGCGACGCATTGTTGGCCTGGCAAACCAACAGGCTGATCGTCGAGGCGGCCAAGGCTGACGCCCTGCAACAAGATGGCAGCGACAGTATTTCCAAAGACCAGTTGGGCACGCTGTACGAAGAACGGGCCATCGTCCTTAAACAACAGATGTCCATGCATATCGATGCCGCACTGGCGCGGGGACTTTCAGCTGATGAAGCACGCGTCGATCTGTTGGCCCGTGCCTATGGGCAGGACGCCGCGCAACTGGAGGCGCTGATCGAGCAAAACCGCCGCAGTCTGCTGGACCTCGCAGGAGACGACCTGCAGTTGCGCGACTTGAACGCCCTGGATACTCCGCTGCAATTACAGGATATCTACGAGCGTGAAATCCGGTTGCGCGGCAATCTGGCCGCTGCTTCCGATGTGGTGCGCGCCGAGGTCCTTTACGAAGAGGGCGGCGGATATGCCGATGTCGATAATCTGCCGCCACTGGTCAAGACTCTGGGAGGCGTTGACATCAGCGGGTTTGATCCCCGGTCACGCGTTGGCGTTCTGCAACTGCTGCTCGATCACAATCGGCACTGGATGCCTGCACGCGAGGCGCTGCGCCACCAGTACACTGATTATCTGGCAAGCATTCCCGAGCAACACCGCGCCGCGCTTGAGACGTTTGCCCGACAAAAACCGGCGCTGAATGAAGTGTTCCAGGCGCCGGCCGAGTTGCTCGTCCGCCCACAGGACTTGCGGGCAGTTGCTGTGCAGAGCTCGCTGAGCAATTCCTTCCTGATGGCCCATGCGCGATCGCCGATGCTCAAAAGCGTGATCGACCGGTTTCGCTTCAATTATGACTTCATCGACCTGACGGCTCGACTGGCGGCCAAGCGCGGCGTTGCGCTGAGCGATTTTTACGGCATGTCGACGCTTGCGCGCGAGGTATTCGAGCAAAACTGCGGCTCGATTGCCACTCTGTCCTCGATCGAACACGCAACGGCGAACGAACTGATTCTGGCGGTCGCTGGATATTTCGAAGACGGTATCCGCCCGCAGAGCGAATGGACAATTTTTCTGACTGGCCCGGCCGCGATGCGCGCTGGCATGCGCGATTACGAACGGCACAACTTCGTCCCGCGCGAAGATGAAACAGTGCGCGTCGAGACTGCCATCGAGCCGCTCTGGATGATCAACGACAAGACCGAGGAGGAGCAGGATCACTCGTGGAAAGACAACGCCAGCGATGATGAACAATGGGTTGTCGACGAACAGCAGCGTTGGCGGCAAGGACAGTTCAGTGCCCGCTACAGCGGTGATGTTGCTGCCCTGCTCAAACAACAGACTGTGTTGTTCGAAGAGGGTTGGCCGCTCATCGAGGGACGCCCGGTGTTATTGACGGAGGTCTTGCAAGGGATGATCGACCGACTCGGTGCACCGTTTGTGGCGGCGATGAGGCAAGGTCATAACGGTCCGCTGGTTTTTCCCGAAGGGCCGGGTCTGGGGTTCGACGATCGTCAGGCCATCAAGGCCCAACCCGTCACTCTGCAAGCTCCGGCGTCGCTTAGTGATGCGCGGATTCAGGGGCTGGCGCTGGATGAGTTGCTAAGCGGCATTGCCGAGGGTTCGCTGCAGTTCTTCCAGATCAGTCCCTTGCAAAGGGTAGTGTTGGGACAGATGCTCGGCGTACGCTCACTGGATAACTCAAGCTTCACGCAACTTGCCCCCGAGCTCGACAACCTCGCCAACAGCGTTGCCGAGGTAGGAGCATCGGTGCGTTATGCGGCCATTGAACGCCATCTGTATCAGCATCGGGCGCCGCAATTCATGGCCGGTCTCGCCAGCCATGTCGACCAGCCGATGGTCTCGTCGGACAGCGCGCTAACGTTGAAACGAGCTGCGCTGTCGCAGGCGCACACGCTGTTTCAATGGGGCCGTCATGTTGCCCATATCCAGACCATCGCCACCCGCGAACATCGTGAGCAGGTGATCCTGCGGCTGGGTCAGGTGTTGGGGCAAATCGAGGCCAGTGACGTCAAACTGGTGCCGCAGGATCTGTTGCTCAAGGGGCCAGGGGATCCCGGTGGCCGTTGTTACCCGCTGGCGCTGATCATGAGCGCTGCTCTGGAGCACGGCGTGGCGGCGTCGCGACGCTTGCGCGAGCGATTCTTCCTGGCCACCGTCGAGCCGCAGCAGCGCGATTCAACTGTATTTCTGGAGGCGCTCGAGGAGTTGCGCGGCGTGCAGTTGCACGATATCGGCAAGCCGCTGGGGCGGGTCGATCTGCAGCAGCTCGGCACCACGCTGGAGGCGTTCGCCAGCTCGCGCACGCTGATGCTCAACTCGGATAACCACGCCATGCTGGTGGCGAAAACCTTCAATGGTGGGCGCGCCACCTATCACTTTTATGATCCCAATTTCGGCGTGTTCGAGTTCGGCCAGCCAGACCAGCTCCAACTGGCACTGACCGACCTTTTCCAGAAACAGGGCATGGCGAAATACTATGCGGCCTATGGCGACGACGCGCGCCCGACCTTTGATCTGATCGAGCTGCAGGGGCAAAAGATAGCGGCGCTGGATCTGTCCGGCGGTTTGCGCGTCGGGCAATTGCTGGAATCCGACAATGTGCTGCCGGAGCATACACAGCGACCGATCCGTCGGCGCCTGAACAGTGCTCGCGGCCATTCGCTGGTCAGTAATCCGCACCTGGGGCGCAGCCTGCGCGATCTGGACAGTCATTGGTGGGGACAGCAGATTGCCCAGGCGACTGACGCTCTACAGCACTTGCATGCTGCGGCAAAACCGCTGGTGCCGTTGTTCGAAACCCTGGAGATGACGCCTGCCGGCGAGTACCGGATCAACCTGATCGATCCCTCGCAGGCCGAGCATGTGGTGCAGGTGGTGAGCTCCGATCACCGTCTGCTGCGCATCAGAAATTATCTGTCGGAGCAGTTTTCGGCACTGGGCACCCGAGCCTCGCCACAGATGGCAGAGGCGGGTGCCGTACACACGCTCAATACCGGCTTCACCATCCAGGCACTGATGAACGTCCTGCGTGGACGAGAGGGGGATGACCGCACCCTGACCACCGCCGTGCGCTTGCACGCTTACGTCAATTACGCGCAGCTGGTGCATGGCAATGTCACGGATGTCGCTGGCCTGATCAGTCTGGTAAAAACCGCGCTCAATGAAGAGAAGATCATCGCCCGCACCTGTGCGCCGGTGGTTGGCGAGGCGCTGGGACATGTCGCCAACGAAGGCGTGGGCGCGGTGCTGGGGCTGGCCAATGTCGGTTTCGACATCTATCAATTGGCGACGGCAGACAACGAGATCGAGCGCGCGCAATTCGGCACCCAACTGGCCTTCGACTCCGCCAGTCTGGCGTTGACCGCCGGTGGTCTGGGGGCTGCCACGGCGGGCGCGGCAACAGCGGCCGCCGTGCTCGGTGGCGCCGGGGTGATCCTGGGCGGACTGGCCGTGGGTGTGGCGGCCCTGGCCCAGGGGTTTGCCAGGATCGCTGAGCAGGCGCAGGAGGTCGGGCTGTTCTTCGATGAGCTGGAGCGGGCCTGTCGGGGTGTCGGTTATCGGTATGACGACGGACTCGGGGCGTGGGTCGCTCACCCTTCGCTGGTCGTCCAGAGCCTGGACTTCAATCGCACGATGCTGGTGCTCGACAGTCCGAAGGTGTATCGGCTGCGCGACCATTTCGGGGTGCCGGATTTCAATCCGGATGATCAACAAGCGCTCGATCTGCGGCGTGAACTGGGACTTCCCGGCTACATCCACTTCGATCCGCCGACCACGCAACTGGTCGTCCTGCCGTGCACGCCGACCACGTTCTACGGTTACGAATACAAGGCGCTGCCTTTCTCGACGCTGCGTCACGACACCGGCTTCGATACCGCCCGCAAGCTGGAGAAGAAGGATGCGGCTGGCCAGCGGCGGTTTCTGTTTTCGTTCTATTCCTTTCCCGTGCACTACATCATCAACCGTCTCGCACCGTCGTATCGGCCAACCGTGATCGAGGTGCGGCTGGATGCCCACGAGCGTGCGCTGGCGGTGCCAATGATGCCGCAGCTCTGGCACGACAAGGTGTCGTACCGCATCGAAGGTGCGGGCGGTGCCTGTTCACTGATCCTCAATCGCGGGGTCAATCTCCAGTTGCAGTCCCCCAGCCTTCAGCAGTGCCGCTGGAATCTGGTAGCCGCCTGGGCCACTGAGAGGGATGTGCGGATCGACGTCGGCGGGGTTCTTTCGGTGGGTGGGGTGAAGGTGACGTTCGGCGGCAGAGGTCGGCATGAGGTCATGCTTCAGCTGACCGGGCGGCAATCGTTCAAGGTCAACCGCAGCGACGGACGACTGGACATTATCGAGCAGAGCGCGCCAGCCGGGGAGAATGAACAGTCACTCCTCACGCATTACCAGACACTGGCCCGGGAGCATCGGCTGGTGCTGCCTTACACGCCAGTTCATCACTTTCCGATTCCTTTCGAGCCCGAAAGCCAGCCGCGTCACACCACGGCCTGGTACGACGCTGCCGAGGATCGTTTTCTGTACATCCGCAGTGAAGAGGTACTGGCGGCCGATGAAATGCTGCTGGCGGCGGTGGTCGACGATTCTGCGTTTTTCTATGAGGTGCGCAACTACGACATCTGGCAGGTCGATGCCGTCAGCGGTTTGCTCAAGTGCCGCTACCGTCTGCTTGTCATGGAGGGGCAGTGCAGCATTCGGCGTATTGAAGTCGATGCGCAGGGCGTGATTCATATCGAACAGCAATGGCTGGGTGCCGATCGGCAAGTCACGCAATTCAACTACCTGATCCATGAAGGCCAACTGCAACTGGTGGCAGTTACCCGAGAGATTGACCGTGAGCTGGGCCAGCGAGTGTTCGCCAACCCGACCTTGACGGATTGGTCGGCGGTGCTTGGTCACTATTTCACGTTATCGCCGGTACCCGAACGCGCAGGCGTCAGTACCGTCGACTGGCAACCGGCCGCTTACGTGTCGGTCTGCTGGGCGTTCGATCCGGGCAAACGTGACCTGGTCTGGATTCGCAGCCGTGACCTGTTGTGCATTCATCCGTTTGCCTTCGGGCATGACCGCGGCTGGGTCGATTCGATCAAACAGCTTGGTGATCTGCTGCTTCTGCCGGTCAAAGATGAGCACGAGCTGTTTTTCATCTACGACCGGCTGGCGCAAAAGCTGTGCAAGGTGCAACGCAGCGCGTCCGCTGGCAGCGAGCGCTGGCCGGCGCAATGGACACATCAATGGCTGCAGCCCGACGGGTTGAATGACGTGGTGCCGGTACAGGACGGGTATCTGGCCCTGACCGACGACGGTCTGTTCTTCAATCTGACCGCAGAGGGTGAAGTGCATCTGGGTGGCTTGAGTGAGCGCTGGCTCAGGGCGCGCGCACAGTGGTGGCAGGCACTCGAAACGCTGGCGGTGAAGTACCCGGTCAACAGTTTCGCCATTCTGGGTCTGCGCAACGCCGCCGGTGATCGCAGCCTGTGTGCCTGGTACGTGGATAACCGCTTGCTGCTGTGCGATCCGGGGCACGAACGGGAAATGCGCCTGCTCGGGGTCACACCGGACAACCAGGCGGTCTGGCTGTTCGATGTCGCCAGCGGTGAGATCTGCAGTCAGCGGTTCTTCGACAGCCGGCAACTCGAGCCAGCATTCGGCAGCGGCGCCCAGTTACTGGCGAGCGACATGCTGCCGGCACCGCAGGCCGAGTGGGACGACTGGCGGTTCAGCGCCGTGCGCAATGACGGCTCCGGTCTGTACGGGACATCGGTCAACGGCGTGTCACTCAAGCTGCGATATCAGGAAGCTGAAAGGATCATCGGCGTCGATCATCACTGGGCCAGCGAGCACGCGGAACATTTGCCGGAGTCTCTGCAGGCATTGCTGGAGACCGCCGAGCATGGGCCCTACATCGCCGTGGAGTCTGGCGCGGGCAACCTGCAATGGTACGACGTGGCGAATGCACAACTGATTCGGGTAGCGGGCCAGAACCTGCCACACGATTGCGAATTGCTCGGCACCCGCCATCGGCATGTGCTGTTGCACGAACTTCAGGCACACCGCGTACACGTCTACCCCGGTCAGCAGAGCATCGGCCCGTTCGAATACATGCGGCGCGAGGCCGAGGTGTTGGTGGTCGAGGGCCAGAACAAGGTTGAAGACCTGTTGCCACTGATCGCTGATGACGTGAGCTGTCTGGTGTTGCGCCTGGGGCAGGGCGGCGTCACGTATCACCTGTCGAGGGCCTGCTGGTTGCGGCTGGACTCGGTGATTGTCGATTGCCGTCACCCGCTGGGCGAGGTTCCGGCGATTCCCGGCAAGCTGGTCTGGGCGCTGGACGCACCGCAAACGCTGCAACTGTCGTTTGTCGACGAGCACTTGCTGATTGTCGACCCGGATCGCCAGCACAGCCTGATCCTGCGGGATGTGTGCTCGGTGGATCCGGCGATGCGTGGCGACGTCTTCCTCGGGTTCGAGGGCGGGCGTTCCTATCCGGTATCGAGCCTGGTGCAGAGGCTGCGGGAAATCGTCGAAGTCGATGATGCCGACGGCAGTGCGACGCTGGCGCAGTTGCTGGGAGCGGTGCCGGCCTGACGAAAGTCTTCGTTGGGTTTTTTGAAGTTTGTTTTCTCTCTGTGTCGCGACGGTTCATGTCGTCGCGATGGGTTCGTTTGGCCAAAAAAAAAGAAATTGCATTGAGCACTATGGATGAAGTCACGATGGGCAGAGTGTTCGCCGATCTTATTGCGCGCACAGAACTTGAGTCCGTCAGCGGTAGCCTGGGGGAGGCTCCTTTGCGCTACTACGACGGAGCTACGGCGGCTACCAGTCTTGCAGAACAATTGATAGCGATCAGATTGCTCAAGGACGCGATTGAATCACCACAGCTGGACGCCGCGGATGCTCAGGTCAATAAACTGCGCCTGAAACTGGGCGACTACGACCGCCGCTTGAGTGCGACTGTGAAGATGCTCTCCGCTGGCAAACCGATACCGCGCATCATGCATTTTGTCTGGGTCGGTGGCAGTGAGGTCGGGACGAATCAGCGCGATTACATGAACATCTGGCGCAAGGTACTGGCGTCGCAGGGATATGCATTCAACCTCTGGTATGACAGTGACGCGCTGCTGGCCTTTGAAATGAACCGGGTGATTCTCGATAGTGCCCGTGCGCACACGATGGGGTTAGAAGAGGCCCAAAAGGCAAAACCAACGGTGCTGTCGAGAATGATCGAAGACCGCGCACGGGTACTCAAACAGCAGATGTTCGACTACCTGAATCAGCCACGCTGGGCCGGACGCGCAGACGAGGCGCGGATCGACCTGATGGTGCGGGGTTATGGCAAGGAACGTGCGACGCTCGAAGCCTTCCGCCAGAAATGTCTGGATTCGCATCAGGCCATGGTGGGTGAGGACTTGCGCCTGCGCGATGTTCGCCAGGAGTTTGCCAGTCATTTTCTGGCTGACGTCTACCAGCGCGAAGTCGCCATGCGCGGCAACTTTGCTGCTGCCAGTGACGTGGTGCGACTGCAGGCCGAGTTTCTCGAGGGCGGGCGTTACAGCGACATGGATTATTTGCCGCCGCTGATCGAGAGACCGGGCGGCGTGGACATCAGTGGTTTCAGCACAGACGCGAAGATCGGTGTCCTGCAGTTATTGCTCAACCATGACGATACCTTGATGCCGGGGCGCGATCGGCAACGTTATGTCGACAGAACCGGGCATATTCCCGCCGAGCATCTCGAGGCACTGAGCGCATTTGCCCGGAGCAGGCCGGGTGTGGAGCAGATTTTCGCTTCGCCGCAGCCGACGTCTTTATCCCAGGATGCCATCGGGCGCGGCGCGGCCTGGGGCAATCCGTCGTCGAAGGAAATGAATGCCTATGTTCTGGCTCATCCTGGCAGCAAGATGGTCAATGCGAGCATGCACTTCATCCGGGTGGCTTATGACTGCCTGTATGAGGTTGAGCGCCGCATGATACTCGCAGGCGTGACGCCAGCAGATGTGTCGTCAGTCGATGATATTGCAATCAAGGTCGTCTCTGAAGCACAGGCTGATGGGCGCTTGCCCAATACATCGCGTGAATATTCATCAGAGAAGCTCATACGCGCCATAGCTCAGTATTATCAGGACGGGATTCGTTTCGACGCCTTGGGCACCATCTACATGACCGGTCCGGGCGCACTTGAAGGCGGTGTAATCGGCTATGTCGAAAGAGAACTGCAGAGTGAACAGCTGAACAACATTCGCCATCATATGAAGCAGGTCGACGGCTTCAACGTCTTTACCGAAGAAGAAATGATCTCCGGCTGGGCAGTCAAGGATACCCCCGAAGACTGGCTGGCAAAAGAACATGAGAAGTGGAATTCGGGCAAGGTCAAGTCGCGCTACGCCGGTAATCTGGCCGACTTGCTGAAAGAGCGGACCCTCACGTTCAAACTTGGCTGGCCGGTCATAGAAGGAAAATCAGTGTTGCTGACTTCGGTCCTGCAGCAACTGCTTGATGATCTGGGTGAGCCGTTTGTACGGGCCATGAATGACCGCTTGACCGGTGATGTGACGTTCAACGTTCCCATCCACCTCGACTTTGATACTCGACAGCAGGTGCTGAACCAGACAGTCGACAAAGCTCCAACGTCCATGGGGGCCGAGTCACTGGGTAACCTCAACGAGGCCTTGGCGCGCATCGCGGCGGGCAAGTTGCCGCTGGATCAGTTGAGCCCGTTGCATCGGGTGATGTTCGGCGGCCTGTTCGGTGCCGCAACACTGGATCAGGTCGGGTTCGCAGACGCCTGGGCAACCACCGTCGCCTTTGCCGAAGATACGCGCGACCGTGGCCTGGTCGCGCGCTACGAGGTGATCGAACAGACACTGCTCAATCGCTATCCTGCACCGGTGGAGGCACGAGTCAATGCATCGGAGCGCGAATCGCTCGGGCAGAACTCCAGGGTGCTGAAGGCGCAGGCATTTGCCGAACCGATCAGCGTGCGGCAATGGCGCGAGTACGTGAGTCGGGTCGAGGTCGCCGCCGTGAATGAGCGCCGGGCGTCGATCCTTGCGCGGGGTGCGGCAGTGCGCGAGACGTTCTTCGAGGCGGGTGCGCATACGGCCAGACAATTGCCGCAGGATTTGTTGTTGCGCGGTGCGGGGGATCCGGGCCGACGCTGCTATCCACTGGCGCTGGTGATGGCCGCCGCGCTGGAGAAAGGCGCCTCGGCCGAGCGCGCGTTGATCGGCAAACTGGCGATTGCCAATCTCACTCCCGACGCACCGCAAGCCCATGCCCTGCTCAAGGTGCTGGACGAGTTGCGTGGCGTACCCATGGCGCGATTCGGCGAGAAGAGACCGGCGGCGAACCTGGCCACTGTGATGCAGACGCTGGAAGCGAAAACCGCTGCCGGCAGCCTGCTGCTCAACACAGACAATCATTCGATGCTGGTGAGCAAGGTTGTGGTGCAAGGCGAGACATCCTATCGCTTCTACGATCCCAACTTCGGGCTGTATGCGTTCGCCCGGATCGAGGATCTGCAACAAGGCGTCCAGCGCTTCATGCAGGAGGAAGTGATTGCCAGGCTTTATGGTCTGGAACGGGGGGCTGCCAGCGTTTTCGAGGTCATCGAACTCGACGGCGCAAGCATTGCCGGTAAATCGTTGCCTTCGGAAATTAGCGTTGAGCATTTGCTCAGCAGTGATCCGCTGGGTGGTGGGCGTGCCGTCGAACCCTGGAGTCAGCATGCCGCCTTGCGCGCGCGTTCCTTGTCAGAGAACGCGCGTCTGGGACAGGCGCTGAGCAGTGTGGACAGCCACAAGTGGGCGCGGACGATCGAAAGCGCGACCCTGCGGTTACAGGACCAGCATCAACTGTCTCGTGACTTCGTTCCGGTGTTCGACTCCCTGAAGAGCACTGCGCAAGGGCGCAGCGAAATCACCATGGTCAGTGCCAGTGATCCGCAGCGCACACGCACAGTGCAGACTGATGACACGCGCCTGCAAGGGATCAAGTCTTACCTGAGCGATACGTTTGAAGCGTTGTCCGGCAGACGCGCGGGGGCGCCAGTGATCGATCCGACGGATGTCGGTGCGGTGCATACGCTCAATGCCGGATTTGCCATTCAAGCCCTGCTGCTCGGGTTGCAGAGCGCAGAGTCCGGGATGGGGTCGACCGCGTTGACGTCGGCCGTGCGTATCCACGGTTACCTGGCCTACGCGCAGATGGCTCACGGGCTGGTGGTCGACGCAGTACAACTGCTGAATCTGGTGCGTCATGCGTTTACCGACGGTTTGCGGGTGGCCAAAACCACCTCGTCGATTGTCAGTAATGCATTGGGCAACGTCTTGAACGAAGGTGTCGGCACCGTTTTGCAGTTGGCCAGCATCGGCTTCGACATTTATCTGTTGGTCAATGCCCAAAACGATATCCAGCGTGCGGTCTACGCCACGCAGCTGGCCTTCGATTCAGCTGGGCTGGCGCTGGGTGTTGGCGCTTTGGGCGCCGGTGTTGCCGGTGCGGGCACGGCGGCGGCCTTCCTCGGCGGCGCCGGGGTGATTCTGGGCGGGCTGGCGGTGGGCATCGGCGCCCTGGTCGAGGGGTTCAGCGCCAGGGCAGAACGTGGAAGACGGATCGGCCGGTATCTGAATGATGTGCATTCGGCCTATCGACCGCAAAGCCATTCGGTGCAAGGCGATACCTACATTGCCAATCCTTGTGCGGTCTATACCGGGCTTGATTTGCGCAAAGGGCTCATTACCTTCGGCGGCCACAAAATTTTCGCCGCGGAAGATTACTCCTTTCTGCATAAGCCGAGGATCGTCGGGGATCGCAGCAAGGCATTCAGCATTCGAGAGGCCCTCGACCTTCGCGACTCGATTTCCTTCGATATGGCGCCGGGTATTGAAAGCGTCGTGCTGCCGAGTGTGCCGGAGTGCTTTCTGGGCTTCGTCCATGAAGGTCTGCCATTTGCGACAACGCTCACAGAAAACATGGAAACGGCTTTGGCACTGGAAAAATACAAGCTGGCAGGCAAGCGGCAATTCTGGTTCAGCTTTTACCAGGCACCGACCGAGTACATCATGGAAAAAATGGTGCCCAACTACGAGGAAACCCGCGTCAGTGTTGCGATTGGCCCTGATCAGCGTTTTCTGCACGTCCCCCCATTGCCGCAGGAGGTGCACGGTTACCTTTGCTATGACATCGATGCCAATGGCGGGCACTGCTCGATCACCCTGACCGAGGGCGTCAAGTCGTTGCGGCTGCAGGTTTCCACCGATGATCCAATGACGTGGTCATTGCGTGCCCCGTGGGTGAGTGCGGCGGCGGTGAAGCTGGTACAGGATACTTTTCAGTTGGGCTCGATGCGGGTGCAGGTGCCCGCCAGGAGTGTCGTGTACCTGCAACTTGCGGAGGGCTTCTACCAGGTTGGCTGGGCAACGGGCGCGCTGCTCTTTGCTGAACTCGACGCGCTCAACGATGCCGACGGCCCGGCCACACGCAAGCATTTGCGCGAACTCGCCCGCGCCCATCGTCTGGCCGATGGCCCGACGGTCATCCGCAACTATCACGATGCCCTGACTGGTGTTCGTACCACGGCCTGGTACGACCACACCGAAGATGCCATGCACTTGGTGCGCGGACTGGACCCACAGTATGCGGCGCAGATCTGCATCGGCCCGAAGATCGGCGAGGAGATGTTTTATTACTGCCCGGCGCAGGGAATCATCTGGCGTACGGATCTGGTCACCGGGCAGATCAAGCGCACTTACCGGGTGATGAAAATACATTCATCAAAAAATCCCTGCATTGTTTCGATTCAGGCGACGCCAGAGGGTTTGCTGCAGGTGGTCCAGCGCTTTGAAGACATGTGGAAAAGCTTCTACAAGCTGACTTACCTGCTCGGCGAAGACTACCTCGCCCTTACTGCGATCTCCGATATGAATTCAGACCATCCGTGGATCATTCGTGAAGGACGCGACAATGTTTCGGATTTCCTCCGACGGCACGACTACCCATACCATGAGGTACTTGATGACCAGAGAGTGGAATTCACACTGGGCGCAATGATTACGATCGACACCTTCGACGAGAATTTGCGCAAAGCCACCCGAGCCTGGGTGCGCAGTGAAGATGAGCGCGTCATTCGGCCTGTGCTGCGCAATACGGAAGGTACACCTGACTTTCTCGATTGGGTGCTGCTTGATCCGCTTCAATCAAGCGGCGATACAGTGTTGTTTCATCATCTCGGCCATCGCCTTGTTTATCGACAGCACATCGGCGCAGCGGATCAGATGCCCGAGATGTTTGCACAAAGTGTCTTGCACCTTGAGGTGCAGCATGTGCACCGCCAGGGCGGACAATACGTCATCCTCACTGACGAAGGCATGCTGTTCCAGATGAATGACGACGGCCAGACGCGGCTGGTGGGACTCAATCACGCATGGCTGTCGGCCCGCCAGCAGCGCACTGTGCAAGGGTTCAAGTGGTGGGAAACGGTCGGGACCAGCATTCAGAACGAGTCCGCCGATGGCGTGGAAGTCGGAGGTATCAGCGATGCAACGGGCAAGACATCGCTGTATGTCATCTATCTGGATCAGCAATTTCTGATTGCCGACACAGCGGGCAAAGCCATGCGCGTGTTGAGGCTGACGCCAGATAAAAAAGCGGCGTGGATGATGGACTGGGCATCCGGACGAATCTATCGTCAGCCCTTCATGGCGCCTGAAAGCCTGGCGGCGGCATTCGGTTCGGGGACACGTCTGCTGCAGGCGCACTTGCTGGCCCCGATGCAGCGAGTCATGCCGCGGGACACTTTTGCCTGGGCCGTGCCCCATGGAGCCGGCCTGCACGTCCGCCGGCATGACCACGTGCTGTTCAACCTGGTCGATGGCGAGCCACCGCGTATCGTCGGTGTAGAAGTCGAATTCTTCAATGGCCTGGCGTCTCGTCAGGCGCGGGAGGAAAAGCTGGCGCGACTGCTTGCCGGTCAGCGTAGCGGTCCTTACCTCTTTGCGGGCAGGAGCGATAATATTTGCAGCTGGTATGACGTCGCAGCCGGCCGTCTGCTCAGTGTCGCGGTGTCAGGACGTGAATGGCCACAATATCTGGGCGTGGCGAACGATCAGACCCTGGTGCTGCATGACCCTGTAACGGGCCGCCTGTTCAGCAATGCCAGTGAAGACATTGAACCCATCGATATATGGATGACTGTGGAAGCGGTCAGCCGGATTGCAGATACGCTGGTTATCGACGGTATTGGCTCATCGGGCAGGATTGTAGCGATTCCGGATGGCGTCGATACACTGGTACTCAAGTTTGCGAAATCTGCAGATTACCTTTCACTGGCCCGACAGACTTGGGATCGGCTTGATTGCCTGATTGTCGACGCCGAGGAAACAGGCATTCATCTGGCGTTGACACTGGAGCCGATGCAGCGATGGCTGGTCTCGAGGTCCGACGGCCATTTGCTGCTGACGGATCCCGATTCGGGAAGCAGCATCATCTTGCGCAATGCCACGAGCCTTGATGCGGCACGGCAACAGCAGGTGACATTCGGGATTGCGTTACCTGACGAAATCTCGGTGACCGTTAGCCTGGAGGAGCTGATGAGTGCGATGGCCACGGAACCCCTGCTGGAACTCGGCGCGCTGATCGGGCTGTCCATCGACCAGTAAGCCATTGCGAGCTGGCAGATCAGACCGGGCTGCGGAGATTGTCCTCCGCAGCCCTTTTTCGTTCAGGACACCAGATAGCCCTTGATCCCGGTAAAGATGATCTGCGCCGCCAGTGCGCAGACGAAAAGGCCCATCAGCCGGCTGACGATCTGCAGGCCCTGATCGCCGAGCACCCGTTCGATGTGATTGGACAGATACAGCACCACCCCTACGGTGAAACTGGCCAGAGTGATGCTCATGATCGCGGTCAGTTTGTCGTCCCAGTGTGGTTGGCTGACGCCCATCACCAGCAGCGCACCGATGGTGCCCGGGCCGACGGTCAGCGGAATGGTCAGCGGGACGATCGTCACGTCCTGTTGCACGTTGTCACTCTGCACCACAGGCTTGCCCTGCGCCATGCCCAACGCCGAAATGAACAGCACGCTGCCGGCACCGATGCGGAATGCGTCCGCAGTGATCCCGAATACATCGAAAATCACCCGCCCGAACAGATAAAGCAAGACGCTGGAGATCAGAGTGGCGATCGCCACTTTCCAGGCCAGGCGCCGCTGTTCCTTGCGCGAGTAGCCACGAGTCAGGCTGATGAAGCAGGACAACACGAAGAACGGGCTGTAGAGCACCAGCATCTTCAGGTAAACGCTGAATAACACGTGGAGCATGAGGGCGACTCGCATCCGGAGAGTGATGACGGCGAGTCTATCAGTCGGTTAGTTGCTTGTGTGTGCAGAAGATTCTGCGCGAGGCAGTCGGTTTTTCGTTTTTTGTTTTATAGTTGTTTTGTGTGATGTTGTTAGTTGCATCTTGTTTGCTGGATAAGATGTTACAGATTTGAGTTTGTAGTGCTGGGCTTGTTTGTTTATTGTTTTCTTGCAAGTTCAAGAGGGGCTTGCCTACTAATTAATAAGGACTTTTATTGTGCATGGTCAAATCGTTAATGAGCTTTATATCTCTTCCTGTATTAACGCGATTGAAGCCTGTGATGTGGGTGCGCCAGTTATTCGCTCTCGTGGCCTGTTGGCTGTAGGGGACGAAATCGAGGCACCGTCGAAAGGCTCTGTTGTCGGCGAAGTCACAATGGGTTTTTCTGGCAAACTTTCGGATCAGAACAAGTCGGATGCCCAGAACGCTCTTCTGTTCGCCACACGTGCAGCGAACAAGCTATACCCCGAAGAGCATCAGGGCCGAGAGTGGTATAAGCGGTTCCGTGAGGTGATGACCCTCGCTGGCTGGACGCCTGTCGATCAGTACTACAATGACCTCAGTATCGAAGGCACGAGTGTGCGGATGGACAAGCTGGTACTGGAGATTCTGGGTTCCGTGCTGGCTAATGTTGCACTGCCAGGACCAACCAGCGTTCTGATGCTGAAGGTCGCGGGTGATGCAATCTCGGCCCTGCAAAAACGGGACACTGCTGCGTTGACCGCTTATGAGCGAAATTTGCTGGACCACGGCGTGGGCGGCATCTCGACCGGAGCGTGTGTCGAACTCGACGGTGAGGCAATCATGGCGCTGGGAACGGTGCGTTTTCTGCGCAAGAACACCTCTACCAAAGTGATGTTCGTGGATGTCGATGTTCGTAATGTAAGTTTGTATCGAGCTCAAACTTTCTTTGCCAAAAACACCGACGTCGCCAACGCAGTGCGTGAGACGATCAAGAAAAAGCTGGTGGGTATCGATCAGATTGAAGATATTGATATCTGATAAATCGAAAAAAGCAGTCGAAGGTCGACTGCTTTTTTTTGAGGGCGATTATATGAATTGCAAATATTCCGTTTTGATCGTTGCGGGTGCCGTTGTACTGATTCCGCCGGCAGACAAACCGGAACGCTATCAGGATTTAATAAACTCTCTGTTGTTGGCGCAACTGGCGGCTAACAAGAAACTTGAGAAAGATCCGGGTATTGGCTGGTATGACGTCTACATGGAATTTCTGGACAAATATTGGCTGCGACATTTCAGAGCACGGTTGGATCTGTCCGTCGCACAGGGTAACAGCGTGTCTGTCGTTGACTGGGTGGTCGCTCCTGAGTTCGGTGGGGCTGTGGAGCAATGTGGCGTTGCGAACGCAGTCATGCGTCGACTGGCAGCACTTTCCGCAAGCGAGCCGGCACTAGAGCTGCTGCGTGGTTACATGCAGAAAAGCGCCAGCGATGCATCGACGGATCAGTCAGATGTTTCCAGAATCATACGGCTGTTGGTGGTCGTGGCGCACTCGCCGATGTCGATGAGCAGCGTCTACATCGAATTTGCGACTGGACGGATTCTCGCTGACAACCCTTTGGCCGAGCTATTCCAGGCTGAGGATATTCGCGGCAGTGTTTGCAGACGCTCTGCCAGTGCCAATTTGTCCGAAACGCTCTATGGGCCGGTTCGCGCAGCCATCGCCCTGAAAGTCCAGGACAGGCTTGAAGCTAACGTGGCGTTGTTGAGGGTGAATGAAGACGTTCCAGCCGAAGAGAACGGCGCAGCCGATTGAGTCACGCTCGAACTGGCGTGGTACCCCTGCTTAAAAGGTCGACGCCGTACGGTTCTGCTGATCGCGCTGGGCTACCCAGTGTTCGATCAGCTCGCGCAGTTGCGACAACTCCACCGGTTTGGCCATGTGGCCATCCATCCCGGCCTGACGCGCACGTTCCTTGTGTTCGGCGAGGATGTGCGCGGTCAGCGCGACGATCGGCGTGCGGATGCGCTGATTGCTGACTTCCCACGCGCGCAGTTGCTGGGTTGCCGAGAAGCCATCGAGGATCGGCATTTCGCAGTCCATCAGCACCAGATCGTAACGCTGGGCCTTCATTGCCTGCAGGGCCTCTTCGCCATTGCTGGCGGTGTCTGGTTGCAGGTTGAGTTTGCCGAGCATGCCGCGAATCACTTTGGTCGAAATCGTGTTGTCTTCGGCGACGAGAATGCGGAAATCGCTCGGCACCTTGGCCGCCGTAGCGGGAGTGACCACTTGCGGCTGGAACACTACCTGACCTTTATTGCGCTGGTTCAACTCGTCGGCCAGCGTGGTCTTGAGCGTATAGCCGGCCACCGGTTTGGCGAGGATGCGTTTGATCCCGGAGTTGCGCGCGATGATCTTGCTCGGCGCGTTACTGATGCCGGTGAGCATGATCAACAGGATGTCGTGATTGAGGCTCGGGTCTTCCTTGATCTTGGCCGCCAGTTGCATGCCGGTCATGCCGGGCATGTTCTGGTCCAGCAGCACCACATCGAAGTAGTCGCGCAGGTGCGCCTTGGTGCGCAGCAGCGCCAGCGCTTCCTTGCCCGATGGCACGGCGCTGACGTTCAGACCCCAGGCGCTGCATTGCTGCACCAGCACTTTGCGGCAGGTATCGTTGTCGTCCACCACCAGCACGCGCGCACCTTGCAACGGGCCGTCGAGGTCGGAGGTCGGGTGTTCCAGACGATCCGGGTCCAGTGGCAGGGTCAGCCACAAGGTGCTGCCCTGATTGGCGCCGCTCTTGATCCCGAACTCGCCGTGCATCAGGCGGATCAGTTGCCGCGCAATCACCAGCCCGAGGTTGCCACCCAGACGGTTGGCCGAGAGGAAGTGTTTGCTGTGCAGTTCGGCGTGCATCAGCGCATCGCGCTCCTCCGGTTCCATCGGCTGACCACTGTCCTGCACGGCGATGCGCAGGCGCGGTTTGACGCTGCGTTCGTCGAGGGCGACGACGATCAGCACTTCGCCTTCGTCGGTTTTCTTCAGGGCGTTTTCCAGCAGGCTCAGCAGGGTCTGGCGCAGGCGGGTCGGGTCGCCGCTGATCACGCGCGGCACTTGCGGCTGGATGAAGCTGATCAGCTCGACGTTCTGCTGTTCGGCCTTGGCCCGGTAGATGCTCAGGCAGTCGTCGATCAGCGCGTTGAGGTCGAACTGCACATCGTCCAGTTCGATCTGTCCGGATTCGAGCTTGGAAATGTCGAGAATCTCGTTGATCAACGTCAGCAGTTCGTTGCCGGCACTGTGGATGGTTTGCACGTAATCGCGTTGCTTGACCGACAGTGGCGTGCCCAGCAGCAGCTCGGTCATGCCCAGCACGCCGTTCATCGGGGTGCGGATTTCGTGGCTGATCTTGGCGAGGAATTCGGCTTTGGCGTTGATCTCGGCATTGCTCGCGGCAAGATCGCGGCTGATGCTGAACCGGCTTTCGGTGATGCTGCGCTGGCGTTCACCCAAGGCGATGCTCATCAGCAAGCCACTGATGCAGATGAAACCCATCAGGGTCATGATCAGGCCTTGCGGCGCCACCAGGGTCAGCCCCAGCAGGGCCGGCAAAATAATCAGCGTACCGATGTTGAACACCACCATCCCGGCAACGAACAGCCGCGCGGGACGGTAGCCCTTCTGCCAGTGATAGAAGCCGACCAGCAACATGCTCAGACCGGCCAGCGCCACCAGCGCGTAGGTGATGATGTTCAGCGGCAGGGTGTTGACGAACAACAGCAGCAGGCTGCAGATCACAATGAACAGAATGTCGCCCAGCAACAGTTTGTTCAGCGGGTGCGGGCCGAGCGGGGCGAAGAAGCGCAGGGCGAACATCAGCCCGGCCGGGGCGGTCAGCAGCAACGCCAGATAGGCGCCCGGGGTCTGGATCGCGTGCCAGTTCGGCAACCACGGGCCGGCGAGGTTGAGCAACAGCAACAGACTCAGGCCCAGCAGTCCTTCGCAGACCGCCAGCCACAGGCTGCTGCGCGAGCGGGAGTAGGCGTAGCGCACAAGATTGTGCAGCAGCAACATGCCGAGGCAGCCGAACAGCAGACCGAAGATCAGCGTCTGGTTCTGGTTGGCGGCACTCATCACCGCCGATTGCAGGGTGATGTGCGGGCGCAGTTGATGGTCGGAAACCATCCGCAGATAAACGTCGAGGGACTTGTCGCTTTGCGGCAGTGGCAGCAGGAAGTCGCTGCTCGGCAGTGGCCGCTCGACCTGCGGCTGATGGGTGCCGGAAGTGCGTTGCTCGATCAGTTTGTCGCCGTCCAGCACGTAGAGGCTGAGGTTGGACAGGTCGGGAGCGAAGATCCGCAGCACCTGCTCGTGCTTGCCCGGCGCCAGTTTGAAGCGCAGCCAGAGTGCACCATCGGGCTCGGCCGCCGTGAGGCGATCAAGTTCGATGGGACTGAATTGATTGGTGTAGCGCGCCGAGCGGATGTCGCTCAGTTGCAGATTACCCTGATCGTCAAGCAATACCGACCAGCCACTGCCTTGCGCGGCCAGAGCCGGAAGCATGCAGAGCAAGGTCAGCAACGTGACGGTGAAACTTATGGCAATCCTGAGCCAGCGCACGGCGAAATCCCTTCGTAGGTTGATGCCAGAATATAACGATGCGCGGCGGCGGAACAGCCCGGCGAGGGACTGCATCCCGCGCCGGACGTGAAGGACAGCTTATTCCTGGGTTTCGCCACGTTCACGGGCAATGGCGCGGTAGCCAATGTCCTTGCGGTAGAAGCAGCCTTCCCAGTCGATGGCAGCGGCCAGCTTGTAGGCTTGCTGCTGCGCTTCGCTGACACTGGCGCCCATGGCGGTGGCGCAGAGTACGCGACCACCGGCCGTCACCACGTTGCCATCCTTCAGCGCCGTACCGGCGTGGAAGACTTTGCCTTCCAGGCCTGCGGCTGTGTCCAGACCGTTGATCACCGCGCCCTTGGCGTAGTCGCCCGGGTAGCCGCCGGCGGCCAGCACGATGCCGACGCTCGGACGTGGATCCCACTGTGCTTCAACCTTGTCCAGCGCTTGCGCCAGAGCGGCTTCGACCAGCAGCACCAGGCTCGACTGCAGACGCAGCATCACCGGTTGGGTTTCCGGGTCACCGAAGCGGCAGTTGAATTCGATGACTTTCGGGTTGCCGGCCTTGTCGATCATCAGACCGGCGTACAGGAAACCGGTGTAGACGTTGCCTTCTTCGGCCATGCCGCGCACGGTCGGCCAGATCACCTGATCCATCACGCGCTGGTGCACGTCGGCGGTGACCACCGGGGCAGGGGAGTAGGCACCCATGCCGCCGGTGTTCGGGCCGCTGTCGCCGTCGCCAACACGTTTGTGGTCCTGGCTGGTGGCCATCGGCAGCACGTTCTTGCCGTCGACCATGACGATGAACGAGGCTTCTTCGCCGTCGAGGAATTCTTCGATCACCACGCGCGAACCGGCGTCGCCGAAGGCGTTGCCGGCGAGCATGTCGCGCACGGCGTCTTCGGCTTCGGCCAGGGTCATGGCAACGATCACGCCTTTACCGGCGGCCAGGCCGTCGGCCTTGATCACGATCGGTGCGCCTTTTTCACGCAGGTAAGCCAGGGCCGGTTCGATTTCAGTGAAGTTCTGGTAGTCGGCGGTCGGGATCTTGTGACGCGCGAGGAAGTCCTTGGTGAAGGCTTTCGATCCTTCCAGCTGTGCAGCGCCGGCGGTCGGGCCGAAGCAGTCCAGGCCACGGGAGCGGAACAGATCGACCACGCCAGCCACCAGCGGCACTTCCGGGCCGACGATGGTCAGGGAAACGTTTTTCTCGGCGAAGTCGGCCAGTTGCTCAAGGGCCAGCACGTCGATGGCGACGTTCTCGCACTTGGCTTCAATCGCGGTACCGGCGTTGCCCGGTGCGACGAAAACCTTCTGTACGCGCGGATCCTGAGCCACTTTCCAGGCCAGGGCGTGTTCACGGCCACCGCTGCCAATGATCAAAACATTCATTTCAAAAACCTCAAAAATCTGTCAGGCGCTGCTGGAGCGCTTTATGTGGGAGCGGGCTTGCTCGCGAAAGCGGTGTGTCAGGCAAAACGGCTGTTGCTGACAGATTGCATTCGCGAGCAAGCCCGCTCCCACATTTGGATCGAGTTGTATCAGTGACGGAAGTGGCGCATGCCGGTGAACACCATGGCGATGCCGGCTTCATCAGCAGCGGCAATCACTTCAGCGTCACGCATCGAGCCGCCCGGCTGGATCACTGCAGTGATGCCAACCTTGGCCGCGTTGTCCAGACCGTCGCGGAACGGGAAGAACGCGTCCGAGGCCATCACCGAACCGGCCACTTGCAGACCGGCGTGCTCAGCCTTGATCGCGGCGATACGCGCGGAGTTTACGCGGCTCATCTGGCCGGCGCCGACACCGATGGTCTGACGGTTCTTGGCGTAGACGATGGCGTTGGACTTGACGTACTTGGCGACTTTCCAGGCGAAGATCAGGTCGTGGATTTCCTGTTCGGTCGGTGCGCGCTGGGTCACCACTTTCAGGTCGTCGGCGCCGATCATGCCGATGTCGCGGCTCTGCACCAGCAGGCCACCGTTGACGCGCTTGTAGTCCCAGGCCGGAGCGCGGTCCGCCGACCAGTCGCCACAGGCCAGCAGGCGCACGTTGGCTTTGGCGGCGACGATGGCGCGAGCCTCTTCGCTGACGCTTGGGGCAATGATCACTTCCACGAACTGACGCTCGACGATCGCCTTGGCGGTGTCGGCATCCAGTTCACGGTTGAAGGCGATGATGCCGCCGAAGGCCGACTCGGTGTCG